>ENA-ORBV01002732-ORBV01002732.1-microbial-mat-metagenome-genome-assembly--contig:-NODE-2732-length-36727-cov-6.525648_pt1 | contig 36727 bp, 39 predicted proteins | sample MGYA00237777_ERZ505514 | MGnify/ENA primary metagenome ERZ505514 (study PRJEB26160, sample SAMN06269048) | microbial mat metagenome | isolation source: Oligotrophic lake microbial mat | place... | reverse complement strand
GCCCAGGAACCAGTTGATCGCATCCAGGTTATGGACGTAAGTCTCGACGATGACTTCGCCGAAAGTACTGCGCCACAACTTCCACTGCTCCAGTTTCTCTTTCTCATTGCGCGGCTTCGGCAACGGGGGCTCGTTGCCCTGCAAGGCAAACTTCAGAAACTCGCCGTGTACTTCACGGACTTTGCCAATGGCCCCCGTTTCGAGCATCTGCTTCGCCTTTACATATACGCCGCCATAGCGTTGCTGGAAACCAAAAGTAATATTGATCTTCCGGTCAGCGCCGTCGGCAGCACGCATCACGCGCTTACAACCGGACACATCAATGCCCGCCGGTTTCTCCATGTAAATGTGCTTGCCGCTCTTCACTGCCGCTTCGAAGTGTTCCGGGTGCAGGTACACGGGCGTGGCGATCATCACGGCGTCGATATCTTTTGAATCCAGCAATTGTTGGAAATCGGTGTAACTCTTGGCGTCCGGCACACCGATCTTCGCCTTCGCCTTGGCGATCTGGTCTTCCACGACGTCGCAAACGGCTACCACTTTGGCGCTCGAGTCCTTCGCCACCATCGAGGCGGTGTAACTGCCGCGGCTTCCCGCGCCAATCAGACCGACGCGGACGGCAGAATTCTGCGCGCTGCCGGCGACGGCTTGCAAAGGAACCAACAACGCGGTACGGCGAGTGAGGGGGGACATAACATTCTCCTTTAGAGCATTCCGCAGGCGGTGAGTAACACTTCCTGGGTCATCAAATCATGTTCGGCACTGTAAGTGGGTTTCCTGCCCTGACGAATGACAGCGGCCATTTCGGCGAAGTCCGGCGTGTAGGCCAAGCCCGGCGGCGACGCTGGCTCGAGCCATTGTTCACCCGCCTGATAAGGCCCGGCAGCGCTCTTTAGCTGGATGTGCAGCCGGACAGGCGCAAAGGGTTGGGCGCGCATCGATCCATTGGTACCCAGTATCTCGACATAGCGATGGGCGTTCCCATGGGGATCGAACCCGGCGAGAGAAATCTCGGCGATCACCCGGGGATACTCAAGAATTACGAGATTATTGTCGGCTAAGCGGTCGTCGGGCTGGCCGTGGTGCCGGATGAAGCCATTTACTCTGGTAGGTTTCCCGAGTAAGGCCGTGGCCCGGTCAATTAGGTGGCAGCCTTCGGAAAACATCATGCCGCCTTTATATTTGGCTAAGTGACGCCGTTCCTCAGCCAGAATGGGTTTGTCGATAGAGGCGCGGAAACGATACACTTCGCCCAGCCAGCCGGCGCGCGCCGCCGTCATCGCCGCTTCCATCGCCGCGTGGTAGCGCCACTGGAAGCCCATCTGCACCACTCGGCCCACCCGCGCTGCGTCTTCGAGTAAGGCCCGTAATCCAGCTAAATTCGCCCCAGGAGGTTTATCTAAGTGGACATACTTTTTTATCGCGATGGCCCGGGTCGCCCATTCGAGGTTGCGCGCGGCGTCGGCACCTTCCACGGCGATCAATTCAATGGAAGGGTCCTTCAGGACTTCTTCGTAGCGCAACGCCGGCACTTGGCGAAAGATCTCGTCAATCACCGGATCTTCCGGGTCCGGCCGGCATACGCCCAGAAACTCATACTCGGGCATACTTTGGAGAGCTTTCACCTTACTGGCCGCGTGGCCATGTCCGGTGCCCACCATCGCCACGCGGATCTTCGCCGGCGTTGCCGCCGCCGCCATCGCTACGGTAGAGAAGAGTCGACGGGTCATTTAAGGAGCCTGAATTTGAATCACTTCCGCGTCCATGTCCGCAGTTACTTCGAGCTTCGCGGTGCCCTGGATAAATACGGTATCCCGCTCACCGGCCGTGTAAGTCTTCGCTCCGTCGCTGACGGTAAGTGCGCCACGCCAGATAAAGAGTACCTGTTCCCCGCCCTCGGCGACAAGGGTGCGAAACTTCTCGCCCTGTTTCCACTTACGGTGGGCTCCCGTGGCGCGCTCGGAGCCCAACTTACGATCGGTAAAGGCGCCGTTCTTCTTCTGGAAATTCACATATTTTACGGCCCCGGGAGTAATTATTCCTTTGGGCGGCGCGGCGCCGGGCTTCTTCGAGTCCCGGGCGCCGGTGTAAAGAATCAAGTCCGGCGGATTCTGAAAACTAATCATGGTCGCCTCGCCGGTGCCGGCCGTCACGGTACCGTGGATCTGCCCCGTCGGCACAAAGGCGCATTCGCCGGCTTTGAAGAGGCGCAGCGAATCGCCTTGCCGCAGATTCACCTCACCTGCGAGCACCAGAATCGTGTCATCCGAATAGTCGTGGACATGCTGGGCGAACTCGTTGCCGGGCTTCGACACCGACAGGTTCAGAGTCGTCTTCTTCGCCCCCAAACCGGGGTGAATAATGCGGCGCGAAGTGACTTCGCCCATCGTAAAGGGCACGCTCTCCGCGAAGCGCACCACGCGGACTTCCGCGGCAATAAGGCTCGAAAACAATATGAGTAGCAGCATAGGCCAGTCTCGAAATGATATAACAAGCCCGATGCTTCGTCGAACCGCCCTTGCCCTGCCCTTGGCCCTCGCCGCCAAACCATTGCCGTTGCGCCTCTCGGTGCGGGTGGAACCGTTGTTCCCTGGCCTGCCCTTAGCGAAGCAGATCGAGAAGGTGGCGCAGGCGGGCTATCAGGCCTTTGAGTTCGGCGACTGGCGGGCGGCCAATGCCAAAGAGATCAACGCCGCCAAGCGCAGGCTGCGTGTCGAGTGCGCCTGCATTGTCGGAAATAAGAGCGTGAACCCGAAAGGTATGGGCCTCTGCGACCCCGCCGAACGCGCGGGTTTTCTCGCCGAGATCCGCGCTTCGACCGAGGCGGCGCTCGAGTTTGAGACCAAACAAATCGTCGTCCTCACGGGCTTCAAGGTGCCGCATCTGAGCCGCGAGCAGCAGCAGGCAAGCATCGTGGAAGGGTTGAAGCAGGCGACCGACATTGTAAGTCCGAAGGGCGTGACGATGATCCTGGAGCCGATTAATACTTTGGCCAAGGTGGAGCCGCTCAATCCCAAAGGCAATAACCACGCCGATTATTTTCTGGACCACATACCCGAGGCTTTGCACTTACTCCGGCAAGTGAATCATCCGAACGCGAAGTTACTCTACGACCTCTATCACGCACAAATTATGGATGGCAATTTGATTGAGACGATTCGGCAAAACATAGGCCAGATCGCCCATATCCACATCGGTGACGTGCCCGGCCGGCATCAACCGGGCACCGGCGAAATCGATCACCGGAATGTCTTCCGCGCCATTCGCGATGCAGGCTTCAAGGGCTACGTTGCCATGGAATACGTACCGCTGGGTGACGCGCTCGAAAGCCTGCGCGCGGTGAGGCGGATAGTCGAAGCGATTTAGCCCACGTGGTAATAGAACTGCTCCTGGACGATCTTACCGTCGGCTACGGTGTAGAGCCCCAGTTCGTTGAATCTGTATCGCAATCCCGATTCTTTGCGGGTTACGTCGTAAGTAAGCTCCAGCACAAACTGGTTCTCCCCCAGAAAAGGCCCATTCACCGTCTGGCTGTGCAACTCGTGAGCGGCAAACCAACCGGTGTTCTTGCCACGAATCGCGGCCAGACCCTCCATGCGAACCGCCATTTCCGGCGAGCCCATGGATTCAATACTAACGACGTTCTCGGAGTAGTACTTATCGACGGCCTCGAAATTCTTATTTTGACGGCAAAGTGCGGCCAGATCGTGAGCGATTTCAGAGGTAGTCATAAATCTATGCCTTCACCCAGGTGCGCTTCTGGTGGCTCTTGAGCACCGAGGCGAGTAAGTTCATGCCGTGCAAACCATCGGCGAAAGTCGGATAGTCAGCTTTGGCCTTGGGGTTCAGGATGTGGGCATAGAAGTGCTTGAACATCTGCTTGTGCGAGTCGTCATAACCTTCGCTATGGCCGCCGGGTAAGTCGGCGTAGGCGGCGGCGGCGGGCTTCATGAGCGAGCCGTCTTTGATAATGATCTGGTTCGGCTCATTGCGGTGGCCGATCCAGAGTTCGTCGGGCCGTTCCTGGTTCCAGGAGAGGCCACCCTTGGTTCCGTAGACTTCCCAACGGAACGAGTTCTTATTGCCAGCCGAGACCTGACTTACCGTAAAGCAGCCTTTAGCGCGGTCGCCCAGCTTCAGCATCACCATGCCGAAGTCGTCGGTGTCGATCGGCACTTCCTCATAGTCGCTGGGCTTCAGTTTCTTGCCGGCGAAAGTCTGGATCGACATCTTGGGCTTCTTGCGAGTCTTGTGGACGGTAGTAAGATCGGCGCAGACTTCGGTGATCTTCTGCCCCGTGAGGAACTGAATCTGGTCCATCCAGTGCGAACCAATATCGCCCATGGCGCGCAGGACTCCGTTGTGCTCTTTCTCGATGCGCCAGTTATAGTCGGTGTCGTAGAGTAACCAGTCCTGCGAGTAAGTGCCCTGGACCACTAACACGTCACCGATTTCACCGGCGGCAATAATGGCGCGGGCGTTCTGCACCAAGGGGTAATTGCGCAGGTTGTGCTGAATGCAGTTCGCCACGCCCTTCTTCTCGGCGAGCGCCACCAGCGTCTTCGCTTCGGCCGCGTTCATGGTGAGGGGTTTTTCGCAGAGGACGTGCTTGCCGTTCTCCATGGCGAGCTTGGCCTGCGGGAAGTGTAGAACATTGGGCGTGCAGATGTGGACGGCGTCGATGGTGGGGTCCTGGCAGAGTTCCTGCCAGGTGCCGGAGCGTTCGATGTCGTGGTCTTTAGCGAACTTGGCGGCCTTGGCTGGGGAACTGCCGGCCACGGCGACCACGTCCACGTAACCCAGGCGTCGTACATTTTCGGTGTGCACCGTGCCCATAAAGCCGGTGCCGAGCATAGCGGTTTGGATGCGTTTCATAAGCGTCTTCGGTTGAGTGTATCGCAAGGTGGCACGCAAATTGCAGTTGTGGATGGAGATGCAAGTACGAATTCCGATGAAGACGGGTGTACGCCCTAGAAAGAACCGGGAGGCTGACCGGACGGCGGCCGGTTTGGCGGAGGGAATCTGCCGTCCAGTGATGCTGATCGGCTATTTGATGGCGGGGTGGAGACTGCTGTACGAGCTCCGTTGGGGCCATAAATTTGGCATTAGTGACGGGATTTGGTCAAACTGGCAGGTGTGGGCAGCCATCGCCTTGGTGAGCCACCTTCTGTGGACGCGCCTCGAGCGCTATCAAGCGTATGATGAGACGTGACTTTAGGCGAAGCCTTCCGTACCATTCAGGCCCATCCGTATCGTATTTTCGTGCGGCAATGGAACTGGAAGGCGGCGGCTTTGAGCGCACTGCTGCGGGCGATTATGTTTTACTTCACGAACCGCTCGGCCGGGAGCAAGGCGGCTTGGACCGCGGTGGGGGTCGAATTCGCCTACCGCATCGCCACCAGCGGCTTCTTCGGGTCGTTAATTCAGTTGCTGAGCCGAGTGGAACCAAAGAGCATCTCTATGGTTGCTGTGTTGTTGGTGTTGCCTGCCTTAAACCAAGGGCTGGACGCGGCGGTGCATTGGTGGCAAGGGACACCACGATTGGGGGCCAGCCTACTGGTAGCGACCATGATTACTATTTGGGCATCGCTTTTCAATTGGTACGCGATGCGCGAAGGCACCTTCGTGGTGGGCCATGGCGGGCGTGGTTTCGGCGAGGATATGCGGAGTCTGCCGGGCTTATTATGGCGATTTACTTTTGGGTGGATGCGCCAGAAACCGTAAGTGGCGCTTCGCCCTCGGCAAAGATCCGTAAGGCCTGCACATCACCGGCGCCCTTTTGAGCCAAAACGAAGTAATCTGGATTAATTGGCGGGCGACGCCATAACTGTCGGTGTAGAAGTATCAGTCAGGATGCGAGGATAGCCAACGAACGAAGTCGTTTATTAGGGGGGACCGGTGAATGCTGGCGCGGGCCGACTCGCCGGCAGGGGGCAGTCGGATCCATTTTCTCCCTACCACCAGGCTAGCGTTGCGCCCAGGCCGACCTGGAGGGGCGGATAGAGCAATAAGAAACGGTAATACAGCCGGCCTCGGGAAAAAGTAAGTTACAGGCGAAGAGCACGATGGTGAAAATGAGTCCGAACCAACCGACACGAGGGGGCGATCGGCGGAGTAAGTGGCCCAACAGTAGCGATGCCCAAGAGGCGAGTAGGAGCCAGAAGAGGTAAGAGAAGCGTTCAAATGGCGGCGCGACATTGCCAAGCATAAAGGTGGCGGTGAACTGCCCATCTTCGGCTACGCCCGAACCAGCGCCGGCGTCACCGAATCGAGCGCGGTCTTCGCTAGCCGGATGGAGCAGTTTCGCCGCTTACTCGGACGACCTGCGGATAACCCCAGGCGAAGGTCAGCTTTTCCTGGAGGCCGAGACCGAGGAGAAAGGCGGCGAGGGGGATGAGCCAGAGTGCCCCACCGCTTGCGCGGTGGGCTAGGCAGGTGGCGGCGGCGGTGGCGCAGATCATTTGGATTAAGAAGGGTCCGAAGAAAGGGGCGATGCGCGAGATACAGACCGGCAGGCGGGCGGAGTAATTCCTGGCTGCCGCGGGCCAGTAAGCCAACCGCCACCAGCAGAAAGGCGAATTCAGCCCGTCGCCCGGCTATTTCACGGTAAAGTCAACAGCGGCGGAGATTTTGCCGTCGGGGTTTTTCACGGTTACCTTCACGAGGCCTTTTTTGGCAAAGAACTTCGGCGGAAAGACGCAGCCTAACTTATCGATATCGCCGAAGTTAGTCTCCTGCGGTTCGCCATTTAAGAGGATCTGGGCGGAGGGAAGAAAATTGGCGCCGGTGATACCCATGGCGTTATCGCCGCTGGGCTGGACGTTGAAGCCCTTGGCGGCGTCGGTGGAGTCGGGGAAGAGTTGGGTGATAGAGGGCTGAGGCCCGGTTTTGGGCAGGACCACGAAGACCAAGGTGTTGGAGGTGCGGCCATCGGGAAGGTCGACGGTGACGGCGAAGGTGCCTTCCTTGGCGTAAAAGCGGCGGGGCACCAAGCCGGCGAGGCTTTGGCCATCGGCGCCGACGGTGGTCTCGAGGGGTTCGCCGTTGATCTTAATGCGGCTGCCGGGTCCGAGATTGGCACCGACGATGCTCATGGCGGAGTTGTGGTTGGGTTGGAAATTGAAGTCGGCGCCGGCCAGCACTTTGTCGGGCATCAGGCGATCGATGCGGATGGGCGAGCCCTTTTGTGTGGAACGCTCCTCCTTGCTGACGCAAGCGCTCAGGAACAGGGCCAGCAGGACGGGGGCCAGGGTAGTAACTAGTTTCATCATGGTTAGTGTCTCACTGAAATCAATAAAGTTTGAAGATGCGGAAGCGGCCTTCGCGGAAGATGAGCTCGGCATCGCCGGTGGGTGCGTCTTCTCGGACGAAGCCGGACTGGAGAAAGTCATTCTGGTAGAGCGTGCCGCCGCGGCGGGTTTTATCCTGGTCGACGACGATGTAACGGAAGCCGGCGTTGCGCAGGCGGTCCACCATTTGCTGAGTGGTCGTCGTATCCTGGCCCAGCCAGCCGAAGCTGTAGAGTCCGAACCAGTCGCCGTAGCTCATGGCGCGGATGTGAAAGCGATTGTCCTCGGCGAACCACAGGTAGACGCGTTCCTTGGGTTGGGCAATGCGATTCAATACGCGGACCATGCGGTAGAAGGGCAAGGTGGTGACGCGGACGACGGTCTCCTGTTGGTAAGTGACCGGCGGCAGCACGCCGTGGAGCAGCACGCGGCTGGGCGTGAGTGCGGCGAATAACGCGACAAGGGCCAAGGGGAGGATCGCCCACCAGTGCGGCCGGCGCCAGCCGAGGGCGGCCAAGGCGGAGACCAGCAGCAGGGCCATGACCGGAAGGAGGCTCGCCAGGTAACGCATCACTTGGCCGGTGAGGAACCAAAAGCTGAAGTAGACCAGGAACCCGCCCACGAGAAAGACGACGCCAGGCGAAACCTGCCCGCGGACATGCCACACGGCGGCCACGCCAGCGAGGATCAGCAGCAGGAGCGGAACACCGAAGATGTAGGGGTCCGCGAAGATGTACGAGGACTCGGTGATCATGCGCCAGGGCAAGGCGAGCAAGGCGACCGGATCGTGCCCGAAGCCGTAGCGGACACTGGCTTTGAAGAGGGCCTTCGATTCGGCACCTCCGGAGAAGAAAGGATAGGCGGGGCTGCCGGTGTAGTACATCGACCGCAGCCACCAGCCGATGCCGGGAACGGTGATGCCCACGCCGATCGCCGCCGCGGCGCCGATGAGTAGGCGAGGCGGCCAATAGCGGCTGACCCAGGCGACGGCAAACCAAGCGACCACGAAGCCGGCCACGGTGACCATGCCTTGCAGCTTACTCGCGGCGGCAAAGCCCAGCATTACGCCGGCCAAGGCGCACCAGATCCAATGCGGTTGGCGTAAGGCGCGGAGCAAGAGCACGAGCCCGAGCGTGAGGTAAGTGGCGAGGCCGAGGTCGGCCATTTCCACCTTGGCGGTCCAGCAGAAGACGGGCGAAGCGAGCACCAGCAGCCACGCTACGGGCGCGAGGCGAGCGGCACCCAGCAGTCGCGCGCCGCCAAGCAGGGTGCCCGCCAGGATGGCTAGGTACTCCCAGTTGAGGAGCTTTATTTGGGTCTCGTCGCCGGTGATGAGCCAATGGCGCAGGTAGACGAGGACGGTTTGCTGAGGCTGGGCGTTGAAGCGAATGCCGGGGTGATAGGCGAGCGAGTGGTGCTCGGCGTACCAGCGGCCGGCGGCCAGATGGTAGAGCATGGAGTCGCCTTCCATGACTGGCATGAGGAGGTCGAGTTGCTGGAGCAGAAGCGCGGGCAGGAAGAGGACGAGCAGGAACAGAGTGATGGCGCGGGGCCTGGGCCAGCGATACGAAGGGCGATCCGGCCAGAGGACGACGGCGCCGGCCAGTCCGCTGGCGATCAGGGTGCCGATGACCCAGGCGGGGGTAAGGAGGTGCGCGAGACCGAGGACAAAGACCAGCAGTCCGCCCATGCCGTTGCCCAGGGCGAGGCTCAAGGCGAAGCGCAGCGGGCGGGGCATGCGCAGCGGATAGCGGCGATCGAGCAAACGGAGGATAGCGGCGCCGAGGAGATAGTCGGCGAGGAGGATCAGCAGGGTGACAAGAAGGGCCTGGGTGCTCCAGCGGAGAAGCAGCCAAGGGTCAAAGTCCGGGGATTGGAGGGTGCGGGTGAGTTGGAGGAAGGTGCGTGGCCACCAGGTAGGCAACTCATAGGCGAAGCGCATTAGCGGTTCGCGCCCGCCCCTTGGCCACGGGCCGATAGCGGCGGCGGCTCAACCGCAGTCGCCGTCTCGAGGGGGCCGAAGCGGTAGCGGACCAGGGTGAAGAGGGCGTGGAAGCCGTCCTGCCATCGGATCTTCTTGCCCTCGAGAATTCCGCGCGGGTTGTAGCTAATGGGCACTTCGTGGATGCGGTGGCCGGCGCGGAGCATTTTGGCGGTCACCTCCGGGCAAAACTCAAAGCGCATCGACCGCAGGCGGACGCTGCGGATGGCTTCGGTGAGGAAGGCCTTGTAAGCCGTGGCTTCGTCGGTGATGCGGGCACCATAGAGCACATTGGTAGTGAGAGTGAGCAGGCGATTGGCGATCCAATTGGCGAGCTTCATGCCTTCGAATTTGCCCAGGAAGCGGGAGCCGTAGACGACCGTGGCGTGGCCTTCGACGAGCGGCGTGAGGACCTTGATGTAATCCTGCGGGTCATACTCGAGGTCGCCGTCCTGCACGAGGATGATGTCGCCGGTGGCTTTGGCGATGCCGATGCGGGTGGCGGCGCCTTTGCCGAAGTTGACGACGGAGTGATGGACCAGGACGAGGTCACGGTATTGGGCCAGGATCTGCGAGGTACCGTCAGTGGAGCCGTCGTCGACGACGATGATCTCTTTGTCGCAGCCGGCGGGCAAGGGCGCGGCAATGACGCGGGCGAGCACCTCGTCGAGGATGTTCACCTCGTTGTAGACCGGGATGATGATGGAGATGCGCATTAGGGCTTTTCGAGCACCGCAAAGAGCGATTGGCCGAAGGGCGGGCGCACCCAGCCTTCGAGGCGGGACATCACGGGCACCACATAGTTGTCGAAGGTGGCGATTTGCCCTTCGCTCTGTTCCTGGCGCTGCATTTTCGAATTGAGCCACCAGCCGAAGAAGCCGACGGTGTTCATGTAATGAAGCAGACGGGGCTTCAGGCCGGCGCGGGCGGCCGTTTCGATGAGACCGGCGCGGGTGTAGCGACGGTAATGACCGAGGTGATGGTCGATGGGGCCGTAGAGGGCCATGAAGGCGGGGATCATCAGCACGACGCGTCCGCCGGAGGGGAGCACTTGCTGCATGCGTTCGAGCACGGTCTGGTCCTGCTCGATGTGCTCAAGGACGTTGAGGCAAACGATGGAGTCGATGCGTTCGGCACGGAGATCGAGGAAGGCGGGATCGAGAGCATCGAGGACCTGGGACTGGACTTGCGGCTGATGGGCGAAGCGGCGCTGGTGGTGGGCGATGCAATTCGGGTCAATGTCGATGCCGATGACGAGTTCGCGGTCGAGCAGGCGTTCGGTGAAGTTGCCCAGGCCGCAGCCGACTTCGAGAACGCGGCGGCCGAGTTGGGCTTGCGAGAGGTCCGATTGCCAGGCGAAGTAGCGCTTGGCTTGGGACATGCGTTGCTGGTCGGCGACGGTGTAGTCGGAGGAGACCGAAATGTTGCCTGGAATCGCCACAGTAAGAGATTAGCTTGCTAATCTTTTATCATACTCGCCGGGGACGGCAAGTTCACCCGTTCTCCATGAGTTCTTCTCCATCGCCGCGTGCAGTTTGGGCTAGTTTTCTGGCGCCCGCCCTCTTGTTGGCCGTTATGTACTGGCCGATATGGGACGTCTGGTTCCGGGCGGACGATTTTGCCTGGCTAGGGCTGCGATTGCCAGTGCACGATGGCGCCTCTTTCTTGCGGGCGATGTTTCAACCGATGGCGCAAGGCACCGTGAGGTTCTTGAGCGAACGGGCCTTTTTCCTACTCTTTTCGACGGTTTTCGGGAACGACCCGGTGCCTATGCGGGTGTTCATCTTCGGGCTACAATTGGCCAGCATCGGTTTGTTGGGGCGATTGAGCTTTCGCCTGAGCGGTTCGCTGGTGACGGCGGCCTTGGTGCCCTGCCTTTGGCTGATTAACCCGGGCACCATGGTGAGCATGACTTGGCTTTCCACCTGGAATCAGTTGCTGGTCGTATTCTTCCTACTGGCGGCGCTGGTTAGCTTCATCGAGCGGCGGCCATGGCTCTGCTGGACGGCCTATTTGCTTGGCTTTGGCGCGCTCGAAGTGAACATCGTCTTCCCCGCCCTGCTGATGGCTTACGTCTGGCTTTGGGAGCGCGACCGGCTGCGTGAGGTGTGGCCGTTCTTCGTTCCGGCGCTGATCTTTGTGGGCTTGCATCTGTTGGTGATCTCCAAGAATTCGCAGGACCCGACCTATCAGCTATTTTTTGACCTCGACCTGCCGCGGCGGCTGTCGCGCTATTGGAAGTGGGGCCTCGGCTTTTGGCGCTACGTCACGCTGGTCGGAGCGCCTTTGCCCTGGGAGCGCTTGGGTAGCCCGGCGTTGTCGATGCTCGGCTTGGGGACTCTGGCGTGGGCGGGTTGGCGTTACCGGCAGAAGTTGCCGGGTGGGCGCTTGGCTTTGTTTGGGGCCGTCTGGTTTGTGGGGCTGCTGTTGCCGGTGCTGCCTTTGCGAAATCACTTTTCTGACTATTACTTGGCGTCGGCCTCGGTGGGGATGGCAATGATCCTGGGTGTGGGAGCGGTGGAGGCGTGGAAGGCGAATCGGGCTTTGGGAATGGTGGCCGGGGTGCTGCTAGGGCTGATGAGCTTCGTCAGTTGGGAGGTAGGACGCACGACGGTGGGTTGGTACCACTCGCATGCCCAGGCGACGGAGCGGCTGGTGCGCGGCGTGGTCGAAGCGCGGCGGCTGCACCCAAATGACGTGATCCTGGTGGATCAGGTGGATGATGCGTTGTTTTGGGACGGGGTGGCCGATGATCCGTTCCGGCTGTATCTGGTGTTCGACGTGTTTCTGACGCCCGGTTCGGAGAAGCGCATTCACCAGGCCTTAGGGGCCGATGACCTGTCGCGTCATGTGTTTTCGCAAGAAGACACGCGATACGTGCTGGAGCATGAAGCGGCGCAGGTATACGAGGCAGGGGCGGGACCGCTCAAGAATGTGACACGGGCCTATCACTCGCGGATGGATGCGGAACTTGCGGAGGGTCTGCCGCGGTTTGTCGACGTGGCGAAGCGGGCTTACGTGGAGCTACTGGGAAGAGGGTGGCACCCGGTGGCCAATCGGGCGCGTTGGTGCGAGGGAGTGGCGAAAGTGCGGATGGGGGCACCGCAGGCCAAGGGGCAATCGCTGCATTTAGCGGGTTATCTGCCGGGAAGCGTGGTGGCGGGTGGCGCGCAGGAGTTGACGGTGACGGCGAATGGGCAAAAGTTACCGGCGGTACGGCTGTCGGAGGCCAATGCGCCGGTCTCGCTGGAGATTTCTTTGCCGGAATCGCTGATGGGTGCGAAGGAGTTGACCCTCGAACTCCGGTTTTTACGCGTCTTACAGGAGAGAGGCCGGGAGCACGCGCTGATCGTGCGGCGGATTGAGGTTCGCTAAGGGCCAAAATGGCACAGGAGCAGTGTCCGATTTGACCCAATGGTGGCCGAAAACGGCACAGTCAGCATAAAATTTGGGGTGCGCTGAAACTTTCTTGGCCATTTGCCGTTCTAATGATCACGTGAGGCTATCGGAATGGCAAACGTTGCCGATAATGACTGGGTTAGCGATGGGGATGGGGAAGAAAGTAAATCTAAGAGTGGCTTCCACGCGTAAGAGATACAGAGTGCCCACATTCTTGGCCATGAAATTGCTAGGAAGTTGTGCTACGATACTTGGTGCCCTGATCCCTAGCAGGCACTAGTCGAAGGTGAGGCGAAGAAAAATCGCCGCCGGAAAGTGCAAGGCAGGAATAGTTTTGGGTGTGGTGGGGATGAAACCACCGCAGGATGTTTGACAACTAGAGATCGGGATCGGCCGAACGCTCAAAAGAGGATTCTCTCTCACTGTTGGAGCGTTTTCAGATGGAGTTGCACTTAAGAAACCTTAGTCGCTGAGACTAAAATCTTTGCAACTTTTCCCCCAATCCCGCGTCTATACGGTGGACGAGAGAATAAGACACAAAAACAAAACAAAGATAGAGGAGTTAATATCATGACTAAGAGCGAAATCAATAAGTTCCGGGACATCCTCGAGGCCAAGGCGGCCGAGCTGTCCGAAGTAGTGCGCAACCGTGACGGCATCGTCATCGAAAAGAGCCCGGATGCTCTTGACGAAGTGCAGCACGCTGCGGAGCGCGAACTCGCGATCCGGAACCTGGACCGTGAGTCCAAGCTCTTGGCGCAGGTGAGAGGCGGGTTGCGCCGAATCGAAGACGGTGCGTTTGGCGTTTGCCTGCACTGTGAAGAGGACATTTCCCCGAAGCGGCTGAATGCCGTACCGTGGACGCCGTATTGCATCTCCTGCCAGGAGCAGGCAGATCGTAACCAGGAAATGGGCGTTGAGGATCTCGAAGAGATGCTCGTTACGGCTGCCTAAGCCAATTTCAACGATTTTCCTTCGTTCTACTGACGACCGGCGTCGCCTTGCGCGACGCCGGTTTTGTTTCTGTGGCGCTCACGCGTGGCCGTCGATGCCAACTTGGGCGGAACGGGCTTCCACGAGTAGGAGCGCCGGATCCGCCGGTTGGGCTTGGTTCCAATACTGGCGAAAGAGATTCAACATGGCACCCGCCATGCCGGAGTGGTCAAAAACGACCGCGGTCCAGGAGGGGCGGGTAACGACGGGATCCAGCATGGCGAACAGGCCGCTCCGTCCATCGAAAATGGCGAGTTTCATCGGCAGATCCGGCAGCGTGCGGACGTCGGCGCCCTGATCCCGATAACGGGCCATGCGTCGGCTAAGGTCGTCGTCGACGGCGGACGCCACCAGAATCTGACACTGGACGCCGCGGGCGCGCGCGTGGTCGACCAATTCGTCATCCAGGGGATCGATGGCGTAGGGCGGCCCGAGAAACTCCACATATTCCTGGGTCACCTCGCTGAGCATGCGACGATAATGGGCCGCAATCTGCCCGGGGTCGGAGACGATGCGCAGCGGCTCGAGCGTTCCCCTTCCTTCCTGCCCCTCCGAGTAGGCGATGTGGAGATCATCGACCAAACCGAGGGCGAGCTTGGATTGCTCCTGCAGTTCTCGTTCGAGCATCTGGCTGCGGCGGGCGAGGTAATGGGAAATGGCGACTTCGGGTTCAATGGCGGAGAAGAGCTTGGTCTTTTCCTGGGTGACTTGAGCGAAGCCCTTTTCGACGAGCGAGTCCAGGACTTCGTAAATCTTTTGACGGGGCACGTGGGCGCGGGCCGCGAGTTCGAGCGCCTTAAAGCGCGGATGGCCGACTAGCACCAGATAGGACCGGGCCTCGTAGGCATTGAGCCCAATCCGCTGCACCCGCCGCCAGAAGCGCTGATATTCGTGTTCCGATAATTCTTTCATGTTTCACCCAATCCCAATTCCCCAAGCACACTGGTGGCATGACGATATCAAACGCGGGCGGATATTTCAATTGGGTATCAGGATTGGTGAGGGGAAAGCTATTACACCAACCCGTAATCTGCGCTTTTGGGGATAACGAGTTGGGGGCAGATGCGACTGGTGCAGCTAAGTTTATTTCTTTCTATCACTTACCGGGAAACCCGGGGATGCGCGTGGATGCCCCCGTTCGAGGATAAGTGGTTTAAATTGAACGACATGTGAGACAAATAAAATAAAATAAAAGTAAGTAACACCTTAGTAGCACCTTAGCGCGTGCCGCGAGCAGGGATGGGCGGTCGCTAGCGGGATTCGAGGAGTTGGCTTTCGAGGCCATCGAGTTCGCGGACCGTAACGATGATCCGTTTGCGGGCCGCGACAACGGAGCCGGGCATCGGAAATTGGACGGAGAACTGGCGGTCAACCGTGGAATGCGCGGCGACCTTGTCGCGCACCTTCAGGTTGGGATTGAAGCGCGGGCCGAGCGCCGGATAGCCAGCAAAAACGCGGTCGGCATCCACTTCGGCGATGGCCATGCCTTCGGTCTTCTGGCCTTTGGCATCTTCGATCTCCACCTTGATATCACCGACGATGTAGGTGGAACCGGCGGTATTCTCGAAGCGGCAATCGGCGACCACGATGGTGGCTTCGTCGATAGCGTTTAGGGTCCGCACTTTGATGACGCGGCCCTTGAGCTCCATGTGGGCGTCCCATTGAAGGTAGAACGCGCCGCCCAAAAGCAATGCGACCACGGCCAAGCCGGCGAGGATGGTGAAGGGTTTCGGCACGCGCCCGTTAGCTCGCCCCGAGCAGGCTCTTGAGCGTATTGAGGCAGGTGTGCGAGTGATCGAAGAGTTGCGGCCCGAAGATGTGGGTTTCGAGGCCGACTTGGCCGGTGTAGGCGTCTTTGTCGAGCGCGGCGAAGATTTGCTTCCAGTCGAGCTTTTCGGGATAGTCGAGCAGCGTCTTACCCTTGATTTGCACATTGCCGATGCGCTTCCTGGGCAGTTTCTGATAGCCAGTGGGAAAGGGCTCTTCCTTCAGTCCCATGCCGTTCATGGCGTCCCAGTTGATGCCCACGTACTTTGAAGGCACCATCTTCAGTTGCTCGGCGATCTCCTCGCAGCTCACGCTATTACAGGAGTTTTCGTTTTCAAGCAGGAGGTGCACGCGCTCGGCCTCGGCGATCTTGGCCATTTCATTCAGCACTTCGGCGATGCGCGGGTAAATCTTCCGCGGCTCGGCGACGCGCATAAAGTTGAAGACGCGAATCTTGTCGACGCCGAGGATTTGGGCCGCGCGAATGGACTTGCGGAGGTCCTCAAGACGGCGATCAAACAGAACCTGGTCGCGCGCCTCGCGCTTCTGGCGAGCTTCGAGGGTATCGTTCTTGCGCTCCACCACGGTCCCCGGCAAACCGTGCTTGAGCAGCGGCGTGTTGAGAAAGGAAACCTTGACGCCGGCGCCGGAGAGCATCTTGGCGGATTCTTTCAGGTTCGCCTCGTCCCAGAGGTGATAGCTGGCACCTTTCACGCCGGGCACGGCGCGAAGCTCCACCCATTTCAAGCCATGATCGGTGGCGAACTTGACGGCGGCGGCCTCGGAGGCGGCGCACTCATCGGTGACGGCACCGACGCGGCCATAGTCGATATGCCGGCGGGCGCCCCAGGCCGTGGGGACGAGGCCGACGGCGGCGGAGGAGGACAGGATGAGTTGGCGGCGCGTGATCATGATGTTATCGGACAGTTTATCAGGCTCACACTCTCCGGCTGGGGGTCGATATGCATCAGAGATCATGTCCGTCTCCATCGAACCCAACACGAGCGTTGCCGGCGCGCCCACGGGGCGGCCGCGCAACGAGTCGGCGAGCCCGGCGAGCCCGGCGAACAGTGGCGTACGCGACACGGTGCAGTTGATCCGGTTGTTGGAAATCGTCGCCGCCGAAGCCGTCGCCGTCGACGAAACCGACGCGAGCGCGCACCAGGGTCGGCTCCGGCAACTGGCGAAACGGCAAAACGATTGGGAACCGGCCCTGCAAGCCGAACTGCGCGCGTATCGGGAAGGCGCGGAAAAGAAAGTGGAGCAGTTGCGCCGGGAGTTGGCTAGCACCGCCGACGCCATGCAGGAATATGTGACGCGCTTTGCGGGGCAGGATCAGAATCAGGAGAAGGCCTTGGTAGCGGACCTGAACCGCTTGGCAACACTGCGTAAGCTGACCGACCTGAGCCAAATCCAGGCCGGGCTGGATATCGTCCGCGAGAGCATCGCCGGCACCGTGGAACAGATCAAGGCGCAGAACCAGGCCATCATCGCCCAACTGCGCGACGAGATCCGCACGTTACACAAGCGGCTGGATAGCCCGGAGCGCCGGGACGCGCGAGCCGGGAACCTGGTGAACCGGGCACCGTTCGAGCGGCGCATCCGCGCCAAAGTAAACGTCCACGAGGTCTTTTCCCTTTATCTGGTGCGCATCACCAACTGGAAGGACATCATCGGCTCGCTAGACCAGGATGAAGCGCAGACGCTCGTGAACAATGTATCCGACAAACTGGGAAGGATTCTCGGTCCCGATACCTTTACCGGCCGCTGGTACGACGGCTACTTCGTCGCAATCCTGAGTGTCGACAAGCGGGCGGCCATGGAAGGTGCCTCGGACCTGGCGCAACACATTGCCGGCGTTTACCCCACGGGCCACGTGCCGGTGGCGATCCGCATTCGCGTGGCGGTGGTGGACTACATCGCCGGCCAGGACGCCGACCAGACCTTGAAGCGGCTCGATCAGCTCATTCGGGCGTTCGAAGGGTAGCGCCCTGGCACGCGGCCGTCCACAGTGGCGCACGCCGCTGTCACACTGGCGCAAGCCGCTGTCACCAGGAACAGGTGCAACACTTCGGTGTTCGCCAGATTCCACTCGAGGAAGCCGCTGGTGACCACGCCGAGCCACACGGCGATCGCCCCTTCGAGCACCGCGCGCCCGTCATCGCTCGCCAGCCGTGCCGCGCTCCACCAGTTCGACACCATGGTCCAGAGCAACCAACAAAGGCACAACGCCGTGGGGATCCCACGATCGGCGGCATATTGCAGGTAGTTGTTATGGAGATGGCCGTACCAGCCTTCGGGCAAGGGGCGAGGAATGTCGGCAGGCACGTAACGATCGAACTGCTTCTGAATCTGCTCCGGACCCAGCCCGAACCAAGGGTGCGCGCGCACCATGGCGAGGCCCGTGCGCCAAGTCACCAGGCGATGTTGGTTCGAGTCCGTTTCGCCATGGGGCCGGACGATCGACACGGCGCGGTCGCGGATGGGGGGCACCAGCATCAAGGCGCCGAAGAGCAGGGGCAGGGTCCAAATCAGGCGCGGGCGCGTTTTGGCCATCAGGTAGATTAAGCCCACGGCCGCACCGATCCAGTTACCCCGGGTTTCGTTCAGCAGCAGGGCGGCGGCAATCACCCCGAGCACCGTCCAGAGGCGCTTGCGGTAGTGAGCCGGGGCGAACAGAGACAGGGCCAAGGCGATGGCCAGGAGCATCATCATCTGACCGCCGAAGGTCTGCCAATGGCTCATGAAGCCGGTGGTGCGCTGAGAGACATAATGGCGGTAGAAGTCAATGTGCAGGGATTGGGCTTCGAACCAGCGGCGGCCGAATTGCACGAAGCTCCAGAGTGAGCTTAGCACTCCGGCGGCGAGGCTCAAGTGCAAAAGCCGGTGGACATCGGGAAGGCCGCGCAGGGTGGTGGCGAGCAGGGGCAGAATCAGATAGACGAAGAACTTCTTCACTTGCGGCAATCCGGCGGCGGGCGCTGGGGAGAGCGCTACGGCGACCAACGTACCGGCGAAGAAGGCGGCGAGCGGCCAGCGATAGGGCCACTGCCAAGGCAGGCGGGCGTAGAAAGTGGCCACGATAGCCAGGCCCATCAGGATCTGGGCGACGGCAATGGAGAAGAGGATGGCGACGGCGGCGGCCATCGCGAGGCCGCGCGCCACTGGTTCCCGGCTGAGCTCCCGTAACGGCAAGCCTTGAGTATGCCAGAATGCGACAAGCCAGTACTCATGGAACTTTATCTACTCCGACACGGCATTGCCGAAGACGGCCAACCCGGCCAGCCCGACGCCCTGCGTTCCCTGGTGCCCGAAGGGGAGCGCCGCTTGCGGCAGGTGCTGAAGCGGGCCACGGCCGCGCAAGTGGCCCCCACCTTGATCCTTTCGAGCCCCTATGTGCGCGCGCGACAGACGGCGACGCTGGCGCAGGAACTACTGCCCGGCGCGCGCGACATCGTGCTGTCCGATGCGCTCATGCCCTTGAGCCGGCCCGACGAGGTGTGGGAAGAATTGCGCACCCACCGTGCCGAGGCCAGCATTCTGTTGGCGAGCCACGAGCCATTGTGCGGCCAATTGACGGCCTTTTTGCTGCGCTGCCCGGACTTGCGGCTTGACTTTAAGAAGGGCATGCTGGTGCGGATCGATTTCGACAACCTGGGCGCGGTGCCCTACGGCACGCTGCGCTGGATGTTGACCGCCGCTCTGGCCGGGTAAGGCCGCTACACTGAAAGCAGTCCATGTCCCCGCGTAATGTACTGCGTGTCCTGATCCTTGGCTTCTCGCTCGTCGTGCTGCTGGTGGTGGCGGCGGCGTTCGTTGGCTACCAGGGCTCCAAGGCGATCCACATGGAGGCGCAAGAACTGGTGCTCGGGCACTTTGTGAGCTCCGGCCGCGGCGCGCAGCTCGAAAGCCGAATTGAGGAGCAGAGCCAAAGCCTGCTGGACGAACTCGAGACTGTGTTGGGCGTTTGTCTGCTGCTGGCTTTGTCCTGCGCCATCTTGACGGTGTGGAGCACCAAACGCGCCTTCGACAAGTTGGCGTGGCAATCGGAAGAGCTCGACCGTGTGTCCTGGACCATGCTGCAGGATCAGGAAGTGGTCGCCCGCCGCTTCTCGCACGAAATGCACGACGAACTGGGGCAGTCGCTCACCGGCCTCAAGAGTATGATGAAGCGGCTGGACGCGCGCGAGTTCGAAGCCCGGCGCGGCGAATGCGTAGAGGTGCTCGACGAGGTACTGGAGAACGTGCGCGAGCTATCGCAACTGCTGCGCCCCGTGATCCTGGACGACTTCGGACTCGACGCTGGATTGCGTTGGCTCGCTAGGCGCTTCACCCAGCGCACCGGCATCGAGGTGATCTATCAATCGGCGCACGCGGAGCGGTTGAGCGATGAGCTCGAGACGCATCTTTTCCGCATTGGGCAGGAGGCGCTGACTAACATTGCGCGTCATTCGCAGGCCAAACATGCATGGATGACCTTCGAAGTGAATGGCGACCGGGTGATGCTGAAGATTGAGGACGATGGCTGCGGCATACCGGAAGGTCCGCGCATGGCGAGTGCGTCGTCGAGCATCGGGATGGTGGGGATGCGGGCTCGAAGCCGGCATATCGGCGGCACCTTGCTGGTGGAGAATCGCGGCCGGGGCGGATTGAGATTGCGGGTGGAAGCGCCGGCGAAGAAAGCGAGCGAAATCGAACGTGCCCCTAACGACGCACCCCATCCGCATCTTATTAGCTGACGACCACGCCGTGGTGCGGCGCGGCTTCCGCATGATTCTGGAGTCGCAGCCGGACATGGAAGTGGTGGCCGAGGCGATGAACGGCCGGCAGGCGGTGGAACTCGCGCAGGCGGTACAGCCGGACGTGGTGGTGATGGACGTGTCGATGCCGGAGATCAATGGCATCGAAGGCACGCGCCAGATCACCGAGCTGTGTCCACGCACCCGGGTGCTGGCGCTGAGCATGCACCGCGACTCGGTGTACGTCCGCGAAATCCTGCGCGCCGGCGCCCGCGGCTACTTGGTGAAAGACGCCGATGACGACGCGCTGATTGGGGCGGTTCGCGCGGTGGCCAAAGGTGAGGGGTATTTGAGCCCTTCGGTGGCCGACGCCGTGCTCGAAGATTATCGGAAGCACGTCAGCAATCCGATCGACTTACTCACCAGTCGGGAGCGTGAGGTGCTGCAATTGATTGCGGAGGGCAAGACGAATAAGGAAATCGCGACGATTCTCACGCTCAGCGTCTATACGGTGGAATCGCATCGCGGGCGGATTATGGAGAAGCTGAATCTGCACAGCGGCGGCGATGTAGTCCGGTTTGCATTGCGGAATGGGTTGACTACCTAGGGCCGCCTGCTGGTCTTCGCCTCGCTGGGGCCGGAGGGATCGTTCTTGCTAAGATCGGTGTATAAGTGTTTATCCACTGGAGAGTGTTATGCCGAACCTGATTCAAGAAGATGCCGTGCGCTGGAACATCAAAGTCTCAAAAGAGACGGATCTATCGGTACGCACCTTCCTGGGTGCCCAAGGGTCCAAGAAGGGCGATCTGTCGAAGTTCATTGAAGACGCGGTCCGCTGGCATGTGTTTCATCGAACGGTGCAGGACATCAAGTCCCGCAACGCCGACCGCGACGAGGACGAGTTACAAGCCATCATTGACGAAGCGCTAAAAGAGGTTCGCTCAGAGCGCGCCGCGAAACGGGCCAGTCGCGACTAAGCGATGAGAGTGGTGATCGATACTAACGTTCTGGTGTCCGCGCTCATTTCGTCGAAGGGGAATCCTGCGATCATATACGATGCCTGCAAAAGTGGGAAGTTCACTCTGCTCAGTTGCGCCCAACTGATGGAAGAACTACGTGCGACGCTCCGAAAACCGAAAGTGTCCGCATTGATTCGGCCTTATGAGGCAGGTCGACTTGTGAATCAACTCCACCGGCTGACCGAGGACGTCGGCAGATTACCCAGGGTGAAGCGCTCTCCTGATCCGGAGGACGACTTTTTGCTCGCGATGTGCGAAGCGGGCCGGGCCGACTACCTCGTCACGGGCGATAAGAAAGGGTTGCTAGCGCTCCGTCGACACCAAGGCACGAGGATCTTTTCGCCGAAGCAATTCGCCGCGCTTTGGACGTGACGCGGTCTACTTCTTCACCGGCGCCGCAGGTGGGGTCTCTTTAAACTTGTCTTCGGAGATGGGCTCGTTCACGTCGAAGGTAATCGAGCTTTCGGTGCCGAACTTGCGATAGGTGCGGAATTCGGCTTCGTTCTTCACCAGCACCTTGCCATCGCGCATGCGCAGTTCGCTGCGTAAGGGCAGTAGGAAGGGCTGGCCGCCGATGTCGGTGAAGTCGTAGTCGAGTTGGGTTTTGGCCATCTGGACGGGGAAATCGGCGGGGATATTTTCGGCTTCCATCACGATGCGTGACACCGAGAGGTAGTCTTTGTCGACGTAGACCAGGCCGTGATAAGCGGGGACGATCTGCTGGCCGCTGGTGCCGTGGTGGATGGTCCACTTGGAGCGGCTCTGAAGAACGCGATAGTTGATGACGTAGTGCAGACGGCCACGCAGGGTGGCCCAGCGTTCCCAGCCGAAGAGTGCTTCGCTGGTGGGCTCGAAGATTTCGCGCATCAGGCTGCCGAACTCGCCGGTGGAGGTGGCGCCGCCTCCGAGTTTGGTATAGTCGATGTCCGTGTATTTGTCGTTCACGAACATCACCTGCTTCGCCTCCTGATGGTCGAAGTAGCTGAGCTTGGCGGTGATGGTGTCGAGCTTGTTCCAAAGCTCGAGGCCGGCGGGGTCGAAGAAGCGGCGCGTAACCTGAATGCAGATGAAGTTCGGGAGGCCTTTGTCGTAAGCGAGCGCATACTCGCGCGACTTGTCGATGACGCGGTTTACCTCAGAAACGGGCGGCGGCGGAATCACCGGGGCGGTGGGCTTAGGCGGCAGCACCTGGGGCTTCTGAAAGTTTTCCGTGGCGTCGCGCATGATCTTCAAGGCCTCGAGCGTCTTGGGTCCGATGCCTTCGCCGAGCAGGGTCTCGATGGTGCGGTCGTCGAGCTTTTCGGTGAGTTGCACCTTACGCAGATACTCGCCCATCTGTTTATCGGGATGCTTCAGCTTGATCGACGAACGGACAAAGCCCAACAGCTGATTCACGGAAAGCTTCACCTGCGCTGGCAATAGCAGTACGAAGACGAAAAGCAGGCAAATCAAACGCATAGCCTAGCCTTTCTCACCCAAGAGATGACGTCGCAAAAGATCAAGTGACGATTGAGCGGCGAGCGTGCGGACGCGGCTACGATCCCCGGGAAAGCGATAGCGGCGGCTAGTAACACTTTGTTTGGACGCGACCGCAATCCAGACGGTTCCCACCGGATTCTCTTCCGTACCGCCCTCGGGACCCGCGACACCGGTGATCGCGACGCCGTGCGTGGCACCGGCCCGTTCAGCCGCAGCTTTCGCCAGCAACGTGGCGGTGAGTTCGCTCACCGTGCCAGCCGTCTGAATTTGCTCGCCCGCGGCTTTGCCGACGAGGGCCTTTTTGAGGTCGACGGTGTAAACGATGTAGCCGCCGCGAAACCAGTCCGAAGCACCGGGCGTTTCGGTGAGGCGCGCGCCCAGCAATCCGCCGGTGCAGCTTTCGGCGACGGCGACGGTGGCGTGGTGCTCCACCAGCATCAGGCCGACGGTCTTTTCGAGCGGATCGCCATTGCGCGAATAGATACGATCGCCCAGCAGATCTTCCACCTGCAAGCCGAGTTCGTGCACCAGCGCCTCGGCGGCTTCGGCATCCTCGAGGCGCGCGCGCAGGTGCACTTCGATGTCGCCGGCTTTGGCGAGAATCGTCGTGACGGGGTTGGTGTAGCGCGTGTAGACGGGGGCGATGAGTTGGTCAAGGTCGCTTTCACCCATCCCGGCGACACGGTACCAGCGGGTGCGCAAGGACTGCTTCGGCAGCAGGGCCACCAGTCGCTCACGCACCTCGCGCTCGTACATGTTGGTGAGCTCTTTGGGCGGCCCGGGCAACAGGATGATGACGCCGCGCTTCGTGCGGATCCACTGGCCAGGCGCCGTGCCGTGCGTATTCTCGAGCCACTCGGCGCCGTCGATTAGCATGGCCTGCCGCTTGTTGTTTTCGGCGACTTTGCGGCCCAAGCGGCCAAACATGGCGGCGATATTGTCGAAGACTTCGGGCTGATAGGTCAACTGGACACCCAAGGCTTGGGCCACGGCGTCGCGGGTGAGGTCGTCTTCGGTGGGGCCGAGGCCACCGGTGAGGATAACGATTTGGGAGCGGGTGATGGCGAGGCGGATCGTGTCGGTGAGCAATGCGCGGTCGTCGCCGACGATGCACTTGAAGGTCACCTCGACGCCATAGGCGTTCAGTTGGTCAGTGAGGTAGAGCGAGTCGGTGTCGATGCGCTGGGGCGTCAGCATTTCGCTGCCGACGGCGATGATTTCGGCGTTCAAGGTAGGGGACGTCCTTTAATTGCCGCGTCGACGCGGAAGATGGCGTTGTTGGTGGCGACGATCATGGCCCGGGAGGGTGAGAAGGCGAGGCCGACAATGTTGGGCCCGGAGAGGAACAACTCGGCGCTGTCACCGGACGGCGTGATGCGCACCACGCCGCGCCGGCCGCGCAGAGAAGCGCAGCAGTAAAGATTCCCTTCGGCGTCGAAGGCGATCCCCTGCGGACGGCCCAGACCGCGGTAGAAGACGCTGACGATGCCTTCGGGCGAGATGCGCTGGATGGTATCGAAGCTCGAGGTAGTCGGCCCGCTGACGTAGAGATTACCGACTTCGTCGAACGCGAGGTGATAGGCGGCGACGGAGGGCTCGAGCGTGGCAAACACGTAAATCTGCCGATCCGGGCTGATCTTGAAAATGGTGCCGGAACGGTCGCCGACGAAGAGGTTGCCGCGGCGATCGAAAGCCAGACCGGTGGCAGTGCCCATGCCTTCGCAATAAATCGAGAGGTCGCCGCTAATGGAGGCTTGGTAGATGATGCCCTCGTAGCGGCTCGACACATAGAGCGAGCCATCGGCGCCGAAGGCGAGGCTAGTGGCGTTCATCAAGTCAGTGACGAAGGGCCGGACGCTGTAATTAAGATCGATCTTGTAGACGGCGACGGGCGTCTTCTGGCCGCGCGCGCCAGAGAAGGTGGCGTAGATGTTGCCCAAGGTATCGATGGCGGGGCTGGCGACAGGATGTAAGCTGTCGGCGATCTGGATGCCGATCTCGCAGGTCCAGGGAGAGCCACCGACGCTCAATTCGCCAACGCTGGCGCCTTCGGGGACCCGGGCGATCACCATGGAGTCCGACCCGACAATGATCGGTGCCGAGACTTCGCCGAAACGAATGTCGGGCTTTAGCAGCGAGCCCTTCAGGTCCTTGCCGCGAATCAGAAATTCGCCGCCGGGAATGGCCGCCAGGGGAGTGACTTGGTCGATGCGAGGGAGATTTTTGCCGTTAGTGGGTAGTGCCATGAGTAGTAAAGCCTAATAAGTATGAAACCAGCCGAGCCAAAATAAAACGATCGCGCCATACACGCCGGCCATCAGGTCGTCCGCGACGATCCCCCAGCCTTGCGGCAGCGCTTCAAAACGGCGCACGGGCCACGGCTTCACGATATCAAAGATACGAAAGAGGACGAACCCCAGGGTGAAGCTCTTCCAGTTGATCGAAGTCGCGCCGGCCAAAGTGAGCCAGACACCGAGCACTTCGTCGACGACGATAAACTGCGGATCTTTGCGTTCGCCAGCTGCCACCGTCGAGGCCCAAACGCCAGGCCAAGTGGCGAGAAGGGTAACGGGTAGTAAGAGCCAGCCGGTCTGCCAGTCGAATTGACGGGCCGCGAACCAGGCTAGCAAGGCGCCGACCAGCGAGCCTGCCGTGCCCGGTCCCCAGGGCCAATAGCCGGCCCCGCCTGCCGTGGCCACTATCGTGGCGAATGGTTTCACAGGTCGTCCACGTCTTCGTCGCCGGCGGGACGCGGGCGCAGATCATCGGAGGAGGCGGGACGCGAGATCACGTACTTCTCGTCAGCCCAATTGGCCAGGTCGAGCAGCCGGCAGCGGTCACTACAGAAGGGAAACCACTTCGAAAGCGGCTCGGTCTCTTGCTTACAGATGGGGCACTTCCAACGAACGGCCATATCACTAGCTTAGATGTGCTGCGCGGTCGGCCGGGACGTAAGGATATTCAAAATCTGAAATGGATTTGCGGGAGGCAGCGCCGTCTTGATGCCGGTGTCGAGCAATTCGCCGATCAGGTCATAGTCGGTGGCCTCGGTCACCCGGAAGCGGCGGAACTGGCCGGGCAGGGGCGTCTCGCCCGAGGGGCCAAAGTCGTTGATGTAACAGACGCCGTCGATCTCGGGCGCTTGGGTCTGCAAGCGGCCTTCCCAGAGCAACTCGGTCTCGGGCGAAGGGCCTTCCACTAAGAGAGTGAACTCCTGGCCGACGAGACGCTTGTTCGTCGCGGCCGAGATCTTGCGCTGGACGGCCATGAGTCTCTGGCGGCGGTTGTGGATGGTGCGCCCATCCACCTTTTGGTCCAGTTCAAAGGACTTGCTGGTGTCTTCATCCGAATACTTGAAGACACCCACGCGGTCGAGTTTGGCGGCTTTGAGGAAGTCGCAGAGTTCGTCGAAGTCGGCGGCGGTTTCGCCGGGAAAGCCGACGATGAAGCTCGAGCGAATACCCACGCCCGGAATGGTGGCGCGGATGCGTTCGATGAGCTTGAGGAAATAGTCGCCATGCGCGCCGCGCTTCATGCGCTTGAGCACATTGGCCGAGGCATGCTGCAAGGGCATGTCGATGTACTTGGCGATCGACGCGTGTTCGGCGATGGTATCGAGCAGTTGCTGCGTGACGCGATTGGGGTAGCAATAAAGGAAGCGCACCCACTTTTGATGCTCGGTCTCGATCTGCGCCAAACGGGCCAGCAGCACGGCGAGGCCATTCTTCAGCTTCAGGTCCTCGCCGTAGCTGGTGGTGTCCTGCCCAATCAAGTTGATTTCGCGAATGCCGCGCGCAAAAAGCTGCGTCGCTTCGTGCACGACGGACTCGAAACGGCGCGAGCGGAACTCGCCGCGATACTGGGGAATCACGCAGAAGGTACAGGGATGATCACAACCTTCGGCGATCTTGATGTAGGCCGAGTGACGGCCGGTGGAAAGCACGCGCGGCGAAAGGTCATGGTAGAGATAGGGCGTTACCGGGCCGCCGTGATTCACGCCGGTCTCGCAGACGTCGACGATCTTCTCGATTTCGTTAGTGCCGACCACCGCGTCGATCTCCGGCATCTGGACGCGCAGGTCGCCCTTGAAGCGCTCCACCAGACAACCGGCCACAATCAGCTTCTTGGCTCGCCCGGTCTGCTTGAACTTCGCCATTTCGAGAATGGTGTTGACGGACTCTTCCTTCGCCGGGTCGATAAACGAGCAGGTGTTGACGACAATAACGTCGGCCTCTTCGGGCAGGGTGGTGAGTTCATGGCCACGGGAGGCCAAATGGCCCATCATCACTTCGGTGTCGACGAGGTTCTTGGGGCAGCCTAAGCTGACAAATCCGACTTTCAATGGGAGGTTCCTGGCAGAAGGGGGATCACATTTCAGTTTAGCTGATCCGCATGCGATCCGCGCGGTAGTAAAGATGCGTAAAAGTTCGATATCAGCGATAACGATCGGCGGGCCGAAACGTATCTAACAGGGAAGGCACAAAACAAAAATGATCAAGAGCCACCTTCTTCGTATTACTCTCGGGGGCCTACTCCTCGTCGCCATCAGCGGCGTGGGATTCGGCTGCTGCCCCCTGCTTCCCCGCCCCGCCTGCAAGTTCATCCACTATTTCGAAGCAGCCGGCGAAAGCCGCGAGTTGACGATGGTGGAACGCGTGTGGCTCGCCTTATTGATGACCGGCCAGGAAGGCCGGGAACAGAAGATGTCGCGCGTGGCGACGAACCTGAGCCCGCGCTCTTAATTTACGGGATGCTATCCTAGCCAGATCTTGGCGATCAAGTACTGGCACCGCGTCCTCGGCTTCCTGACGCTGCTCGCCGTCATCACTTACCTGGACCGCGTCGCCATCTCCATCGCCGGCCCGCGTATCCAGAAATCGCTTCAACTGCGGCCCGAACTAAGCTCCTTGGCATGGGTAGAGAGCCCACTGGCGATCGCGAGGCGATGGACTTGAGAGACTTCGGCCAACAGCCGCTTCCCGGTTGGATCGAGGCCCGGGTGAATGGGAACATAGAGACACGAATCCTGCCGGCGAGCCAACAGGTTGCCCACCACCAGAGCGCGCATCATCCAAATCGCGGTACGCACGTTGCCGCATTCCAGGCCCATCCATCCGGTGTATACAGGGCCGCCTTCGCGCAAGCCCGTAGCTGCGAAAACCTTCGCGGCGGCCGTGGCCTTGGCCGCCTCAATCGCTATGGTCCTGGCGACAGAATCGTCTGGCCGCCATGGCTGAAGCAAGGGCAGTGCGCTCTCGGTGAAGATAGCCGCCATGCGCTGCAACTGCGCACCCTCCATGTGTCCGTCGAAGTAGTGGAAGGTCTTCGCGATGGCGGTCACGACGTTCTTGATTTCCTTTTCTAAACGATAGTCAGGTCCGGCGGGCACCTCAACGGTGCTGCCCTCCAGGTGCGCGGAAATGTTCTCCATCACGATGGCTCGCACCAGCCAGTGGGCCATCACCGGCGTAGGGCACATCACCCGAATCCATCCTGGCTTGGGAGAGCCTTCCACCGCCAAACTCGACACCAGGCGAATGCCACGGCAAAGCTCGGCCACTACCGCCTTGTAGCGCTCCGGTTGTGCCTCCACCTCGGCCTGGCTGGCCGGTTCCAGCAGCTTACCTTTGTGCGGCGGGCCTCCGGCCATCGCCAAGTCGCAGAAGTGATCCCAAATCTCCCCCCACGCGACACGGCCCGCGTCGTCGTACTGCAATCCAGCCGAACCCATCGAAATCGGTGGGACGTCCTGGTAGCAGGCCTGGTACTCTTCCGGAAGCACAATCCGCAGTCGCGCATCCAGGGCGCGGAGCTGTTCCTGCGTTCCTAATATGGCTTCGACTTGTTTCATCTCTCTTCGTAGGTTAGCCCATCTGCCGCGGAAGTCCCGGATTGCGAGCGCTGCGAAGGTCATGGATATTCTCCCGTCTGGAAGTAGATACGGAGGCAGAATACAACTGGATTGCTTCCCAGGTCAGCAAGCCCTCGACTCGTTAGGCATGAGTTTCTGGATTGATGACAGTGAAGCCCTCCGAGGCCGCGACCTTTGAAAGGTTCCGATCCGCCATCACAAAGTGGCGGACCAAGCCGTTCCCCGCCAAGTCCAAGGCAACGGACAGCTGTAGTGAATCGAGTGTTCGTAGACCAGTAGGCCCATGGCGAACAATTAACAAGTCGGCCGCGTGGTAGTGCGGCTTTGGATGGCGACCGTTTTAAAGCGTCGACGATCCAAGTCACCCCGAAATCGGAGACGCAGGAGATCAGCAGCAGATTGCGCCAACTGGCCGGTGCATACTTTTCCTGCGAAGACGGATTGCATCTCCATGACGTCCGTCCCGACTTCCCAGTGATATAGCTTCGCTAAGGCACTGGTGTCAACGAACATCTAGCCCCTCTCGTCTCGCTCTCTGCGTATGTCGTCCGAGAGATTACCAGGAATCGTAGAAAGCGCTGCCCGCACTTCATCCAAAGAAGGAATCGGTCCCCGCTCACTTTCAAGAATCGCCAGGAACTCATGGTCGAGCCAGTCCTCCGCCGACGAATCGTTCACCGTTACGGTAACCTGTTGCTGTTCACGCAAATCAAGCGGCTCCAAGAGGCGCAGGACGCCCTTCTCATAGATGGCGGAGCAGGAGATGACCATGCTCGAATTATAGCGTTTACTTCAACAAATCCGGCCGATTGCGCAGCGTCTTCGCCCGCGCAGCCCCAGCGCGCCATTTGCGAATCTCCGCGTGATTCCCCCCTTGCAGGACCTCCGGCACTTCCCAGCCGCGAAACTCCGCGGGCCGCGTCCATTGCGGATAGTCGAGTAAGCCCGCCTGCTCAAAGGACTCATCCACGGCTGACTCATCGTTGCCCAAAACGCCCGGCAGCAGCCGCGCCGTCGCGTCCATTACGATTGCCGCCGCCAGTTCGCCGCCACTGAGGACGTAGTCGCCGATCGACAGCTCTTCATCGGCTAAATACTCCGCCACGCGCTCATCGACGCCCTCATAACGGCCGCAAATCAGCAGCAATTCCGGGCATTCGGCCGCGTAACGGCGCGCGGTGGCTTGGGTGAAGAGCGGGCCTTGGGGCGTCAGTAAGACCACGCGCTGCCCTTTCGCCAAGCGCTCCTCGCGCGAAACAGCGAAGACTGACTCCACTGCCTCAAAGATCGGCGCGGGCTTCATCAGCATGCCCGCGCCGCCGCCGAAGCAGCGGTCGTCGACGGTGCGGTGACGATCGTGGGTCCACTGGCGCAGGTCGTGAATGGCAACCTCGAGCTTGCCCGCGTCGCGCGCCCGCGCTACCACGCCGTGCGACAACGGACCTTGGAAGAAGTCCGGAAAGATGGTGAGTAAATGGAAGCGCATTAGGCGTTCAGGTCGCGCAGACCTTCAGGCAAGATGACATCGATCCGCTTCTGGTCGACATCCACCGTATGGCAGATCTCGGGCACGAAGGGAATCATCAGTTCGCCAATCTGCAGGATGAGCGGCCCCCCGGTTTCAAGATAGTCGTCGACCGTGCCCAGCGACTCGCCCTTCTCGAAGACTTCGCAGCCGACGAGGTCAGCGAAGTAATATTGACCTTCGGCGAGGGGCACGCGTTCGGAACGGGCGATGGTCACCTGTTCGCCGGCGATCGTGTCGGCGTCGGTCATGGTGTCGATGCCCTCGAATTTGAAGACGGGCTGCCCGGCGTGCCACCACACCTCTTCCACGGTCACCGCACGCCCGGAGGGCATCAGGATCACGTCCGAGAGCTCTTCGAGCCGTTCGGGGTGCATGGTGAGGGGGATGGCGATCAGTTCGCCGCGAATTCCGCGTGCGCGCTTGAGCCCAGCGACGATAACGCGGTCGTCCGGCATGGGGACCTTACTCGAGGATTTCGAGCGTGTAGCGACGGTTCAGCTTCATGCTCGCCGCGCCAATCAAGGTACGGATGGAGCGGGCCGTGCGGCCTTGCTTCCCGATCACTTTGCCCAAATCCGTGGGCGCCACTTTCAGTTCGAGGACGGTGATTTGCTCGCCGCTCAATTCCTTAACCACTACTTCTTCCGGCATGTCGACCAACGCTTTCGCGATGTCTTCCACCAGTTGCTTCATCGATACAGGAGGTGCTTCCATGGGTTCCGCCAATCTGAAATGAGATTTCTCTACCGCGCTACAGCGGGGCGTCAATAACTTACGGCAAAGAGCCTAGACCGCCGTGGGGGCGACAGCCGGGTTCTTTTTCATCAACCGGGCCACGGTGTCGGAGGGCTGCGCGCCCTTCGTCATCCAGTGGGCGATGCGATCGTGCTTGATCACCACCTCGGCGGGCTTGCAAACGGGGTTGTAGTGGCCGACCACTTCCACCGCGCGCGAGTCGCGGGCGCGTTCTTTCTGAATCACTACCAAGCGGTAGGTGGGCTTCTTTTTGGCGCCGAAACGCGCTAAACGGATCATCAACATCGGTGACTAGTATTCCTTCTTTTTTCTATTGTCGCCTAAACGGAACCGTTTTGCCACTACCTGCCCGGTACGTTTAGCGTCCGAACCCCGGAAACGACGTCGGGAAGGGCAATTTCATCTTCGCCATCCGTTTGCCCAGCATCCCACCGGCCAGGCCGCCGGTGAGTTTCTTCATCATTTTCCGCATCTCCTGATACTGCTTCACCAGGTTATTCACGTCCTGCACGGTGGTGCCGCTGCCCATCGCAATGCGCTTGCGCCGACCGCCATTCAGCAGCAAAGGATTGTTGCGCTCGCCCTGGGTCATCGAGTCGATGATGGCCACGATGCGCGTCAGTTCGCCCTCGTCCACCTTGGCGTTCTTCATCTCTTTGGGCATGTTGGCCATGCCAGGCATCATCTTTAGCAAGTTCTCGAGCGGACCCAGCTTGCGAATCTGCTTCAACTGATCGCGGAAGTCCTCAAGCGTAAACTCGTCGTCCAGCAGCTTCTGCTGCATCTTCTCGGCTTGCTTCTGGTCGACGGCCTCGCTCACCTTTTCGATCAGGCTCATCACGTCGCCCATGCCGAGAATGCGCTGCGCGGCCCGGTCCGGGTGGAAGGGCTCGAAGGCGTCAGACTTTTCGCCCACGCCCACGAACTTTAGGGGCTGCCCGGTGACGCTGCGGATCGATAGCGCCGCGCCGCCGCGCGCATCGCCGTCCATCTTCGTCAGCACTACGCCCGTAATGCCCAACCGCTGATGGAACTGCTCGGCGGACTTCACCGCGTCCTGCCCCGTCATGGCGTCGGCGACAAAGAGAATCTCGGTCGGGTTCAGTTGCGCCTTCAAAGCGTCCAACTCCACCATCAGCTCTTCGTCGATATGCAAGCGGCCGGCCGTGTCGACGAGGATGGTGTCGCGCCCGGCGCGTGAGGCTTCGATCTTCGCGCCCTTCACCAATTCCGAAGGCCGGTTCTCGCCCGGCTCGCCGATCCAGATGGGGACCTTGATCTCGCGGGCCAGCACGGCCAGTTGTTCGCGCGCCGCCGGACGGTAGATGTCGACGGAGACCAGCAATGGCGTGCGGTCCTGCTTCACCAGCCACTTGGCGAGCTTGGCGGTCGACGTCGTTTTGCCAGAACCTTGCAGGCCCACCATCATGATGACGCTGGGCGGCTCATTGGCGAAACGGAGCTTGGCCTGGTGCTGGCCGAGGATCTTCACCAGTTCCTCGTGGACGATCTTGATGACCTGCTGGCCCGGTGAGAGTGCCTGCATCACCTCCTGCCCCATCGCCTTCACCTTCACCGCTTCGACGAGTTGCTTCACCACGCGGAAGTGGACGTCGGCTTCCAGCAGCGCGATGCGGATCTCTTTGAGCGCCGCCTCCATATTCTCGGGCGTCAGCTTGCCCTCGCCGCGGAGGTTCTTGAAGACGCGTTGGAGTTTATCGGAGAGGGATTCGAACATGGCGGGTACTAACTCTCTAGCGTAGCAATAACCCGCCACAAGCTACAATCAGAGGCATGTCGCAGGAGCTTCGCCGCTGGTTTAACTCGCACTGGACCCCCGCCAAATACCAGGCCTTTTTGGCCTCAGTCGATGCCGACCTGGGCGACCCCGTCGAGTTCCGGGTCTCCGAAACTCCCTGTTTTTTCGACACCGCGCTGGCCGAACGCATGTGCGCCTCCGGCATTGACCTGCTGGAACAGCTTACCAATCCGGACTACATGCGGGTGAGCGACCGCGCTGTGCCCGAGGCCTACCGCGTCCCTAACGAGGCGCCGCACCCGATGTTTGTCCAGGTGGACTACGGCTTGATCCGCGACGCGGACGGCAACATCCAGCCCCGGCTGGTGGAGATCCAGGGCTTCCCTTCTCTGTACGGCTTTCAGCCCTTGATGGCGGAACACTATAAGTCAGCCTACGGGCTCGATCCGGACTTGAAGTACCTGCTGGACGGCCTCGATCGCCCGGCTTACAATGCCGTGTTGCGCGATGCCATCCTGGGCGGGCATGACCCCGAAAACGTGATCCTGATGGAGATTGACCCGGAGCAGCAGAAGACCCGTTGCGACTTCATCTGCACCGAACGCATCGCCGGCATCCGTACCGTCAACATCCGCGACATCGAACAAAAGGGCGCCAATTTGTTTTATTCGGCCCACGGCCGCCAAGTGCCCATTGAGCGGATTTACAATCGCACCATCATCGACGAGCTTGAGCGCAAAGGCGTGGAAGCCCCCTTCCGCTGGACCGACGATCTCCATGTAGAATGGGCCGGCCATCCCAACTGGTATTTTCGTTTGAGTAAGTTCTCCATGCCATTTCTGAAGCACGAAACGGTGCCCGAAACGTACTTCATGAACACGCTCGACCACCTGCCCGACGACCCCGAAAACTGGGTACTGAAGCCCCTGTTCTCCTTCGCCGGCTTAGGCGTCATCGTGGGACCCACGCGCGCGGAACTGGACGCCGTCCGCGAGCGCGAAAACTATATCCTCCAACGCCGCGTCCGCTTCGACCCGGTGATCGACACGCCCTACGGGATGACGATGGCCGAAGTCCGGCTGATGTTCATCTGGACCGACCGACCGCGCCCAGTCAACACCATCATCCGCACCGGCCGCGGCAAGATGATGGGTGTCGACCAGAACAAAGGCCTTGAATGGGTGGGTGCCTCAGCGGCGTTTTATGTTTAGGGGAATCAAACCACATGCCAAGCAATCGTGACCTGCTCGTTCCTAAGTAAGTCGAATCCTCGGCGAAGGCGCAAGAGGTTCTGCGGGCATGGGTGGCCAATGGGGGCTTAGTGTGCGCCCTTCGCCCTACGGCCTGGAGTCATCCAAGCTCTTGGGGGATTGTGCTGGCCGATATTGCGCGGCACGTAGCAAACGCACTACGGGACGAAGAAGGGGCGGAGGTAAGAGAAACGCTCAGCCAGATCCAGAGGATTTTCAACGCCGAATTAGACGAACCAGCCGAAGAGCCAACCGGGAGTTTTGTGGAGTGATTCATCTCCTACAATAGGGCTATAGCAACCAAGTTCGAAGCAATCTATGAGGCAGGCGTCCTCCGACCCTTGGAGCCTCTAGACTTAACGGAACACGAGCAGGTGACGCTGGAAGTCACCGATCGCAACGACATTCTGGACCAAGCGGCAATGGCGCGGGCACGCAAGGAAGTCGCAGAAATGACGCACATCCCGACCCTTGAAGAACTTCACCAGCTTTTGAGTAAGGATCTGGGATCGTGGTCAGATACCGTCATCGAAGCGCGTAAGGATCGATAGCACTTGGACTATGTTGATTCGGAAGCCAGCCGAGTATTCGTTTCGAGCTTAACCCTTGTCGAATTGACATCTGTTGCCGCCATCAAGGTTGGTACTGGAGCAATTGGCGAACCGGAAGCCGCCGCAGCGCTTCGCCAAGTATCCGTCAGCATCGCAGTTGGACATTTCGCGGTACTGCGGCTCGACGACCAGCAATTGCAGGCGGCATCGAGTCTTCTTACTCGACACGCAAGGAGTAACTCCCTGCGCACACTGGATGCGTTACATCTGGCGAGCGCTATTCGCAGGAAAAACGGCGGCGGTGTCGACTACTTCGTAACGGCTGACGGTACCCTCGCCAAAGTAGCCATACTTGAAGGCCTTGCGGTGCTCAATCCGGAGGTAAGCCCGCGTCAATAAGTAGGGCGGGCGTCCGGCTTTTGCGCGGCCACTTAGTTTTTCGCGATAACTTCGAGGTACTAACGTGCCGGTCCCCAGCCTTGGCCGGGCGTATTGGGAACGGCCAATGGTAAGAGCTTGTGACTAGGCCAGGGCCTTGCCGTATAGAGCCAACAGACGGCTCCAGGCCTTCTCCGCCAGGGCCTCATTGTAGACGCGCGAGTCCGGCGGACACCAGCCGTGGGCCGCTTCGGCGTAGACTTCGACCTCGGCCTGGAGGTGCGCCGCTTCAAAGGTCTCCTTCAGCATCGTCTTGTCCTTCGGTGACCGGGCGTCGTCATTGGCGGCAATCGCCACCAGGAACTGGGCCTTGGTCTTGGCCGCTTGCAGATGGGGGCTGTTGGGCTTATCGGTGGCGAGTCCGCCGCCGTGAAAGGAAGCGACGGCGCCCACGCGCTTGGGCCCCGCGGCGGCCGTGCGGAAGGCCATCGGACCGCCCATGCAATAGCCCTGAGTGCCCAGCTTCCGGTTTTTGTCGACCGACTCTTGGTTGTCGAGCCAGGCGATGAAGGCCGTCGCATCGGTGATATGGGTGGTCTCGTTGAGGGTCTGCGCCATGGGCATCACCTGCTGAATCGGCGTCGCCCCGCCAGCCTCGGCCGTCGGCGCTTTTTTAGTCCGGTAGAAGGGGTTCACCACCAGCACCGAATAGCCTGACTCCGCCAGCCGCTTGCCCATCTGGCGAAACGACGGGCGCAAGCCGAAGATGTCGGGCCAGATGAGCACTGCCGGAGCTTTGCCGCTGGCCGGATGGACGAAGTAGGCATCGCAGGTGCCGTCGGGCGTGGCGATCGTCACTTCGGAGTCCACCACCGTGACGGCGTTGGCCACCTGCGGCAACATCATTGACATCCCGGCACCCAGCAGTGCCCCGAACTGCTTCCGCGTCACCCAACCCCGTGCCTCGAAATCTTCAAGATCATCGTCAAAATGCTTCTGGTCACACATACTCGCTCCTTGTCCCCTGCGGTCCTTTCAGATTGTAACTTCCTCCCGCAGGCTTTTCCCGAGCGCCCCCGATGCCAAGCCGACCGGCCAATCCAAAGTAAACCAACTCGATATGGCGCCCCTCCCCACTGGCTTCATCGAAAAACTCCGCAGGATCAAATCCAATGGATCCGCGCACGAAGTTCGCCTTGGCCCAAGCCTGGTCCAGTTGCAGGAGTTCGCTGGCGCGGCCGATCAGCGTCGAGTCAGTGACGGGCAGCCGCTTCACCGATGCCGGATGCTCCAGCGACTTGCCGCCGGGAAAACTACCGCCGGGAAGTGGATCGGGGTCGCCGGGGAAAGTATCCACGCTGGGCAGTTCGCCGCTCAGCGTCGTATGGAGTTCCTCGCGCGCGGCCGCTTCCGGCTTATCGACGAGATCGCCGTAGACGATGGCTGCCAAAAGGCCGTCGGGCGCACAGTCGCGCACCCGAATCGGAATCAGCTTGCGGCCTTTGCCGGTAGGATCATTCACGAACGCGCCCGCCCATTCCGGTGCGCAGAATTCCGAAGCCAGAAACTGGGGGGAAAGCAAGGCCAGCGTCCGCCGGGAGTATTTCAGCGCCTCATGCATCCCCAGTACGAAGTTACTCCCCGCGGGCATGTCCTGGTATTGCGTATAGAAGGTATAGCCCAGCTTCGTCAATTCCTTGCCAATCCAGATGGCCCACCGGCGATCCGCACCGTTGTAACTCACGAAGAAATCGCGAACTTGAGGATCGGGTTTAGCGGTCACGAACGATATCTCCGGCACTAGTCAAGAAATAGCAGGCATTTACTCTGTCGCCCGCGAAAGGAATGGCGAGTTCTCGAACCAGCTCGCGCATTAATGTTCTTACGCCTAGGAATTCCTGTCTCTTATACACATCTCCGAGCCCACGAGACTAAGGCGAATCTCGTATGCCGTCTTCTGCTTGAAA
>ENA-ORBV01002728-ORBV01002728.1-microbial-mat-metagenome-genome-assembly--contig:-NODE-2728-length-36785-cov-6.192547_pt1 | contig 36785 bp, 35 predicted proteins | sample MGYA00237777_ERZ505514 | MGnify/ENA primary metagenome ERZ505514 (study PRJEB26160, sample SAMN06269048) | microbial mat metagenome | isolation source: Oligotrophic lake microbial mat | place... | reverse complement strand
GGGTCGACCTTCTTCTCGTGTTTGAGCCAGTTCTCGTAGTCGTGCCCATAGGCCTGGTCCGGCGTCGGGTGGTGGCTCCAGTGGAACACCCGGTAGCCGTCGTCGGTACGCACCTCGTAGTGCTTGGCGGCGGCCAGATGCAGCTTTCCGACCAGCGCGCAGTCATAACCAGCCTCGGCCAGGCGTTTCGTCACCAGTTTTTCATGTGCCGGGAAATACGCATTACCGTTGCGGTAGACATGGTGCGAGGCCGGGTAACGCCCGGTGAGAAAGGTCGCGCGCGCCGGCGTGCAGATCGGGCTTTGTGTATACGCCCGGTTGAACGCGACGCCGTTGGCAACCAGCGCATCGAGGGCGTCGGTGCGGATATGGTCGTTGCCAAGCGCATGGATGGTGTCCCAGCGCTGCTGGTCGGAGCAGTACCACAGGATGTTGGGTCGGGTATGGGTCATCGTGGGGGTTTCAATTCGGCGTGATGTTGGCCGCCTTGACGGTGCGCTCCCAGCGCACGTGTTCACCCTTGAGCAGCTCGGCGAACTCGGCCTGGGTGCCGGCGGGCACGTCGCCGGTCTGCGCGATCTTGTCGCGTATGTCCGGGCTGTTCAAGGCCTTGACGAGTTGCTCGGACATACGCGCCAGAACGTCCGGCGGTGTGCCGGCGCGGGCCACGAATCCGAACCAGGCCAGCGACTCGAAGTTGGGTACCCCGGACTCGGCCAGTGTCGGCAAGTCGGCCTGTCCGCTGGTGCGCTTGAGCGACGTGGACGCAACCGCCACCATCTTGCCGGCCTTGACATGCGCCTGAATCTCGATCGGCGAGAAGAATCCACTGTTCACATGCCCTGCCAGCAGGTCGGCCACGGCCGGTCCGCCACCCTTGTAGGGCACGTGCAGCAGGTCGACACCCGCCTGCTGCTTGAACAGTTCGCCCACCAGATGGGGCAGGCTGCCGGCGCCGGGCGTGGCGTAGCTGATCTTGCCCGGACTGGCCTTGGCCGCGCGCAGCAGGTCGGCCGGCGACTTCAGACCCAGCGACGGGTGCGTGACCAGCACCAGCGGCGTCGTCTGCAGCAGGCCCAGCGGAACGAAATCCTTCTGCACGTCGTAGCTGAGCTTGGGATAGACGTATTGGGTGATGACGAAGGGCGCGGCCGCCAACAGGATCGAATAGCCGTCGGCAGGCGTCCTGGCCGCCTCGGCGATGCCGATGGTGCTGGCGGCGCCGGGCTTGTTCTCGATCACGAAGGTCTGGCCGGTCTGCTCGCCCATCTTCTGCGCCACCGTGCGCGCCAACGTGTCGGAGGCGCCACCGGGCGGGAACGGCACGATGACCCGCACCGGCTTGGTCGGCCAGGACTGCGCCTGCGCGCCCAGGGCCAGCAGGCCTGCCAGCATGCCCGTGCAGGCGGCCCGTGCGAGCAATCGGTGGCGGGACTGGTAATAGAAGTTGTACATGAGAGGGCTCCGAGTTTGGACCCGACTGGGGGCCGCTGCCAGCAGCTTGCGCTGCCAAGACCCGGAGCCACCGCGCTGTGCGATCGGCGACGCCCCGGCACTGCCGGATGCCGCACACCAGGGTTTCGCCTGATGTGCCTGAGCCGGTATGATGCGAGTATTGATTGGCCTTACCACTTGGCCAATTATCGATAACCCTATGGCCCTCAAGATCGTCGAAACCCAGCGGCTGTACCGCCAGATTGCCGACCAGTTGCGCGCAGCCATCCAGGCCGGCGAGTGGCAGGTGGGTGAGCGCTTGCCCGCCGAACGCGACCTGGCCAAGCAGCTTGGCGTCAGCCGGCCGTCGGTGCGCGAGGCCCTGATCGCGCTGGAGGTCGAGGGTTATGTCGAAGTGCGCACCGGCTCCGGCGTCTATGTGTTGCAGGCCCCGCCGCGCAGCGCGGCCGCCAGTAGCGCGGCGCCCGCCGAATGGGGCCCGCTGGAGTTGATTCGCGCGCGGCGGGTACTCGAAGGCGAGATCGCGGCCATCGCCGCGCATGCCGCCAAACGCAAACACATTGCCGACATGGCGCAGGCGCTCGACGCCATGGTTGCCGACGCGGACAACGGGGTTTTGCCGCTGCAGGGCGACCGCGATTTCCATTCGGCCATCGTGCGCGCCTGCGGCAACAGCGTGCTCATCGACACCGTGCAGCGTTTCTGGGACGCCCGGCGCGGCCCGATGTTCGAACGCATGATCGACCATTTCGAAACCCCGGCGTCCTGGAATGCCGCGATCAACGAGCACCGCAAGATTCTTTCCGCCATCCGTCTGCATGACGCAGACCAGGCGCGCGCCGCCATGCACGAACACATGGACCGCTCGCACACCCGCTTCAACGTCAGCTGGCGTCTGACCAAACGTTCCAAGGAGACCTCCCAATGACCCCCTTCATCCGATTGCATCCCGCCGATGACGTGTTGATCGCACGCGCGCAGCTGGTTGGCGGCACCGTCGTCGACGGCATCACCGTGCGCGGCATCATTCCGCCCGGCCACAAGGTCGCGACCCGGGACATCGCCACTGGCGAACCGGTGCGCCGCTACAACCAGATCATCGGTTTTGCGTCGCGCCCGATCAGCGCCGGCGCACACGTGCACACGCAAAACCTGGACATGGGCCCCGACAAGGGCGACTTCGAGCGCGACTATGCGTTCGGTCAGGACGTCAAGCCCGAACCGAAACGCCAAAGCGCCAGCTTCATGGGCTACAAGCGGCCTGACGGCCGCGTCGCCACGCGCAACTACATCGGCATCCTGAGCAGCGTCAACTGCTCGGCCACCGCCGCCCGCGCCATCGCCGACCACTTCTCGCGCCAAAATCGGCCCGAGGCACTGGCCGCGTTCCCGAACGTCGACGGTGTCGTCGCGCTGACACACGGCACCGGCTGCGGCATGGATACCGAAGGCACCGGCATGCAGATTCTGCAGCGTACGCTGGCCGGTTACGCCACCCACGCCAACTTCGCAGCCGTGCTGGTCGTGGGCCTGGGCTGCGAGTCGAACCAGATCAACGCCTGGCTGGCTACCAGCAGCCTGCGCGAGGGCGAGACGCTGCGCGTGTTCAACATCCAGGACAGCGGCGGCACCACGAAGACGGTAGAAAAAGGCGTGGCACTGGTCAAGGAGATGCTGCCGCTGGCCAATCAGTCCCGGCGCGAACCGGTCGATGCAAGCCACATCACGATCGGCCTTCAATGCGGCGGCTCCGACGGTTATTCCGGCATCAGCGCCAACCCGGCGCTGGGCGCGGCGGTCGACCTGCTGGTGGCGCACGGCGGCACCGCCATCCTGAGCGAGACACCCGAGGTCTACGGCGCCGAACATCTGCTGACACGCCGCGCGGTCGACAAGGCGGTCGGCGAAAAGCTGGTAGCCCGTATCAAGTGGTGGGAAAACTACACCGCGATCAACGGCGGCGAGATGAACAACAACCCCTCGCCCGGCAACAAGGCCGGCGGGTTGACGACCATCCTGGAGAAATCGCTGGGCGCAGTGGCCAAGGGTGGCACCAGCAATCTGCAGGCGGTGTACGAATACGCGGAAAAAGTCGACAAAAACGGTTTCGTCTATATGGATACGCCCGGCTACGACCCGGTCAGCGCAACCGGCCAGGTGGCCGGCGGCGCCAACCTGATCTGCTTCACGACTGGCCGCGGTTCGGCATACGGCTGCGCGCCGTCGCCCTCGCTCAAGCTGTCGACCAACTCCAACCTGTGGCGCAAGCAGGAGGACGACATGGACATCAACTGCGGCGAAATCATCGACGGCACTTGCTCGGTGGCCGAGATGGGACAGCGCATCTTCGAGCTGGTGCTGGCCACCGCCTCGGGCAGCGCCAGCAAAAGCGAACGCCACGGCTACGGCCAGAACGAGTTCGTGCCGTGGCAGGTCGGCGCGGTGATGTAGGCGCGTTCATACCACTTCTCGCCGCCCGCTCTTACTCACCCGTTCGCCCTGAGCCTGGCCTGTCCTGAGCCAGTCGAAGGATCGAAGGGCCATCCCCATAAACCAACAACGCATTGCCCATGCCCAAGACCATCTCCGCCGCCGCCCTGCGCGCCACGGTCGAAAAAATCCTCGTTGCCAACGGCAGCTCTGCCGCCGAGGCGGCCACCATCGCGCACAACCTCGTGCTTGCCAACCTCAGCGGCCATGACTCGCACGGCGTGGGCATGTTGCCGCGGTATGTGGATGCAAAGCTCGAAGGTGGCCTCACCCCCAACACCGGCATCAAGGTCGTGCTCGATACCGGCACTTTGCTGACCATCGACGGTGGTCATGGTTTCGGCCAGGTCATCGGCGAGCAGGCCATGGCGTTGGCCATGGAGCGTGCCAAGCAACACGGCAGTTGCATCATGACCATCAAGAGCTCCCACCACCTGGGGCGCATCGGCCACTTCAGCGAGATGGCAGTGGGCCAGGGCCTGGTCTCCATGCACTTCGTCAACGTCATGGCCCGCCCCATCGTGGCGCCCTGGGGTGGTGGCGACGGGCGTTTCGGCACCAATCCCTGCTGCATCGGCATTCCGCTCAAGGACCAGCCGCCCTTCGTGCTCGACTTCGCCACCAGCCGGGTCGCGCAGGGCAAGATGCGCGTGGCCCACAACGAAGGCCGCCGCGTACCTGCGGGCTACCTGATCGACGAAAAGGGCCACCCGACCAACGACCCTGCTGTGGTCGTCGTGCCGCAATCCAACGGCCTGTTCGGCGCGTTGATGACCTTCGGCGAGTACAAGGGCTACGGCATGGCCGTGGCCTGTGAACTGCTCGGCGGCGCCTTGTCCGGCGGCGCCACCTGGCGCGGCGAGACCGACGGTCGCGCCGCCGTGCTCAACAGCATGCTGACCATCCTGATCGACCCGAACAAGTTGGGCACGCGCGAAAGCTTCGAGCACGAAGCCGCGGAATTCATCACCTGGCTCAAGCAAAGCCCGGCGCCCGAGGGTTCGAGTGGCGTGCAGATTGCCGGCGACCCGGAGCGCACTGCGCGCCTGGCGCGCGAACGCGATGGCATCGTCGTAGATGACAACACCTGGGCGGCGATCATCGCGGCGGGAAACAAGGTGGGCTGTGTCGTTGCATAAAAACTAGCGCAAGAATGCCCGGCGCTGGTTCAGCAAAAAGGGCCGGTCGATCTGCCCGGCCAATGACGCGATATCCGCAGCAGCTACGCCGACTTGCGTGAAGTGCTTCTTCCACGTGGCCACCACCGCGCTCACGTTCTTGACCTGTTCGACAGCCGCATCTTTGTAGAGGCCGAACTGACGATGCTCCGACAGTGCGTTCTCCAGCGTCGCATCGGCAGCAAAGGCACCTACGCGCATCTGCTGGTAGCCCAGCGATTGCCCTGAGGGAAGGACGTCGAAAGCTGGTGAGAGTTCGTACTCGCCACTGTCGGCCATCAGCAGCACATGGTTCTTCTCATGTTCGCCCCAGCGATCCGGCCGGGCATCGTCGAGCGCGCCTGCTGCAGTTTCCCGGTCTCTGGGAAAAAACTCTCCTGGCATCAGAGGCAGATCTTCGCTGAGCGCAAAGCCGGCTCGGAGCCAGGACGCTGCGTACACCAGAGATACACCATTCAGCGCACGCGCCATGTGTAATTCGCCGATCAGTCGCGGGGCATCCGGGTTGGCGAGCCACCACAGGTACAGCGTGTCGGCAGGCTGGTAACTGGCAAGGTCGAACGCGATCATGGCTTGCCGCTCTCGTCGTGTCCGGTCGCTCGCATCGCTGCGTAGACGGATGGCCGCTTGCGCACCGAGCGCGCCTTGGCAACTCGCACCGCTTCTTCCAGCGCACCGAGGTCGGTCTGTGGCGCTGCAAGTTCGGGCATGGCCTGGGACCGGCCGATCAGCCACAAGGCCGTGGCGTAGACGCCCATCGAGACACTCGGGTCGCCCTTTTCCATTCGCATGAGCGTGGGCTCCGACACGCCGATACGCTGGGCCCAGGACCGCAACGGCTCGCGCCGCCGCTTGCGCGCGATCGCCAGGTTTTCCCCCAGCAAGCGCAGCTGTGCCAGCACGGCGCTCGGCATCGAATCTACGGCGGCTGATCGTTTCGACATGCTCTATATATTAGTACAAAGTGTTTAATACAAACATATATGTTTTATTTGGACTGCGATTTTAATTCGAAGATATCAAAGATTGCCTTCGACGGCGGCATAAAATCGCCACCTCCCTTTGCACCGCCCGGGTGCCCACCAACTTGGAACCACCGACACCATGACCCAACTCACACTGACCTATTTCGACTTCCACGGCGGTCGCGGCGAACCGGCGCGGCTCGCGCTGCATATTGGCGGTGTCGCGTTCGAGGACAAACGATTCGCTTTTGCCGACTTTGCCGAGATCCGCAAATCGGCGCCACTGGGCCAGGTGCCGACCTTGCAGGTCGATGGTGTGGCGGTGACCCAGAGCGACGCAATCACGCGTTACGTCGGAAGGCTGGCGGGCCTGTATCCGCAGGATGCCTTTCAGGCCTTGTTGTGTGACGAGGTGTTGCAAGCGGTGGAGGATGCCACCGTGCAGGTGGGTGCCAGTTTCGGCCTCACGGGCGACGCGCTGAAAGAGGCCCGCACCAAGCTGGCAGCAGGCCCGCTGCCCCAATACCTGGGCTGGCTGCAGATTCAGTTGTTGGCCCATGGCGGAGAATTTTTCGCCGACGGCCGCCTGACGATCGCCGACCTCAAGGTGTTTGTTTTCCTGCAGGGACTGATGTCCGGCCAGTTGGACCACATACCGACCGATCTGGTGGCACACCACGCGCCCGCGCTCGCCGAACATGTGCAGCGCATCTCCCAGACGCCGGCCATCGTGCAGTATTACGCCAGCTTCCAGAAGGCGGGCTAGGTCTCCAGCCGCCGGAGCGGATGGTGTCTGCCCCATCGGCAACGGCATGGCGAACGCTATACCCACACACATGTTTGGGCAGCAGACCAGCACCGCCGAATGACTGACGCGGTTGCCGTTCTCGGTGCCGGCATGGTCGGCGTGGCCTGTGCGCTTGAGCTGCAGCGCCGCGGCTACAACGTCACGCTCTACGACCGGGCCGGTCCCGGCCGCGAGACCTCGTATGGCAATGCCGGCGTGATCGCCCGCAGCTCGCTGATACCCTTTAACCATTCCGGCTTGTGGGCCTCGCTGCCCAGACTGCTCGGCAACCGGTCTGCCGGGTTTCGCTATACGCCGGCATTCATCGCCCGCAATCTGCCGTGGGCACTGGGCTTCCTGAGCCGGGCACGCGCGGGCGCCTTCGCGCAGACGACAACCGCCCTGGATGCGCTGATCCGTCTGTCCACGCAAGAGCATCTGCGCCTGCTGGACGAGGCCGGTGCGACGCAGCGCCTGCGCGCCAACGGCTGGTTGTTCCTGTACCGCAGCGAGGCCGGGTTCGCGGCCAGCCGGTTCGCACGCGCCACCTACGACAAGTTCGGCATCGACACACAGACGCTGGGATCGTCCGGGCTGTCAGACCTGGAACCGCAGCTCAAGCCGATCTTTGCACGCGCCTTGTGGGTCAAGGACAGCTATTCGGTGGACAACCCCGGCCGTGTCGTCGAGGCTTATGCCAGTCTGTTCGCCGCGCGGGGCGGGCGGATCCGGCAAGCACATGTCGACACACTCGCGCGCTCGCAGTCCGAAAATGGCTGGCAACTCACCGAAGAAGACGGCACGTCACAACATGCCGCGTCGCAGGTCGTGCTCGCGCTGGGCCCCTGGACCAAGGCGTTCTTGGCCCGGTCGCTGGGCATCGACGTGCCGATGGCCTTCGAACGTGGGTACCACATGCACTACGGCGCCGAGCAAGGCGCCGTGCTGCAGCGCCCGGTGTACGACACGGCGGGCGCCTATGTGTTGTCGCCGATGGAGCAAGGCCTGCGCCTGTCAACCGGTGTGCAACTCAGTGCACACGACGCGCCCGGCGACACAGTCCAACTGGAACTCGCCGAACGCGCGGCCAGGCAGGCATTCCCGCTGGGTGAGCGGCTCGAACCCCAGGCCTGGCTCGGCAGTCGACCGACCTTGCCCGACTGCCGGCCGATCATCGGCGCCTGCCCACGCCAAAGCGGTCTGTGGCTCGCGTTCGGTCACCAGCACATCGGCTTTTCCACCGGCACCGGCACCGCTGCGTTGCTCGGATCGCTGATGGCCGGCGAACAAGCAGCCATCGACCCGGCGCCGTTCCGGCCGGAGCGTTTTCTGCGGTCGTGACGGACCACACCAGGGTCCACCTCAGAGCATCAAACCCAGGCTGGCGTCCAGATGCTCCGATGGCAGGCGCCGAAAACCCGAGCGGGCAAAGCGGTGCAGGCGGCCGATCACGAATGCCGTCAGCACGCCGGCCAGCACCTGCGCGTCGGTGGTAGGCGTCGCCGAAGCGCTGGCATCGCCGCGCAAGCCCTGACGGATCGTCGCCTCGATCTTGTCGAAGAACTGGTTCATGCGTTGCTGCAGTCGTTCATGTTCGAACACCAGCGCATCACCCACCATCACGCGCGTCATGCCCGGATTTTTTTCGGCGAATTGCAACACCATCGCAATCACCTTGGCCGCCTGGCGAGAGCCGGTGCGCGTATCAGGCTCCCCGTCCGTCTGGGCGCGCTCGGTGATCTGGCCGACAAGCGAAAACACGCTGTTTTCGATGAACTCGATCAGGCCCTCGAACATCTGCGCCTTGCTGGCAAAGTGGCGGTACAGCGCCGCCTCGCTGACCTGCAACCGGGCGGCCAGCGCCGCCGTCGTGATGCGCTCCGCGCCTGGCTGCTCGAGCATTTCCGCCAGCGCCTGCAGTATCTGCACCCTGCGCTCACCGGGCTTGGGACGTTTGCGTGTGACAGCGGGAATGACGCCCGCCGAATCGTCAGCGCTCAAATCGGTCTGGGTGTCTGGCATGGTGACGAGGGGGTTGAGTTCTTGTTCTCGCATACGGCACCCTGAGGTCTTGCAGCAGCCGTCAGTGAGAGCGGATCAGGGTCCCGAAAGGCTGATCGGTCAGGATCTCCAGCAGCAGGGCATGGGGTACACGCCCGTCGATGATGTGCACCGAGTTGACGCCGCTCTTGGCCGCATCGAGTGCCGACGAAATCTTGGGCAACATGCCGCCATGCAGCGTGCCGTCGGCAAACATGGCGTCGATCTCGCGCGCCGACAAGTCGGTGAGCAGTTGGCCGGACTTGTCGAGAACACCTGGCGTATTGGTCAGCAGCAGCAGTTTTTCCGCCGCCAGCACCATCGCCAGTTTGCCCGCCACGACATCGGCGTTGATGTTGAAACTCTCGTTGTTTTCGCCGAACCCGATCGGCGTGATGACCGGGATGAAAGCATCGTCCTGCAAGGCTCGCACCACGCTCGGGTCGATGCTGATGATGTCGCCAACCTGGCCGACGTCGTGTTCGCGCGACGGGTCCTGGTTGTCCACCATCTTGAGCTTGCGCGCGCGGATCATCGCGCCGTCACGGCCGGTCAGGCCAACGGCCTTGCCGCCGGCCTGGTTTATCAGACCCACGATGTCTTGCTGCACCTGACCGCCAAGCACCCATTCGACCACCTCCATGGTCTCTTCGTCGGTCACCCGCATGCCCTGGATGAACTCGCCCTTTTTGCCCAGGCGCTTGAGCGCGTTCTCGATCTGCGGCCCACCGCCGTGCACGACGACCGGATTGATGCCAACGAGTTTGAGCAATACGACGTCTTCGGCAAAGTCGGCCTGCAGCGCCGGATCGGTCATGGCATTGCCGCCGTATTTGATGACCATGGTCTTGCCATGGAACTTGCGGATATAGGGCAAGGCCATGGCAAGGATTTCGGCCTTGTCACGGGATGCGATGGAGGCGATATCGGTCATGGCAGCAGGTAGTTCAGACGCACAGAACACCATTGTGCAGCATCGGGAACGGGTCGCTCAGGAAGCCTCCACAGTCCCGCAACCTGCATAGCCCTGGACGCAAAGAGTCAACACCGACTTGATCGCCGCGACGTCGCCACGCTCGACCGCCTGCCGCAACCCACCGAGTTGCACCTGCAACTCGCCCCAGGGCAGAAAATCTTCACGTGCCTGCATGATGCGGGGGTGGCTGGTCGGTGACGGGTTGTCGCCGATGAGCAGTTCCTCGTACAGCTTTTCGCCGGGGCGCAGGCCGGTGATGCGAATCTCGATGTCGCCTTGCGGCGTCACGTCGTCGCGCACGCTCAAACCGGAGAGATCGACCATGCGCAGTGCCAGATCCATGATCTTCACGGGTTTACCCATGTCGAGAACGAACACCTCGCCGCCCTGCGCCATCGCCCCGGCGTACAACACCAATTGCGCTGCTTCCGGAATGGTCATGAAGTAGCGGGTGACTTCCGGATGCGTGACGGTCAACGGACCACCCCTGGCAAGCTGCGCCCGGAACAGCGGCACCACGCTGCCGCTGGAGCCGAGCACGTTGCCGAACCGCACCATCGAGAAACGCGTCTGGATCGTTCCACCGGCTCCGGCCAGCGACTGCAACACCAGCTCGGCCATGCGTTTGCTGGCGCCCATGACATTGGTCGGGCGAACCGCCTTGTCCGTCGACACCAGCACGAAATTGGCGACCTGCGCCTCCATCGCGGCCTGCGCCAGATTCAGGGTACCGAAAACATTGTTGGCCACCCCTTCCGAAGGATTGCTCTCGACGATGGGCACATGTTTGTAGGCCGCTGCGTGGTAGATCCACGACGGATGGTATTGCTGGCAGGCCTCGCGCAAGCGCCGCGCACTGGCCACGCTGCCGAGCAAGGGCACGATGTCGACCTGCAACTTCTTGCCCCGACACAAGGCCAGCAGTTCCTCGTGGATGCTGTACAGGCCAAATTCGTTGTGGTCGAACAGGACCAGCCGGGTCGGCCTCTCGGCGACGATCTGGCGGCACAACTCGCTGCCGATGCTGCCGCCAGCACCGGTCACCAGGACCACCTCCCCGGTCAAACGGCGGGCCTCGATCGATGACAGCGGTACAACCGGATCACGGCCCAGCAGATCCTCGACGTCCAGTTCCTTGAAGTCGCTGACGGTGACACGGCCACTAGTGAGGTCCGACATGCCGGGCAGCGTGCGGATGTGCACCGGGATCGAACTCAGGGAAGCGATGATCTCGTTGCGCCGGGCCCGCGAGACGCTGGGCAGGGCCAGCAGAATCTCGGTGATGGATTCGCGGCGCACGACATCGGCAATCTGCGAGGGCAGATACACCGTCGCACCGTTGATGCTGCGTCCGGCCTTTTTCCGGTCGTCGTCTATGAATCCGACCAGCGTGTATTGGCGCGCATTCCCGATCGCGGCGGCCGTCTGCACGCCCGATTCGCCCGCACCATAAATCAGCAACCGGCCTTCGACCGCGACCCGATGGCTGCCGATGCCCGCCAGCCAGAACCGGGCCAACGCCCGGCTGCCGCCGGCCAGCAGCAGGAACAGGACGGGTTGCAGCACGCCCAGGCTGCGCGGGACATCCGGCCAACGCTGCCACACCAGCAGGACGAACAATGCGCTACCGTAGATGGCCACCGCTTTGGCAATCGCCAGCAGCGCCGCCAGCCCGGTATACCGAAAGATGGCGCGATACAGCCCGAGCCGCACGAAGACTGGAATCGCCATCAGTGGCGCCAACCAATACACGCGCCACTGCGCATCCATCGGCCAGTGCAGGGTGTCCAGGCGCAGGCTGAACGCGAGCCAGGTCGCCAACACGGCCAGCACGACGTCCAGCGCGATGACGGCCATCTGCTTGCCGGCGCGCGGCAGGCTAAGCAAGGACTTAACCATGCGCCGGGCCCCGCTGAAGCGCCATGCCGGCACCCAGTAACCAGAGCAGCGTCATGCCCATGGCGGCGTCACGAAAGGGCGCATTGACCATCGCCGTCGTGGCGATCGACACGCCAAGTACCACGACGATGCCGCCGGGCGTAGACCCATCACGCCATCCGACCCGGATGATGCGTGCCACCAGCCACACCAGCAGCACCATGCCAGGCACTCCGGTCTCCATGCCTGCCAACAGGAAATCGTTGTGCGGGTTGTTGATCTCGGCAAAAAACGCGTGTAGCTCCGGTGGCTGCGATGGGCCGAGCTGCTGCCAAACGACGCGCCAGCGCGGCAGCCAACTGCCCAGGCCGGTACCCAGCATGGGTTGGTCGAGCATGCCGTTGACGGCTTCCTGGTACATGCGCCAGCGCACGCCGACGCTGGTGCTGTAGTTCTTGTCGGAGGTGACCGCCAGCACGTTCTGCTCCATTTCGACGAAGCGCTCGCTGGTGGTCGGCGAAAAATGCCAGGTGGCGGCGACCAGCAAGGCCATGGCTGCCAGACCGCCCAGCACCGCCTTGGTGTTGCGAAAACGATAGAACAAGGCAACCAGTGTCAGACCCGGGAGCAGCAACTGTGCATTGCGCGACAAGGCGTGCATGGCCACGGTCAGGCCAAGTGCGAGCGCCAGAGCCAGCAATAACCAGCGCACCTCGCGGCTGACGGAACGGCCCAAAGCGACGACGAGGCACGCGCCATAGGCAGTTGCCATCGTGATCATGTTGCCACTGCTGAAATTGTTGCGGGTCGCCAGCAGGCTGCTCCACAGTGCCCAGTCCGGCATGCCCCAGGCATGGTGCACGGCCACGATCATCGCGGCGATGGCCGAGCCGGCCAGAAAGCCGGCAAAAGCGGCGCGCGCTTGAGAGGGGCTCAACATCATGCCCATGCACAACACCAGCGCGACCCGAAAGATGTGGAACAGCCGCGTCGGCGTATCGGGGTACCACTCGCCCGCCCATGCGGCGACCAAGGTCCACGCAACGAACAACGTGAGCGGCAAAAGCACCACGTGCCGGCGCAGGCGCGCCAGCGCCACGGTCAAGTCCGGCCATATTGCCAATGCGGTCAGCATCAGCAACACATTGAGGTACATCACCCCGATCGGGAAAAAGGCGCACAAGCCCCAACTGAACGCGACGTAATGAACCAACCGATAGCGAAAGGACCCGGCGCCATGCAGCGCCATAGCAGGAGAGACGACCTCAACTCTTGATGACAAAGTCTTCCTTCTGGCTTCCCTGGGCCACCAGTGCTGCCATCCAGCGCGGCATCAAGCCCCGGCCACTCCAGGTCTCGCCCTTGGGTCCCCGAAACTTGGGCGCCACGGTAGTGCCCGCTCCTGACTTGTCCGCTTTGGCCGTCTTGGCACGACCACGTTTGGTCGATTGCGCTGGACGCGCCTTGCCAGCCTTGCTGCTGGCCGACTGCAGGTCTTTGATACTGATGCCAAAGGCTTGCATGGTCGAGAGGATGTCGCGCATCGTCTTGTCGAACTCGCGGGAGCGAATATCACTGGCCTGCTTTTGCAGCTTTTCGATTTGGCCCTGAATATCTATCAAGTTGCTCATGAAATTGCCTTGGAAAAATATGCCGTCGAACCCTGAGTGAATCTGCTTTTCTGTTTTTATTGCCGGCCTATTTTAGTGAGTAACGTTGTCCCGACGAAGAACCTTGACAACTGTGAGTAACAATATCTTCACATCAAACCACAAGGAGCGTTTGTTCAGATATTCGGCGTCGAGCGCCACCTTTTGCGGAATCGGCAATTCGTCACGACCATTGACCTGCGCCCAACCGGTCAACCCGGGAACCAGCGCATGTACACCCTGAATCGTGCGCAACTGCACCAGGTCATTCTGATTGAACAATGCGGGGCGGGGTCCGACGAAACTCATGTCGCCCTTGATAATGCTCCATACTTGGGGTAACTCATCCAGACTGCTTTTGCGCAGGAATCCTCCGATCGGGGTCAGAAATGTCCCGGGGCTCTTCAATAAATGGGTCGCGACCGCTGGGGTATCTACCACCATGCTGCGAAACTTCGGCATTCTGAATATCCGGTTATAGCGGCCCACCCGATTGGACCAGAACAATATGGGGCCGCGCGAGCTGACCCTGACCGCCGCTGCGACCAACAGTGCCGGCAATAACAGAACCAAGCCGGCGACCAGCGCCAGCGTCAGGTCAAATACCCGTTTCACCGCGGCACCATGGCATCGATAATCCTGCGCAGCGCCTCATCGGTTGTTACCGGTGGCCTCCAGCCGAGCAGCGATTGCGCCTTGGCGTTGTCCAACTGCAAGTTGCCGCACAGGCGCTGCGCCATCCCCCGGCGCCCCAGCGAAGAAGGCAGCGGCCAGCGACGGCAGGCCGCGCCCATCAGCGCCGCGAAGTTGGCCTTGACGCCGGGCCCATATACCAGCGGCGGCCGCACGACGACGACTTCCATGCGGGTACTGCGCGCAATCGCCCACAGGCCTTGCTCGGCATCCCATTTCGAGACGCCATACGCGTCCGAAGGGGCAGGCACGTCGTCGGCGGTAAAGGCCTGACCCGCTGCCGTCGCTTCGCCATTGACCTTGATCGAGCTGACAAACACGAAACGCCGCACACCCGGCTGCGCACGCAATCTGGTCAGCATGGCCTGACCAATGAATCCATTCGCACCGGTGACCAGAATCTTCATGCCCGCAATCAAGTACGTTCCAACCCGCAACACATGCCAGGCGACCTTTGCCACCGGCACCCTATATCTGCGTCGGATTCTCCAGCACAAATCACCATGCGGCTACGTCGACCTGGCGCTGGAATGGCGGGCAAGGCAGCGCCCATAGAGTTCCAGGTGCCTGGCCACCACCCGGCGCACATCGAATTCCCGCTCGGCCAGGGCCCGTGCGGCCAGGCCCATCGCCCGACACCGCGCCTCATCTTCGAGCAGCGCCCGGATTGCCCGTGCCAAGGCATCGGCGTCACGTGGTGGCACCAGCACACCGGTCACCCCCGGCTCGATGGCGTCGCGGCAGCCCGGCACATCCGTCGTGACAACCGCCCGGCCACAAGCGGCCGCCTCCAGCAACACCTTGGGCATGCCCTCCCGATACGACGGCAATACCACCAGCCGGGCCTGCGCCAGTACCTGCGGCATATCGCTGCGGTGCCCCCAGCACTCGACCACCTGGTCGCGCGACCAGGCGTCCAGCTCGGACTGCTCAAGACTGGCCGGGTTGGCCGGATCCACATCCCCCACCAGCACAAACCGCGCGGCGCAACCCTGGCGCCTGAGCATGATGGCGGCCTGGACAAACTCCCGCACGCCTTTGTCCGCCAACAGGCGCGCGGCAAGTAGGACCAGCGGCACGCCCGCAGGCTGCGGTTGCAGCACATATTCGCCCAAGTTCACGCCCGAACCCCGAATCAGTTCACACCGCGCGGGCGCAAGATGTGTCGCTCTGGCCAACTGCTCGCGGTCGTCGGTGTTCTGGAATATGACAACGACGTTGCGGTTGCTGAACACCAGCCGGTACCATGCCGAAATCAGCACGCGGCGTACCGCCGCCCATGGGCCGCGCGCCACAAACACGTAGCCCAGGCCCGAGACAGCGGCCACCACCGACCCGATGCCCGCCAGCCGCGCGGCCAGCCCGCCGAACAGCACTGGCTTGATCGTGACCAGGTGCACCAGATCGGGACGCACGGCGCGCAATACCTGCCATATGGCCACGGCCATGCGCCAGGCCCCGACCGGGCCACTGGCACCGCGGTCAATCGGTATTGCATGCACCACCAGCCCATGGGCTTCGAGTTCGGCGCGCCGGCCAGTCACACCGGTTGCCACATGCACCCGGTAGCCCAGCTGCTGGGCAGCCAGGGCGATCGGCAGGCGATGGGACACGAAGAACCAGTCGACGTTGACCACGTACAGCAGGATCGGTGCCGGTCGGGGCGCGTCTGCGACCTGCGCAAGCGCAGGGTCAACATGCCGCACACGCCACCAGCGCCAGAGCCGATCAAGACCAGCCATCAGCGCCTGGCCCCGTTGAGCAGCCGCTGGTACACCGACTCGAATCCGGCGCGCGCGGCGGCGATGGTGAACCGTGCCCGCACACGCTCGCGCGCTCGCGCGCCCAGCGCCTGCCGTTCGGCCGGCTCCAACTGCAGCAGCAGCGTCACGCCCTGCGCCAGGGCCGCGGCGTCCATCTTCGGCACGACGTAACCACAATCACCCAGCACCATGGCGGCATCCCCGACATCGGTCGTGACGCACGGCAGACCCATGGCCATGGCTTCGGCCAACACGTTCGGGAAAGCTTCGGTTCGGGAATGCAGGCAAAAGACATCCATGGCGGCCAGGCACTGCGGCACGTCTTGGCGCTCGCCGGCCAGCACACACCGCGCGGCCACGCCCGAGCCCTCCAGGCTGCGCATCAGCGCCGCGTTGGTGTGGTCCAGCCCGCGCCCAACCATCAGGAAACGCAACCGGGCATGCTGCCGCCCCAGGATGGCAGCCATCCGGATGAAGTTGTCCGGGTCCTTGTCGGCATGCCAGCGCCCCATGCTACCCACCACCAGTTCATCTGCGGCAATACCGTGTTGCGCACGCCAGGCATGGCGCTCATCGAGCCTCGCCGAAAGCCGGGAAAAATCGTAGCCGTTGGCCACCACGACCATCTTCGTGGCGTCGTATCCGATCGCGACGTGGGTGGCGCGCGACGCCTGCGCCGCGCAGACGATCACATCGGGTATACGGTGCGACAAGCGGGCGCAGGCCCAGCGCAAGAGCGCGGTGATCGACCGGTCGCCGGCCGGCAGGTCGGTCGTGCGCACACACCAGATGACCGGATAGCGCCCGGCCAGCCGCGCGGCCAGGCCGCCGAGGAAATCCGCGTGGTACATCCAGGTCTGGACGATATCGGGCTTGGCCGCGCGGACAGCGCGAAGCAGCTGCCAGAAGACACGCGGCAGGTCCAACACTGAACGCAGCCCCAATACCTGCACGTCGACGCCCTGGCGCTGCAGTTCGGGGCCGATCGTGCCGGCTCCGGTCAGCGAAACAATGCAGTGGGCAACTGCAGCATTGCTGGCATCCGATTCGACCATCCGCTGCAACGTACGTTCGGCGCCGCCGGACTCCAGGCCCACAATGACGTGCAGGATTTTCATGGACGGGCAGCCAACCTTGGCGCCGCACGAGCGCCAAACGGGACCCTGGGCGGCAGCATTGTGCGCGACAAGACGGACCCGGCCATCACGCCGGCATCATTGCGCATCCAGCCATGCCTGGAACATCAGCACATCCCACAGCAGGTATTGCCAATTGCGGGCGCCGGAAAGGTGTTCGGCCCATTTGGTCCGAACCGGCCCGGGGTTGAAATAGCCGTCCTGGCGCAGGCGCGACTCGGACAACAGTTCTTCTGCCCAGTCGCGCAGAGGTCCGCGCAGCCAACTGTCGATCGGAACGCCAAAACCCATCTTGGGCCGCTCGATGAGTGCCTTGGGAACATATTTATAGAGTACCTGACGCAGCGGCCACTTGCCGACGCCATTGCGCAACTTGTAGTCCAGCGGCAGGCTCCACGCAAACTCGACCAGCCGGTGGTCCAGCATGGGCACGCGCGTTTCCAGGCTGACGCCCATGGCGGCGCGGTCTACTTTGACCAGTATGTCGTCGGTCAGATAAGTCTGCATGTCCAGCGCCATCATCTGGTGCACGAAGTTGTCAGTGTGGGCCTGCTGCGAGCGGTCGTTCAATACCGTCGCGGGCTCGGTCGCGCCCAGCACCAAGTTGTCTGCGGGGGTCCAGTGGCTGACCAGCATCCGGTAAAGCTCTGCTGAGCTGCGCGCCGCCAACACGGTCGCTCCTTTGTGCAACTTGTCACCCGCCTGTCCGTGCGCCAATGCACCGGGCAATATGCCGCGAAAAGGCTTGAGCAAAGTGTTCCAGCGCGCGGGGGGAACGGCCAGAATCAATCGCGCAAAAGCGGAGCGCAAGGGCGCTGGCCAGCGCGAGACGCGGCTCCAAACCTGCTGGCCCACCAGGTAACGCGTGTAGCCACCAAAAAGCTCGTCGCCCGCATCACCCGACAAGGACACCGTGACCTGCTGGCGCGCCAACTGGCTCACCAGAAAAGTCGGAATCTGGGACGAGTCGGAAAACGGCTCGCAATACAGCGACGGCAGGCGCGGAATCACGTCCAGCGCCTGTTGCGGCGACACATACAACTCGGTGTGGTTGGTGCCCAGGTGGCGCGCCACTGCTTTGGCATACTCGGCCTCGTTAAAGCCGGCCTCGTCGAAACCGATCGTGAAGGTACGCACCGGTTGGCTGGCCTGCGCCTGCATCAGCGCGACGATTGCAGACGAATCGACACCACCTGACAGGAACGCCCCCAGCGGCACATCGGCCAGCATCTGCAGCCCTATCGCTTCCTTGAGCTTGCCCTCGAGCGCGTCGACTGCATCCTTGGGCGAGCCTTGGAACGGATGCGCCAATCCCTGGGCGACCACCTCGCGCACGTCCCAGAAACGCTGCGGCTGCGCCGAGCGATTGCGCATGGACACCGTGAGAGTAGAGCCGGGCAGCAGCTTGTGGATGCCCCGATAGATCGAATACGGCGCAGCAATCGCGTTGTGCCGCATCATCAAGGTCAGCGCGTCACGGTTGATCGGTGCCCGGAACGTAGGGTGCGCCTTCAATGCCTTCAGTTCCGAGCCGAACAGGAACACCGCGTCCGATCCGGTGCCCTGCCAGCCGTAATACAGCGGCTTTTCACCCAGCCGGTCGCGACCGAGCGTCAACTCCTCGGCCTGCCTGTCCCACAGCGCAAACGCGAACATGCCGACCGCGCGTTCAAGTGCCTTGGTGATGCCCCAGGTCTCCATGCCCGCGAGCAAGGTCTCGGTATCCGAATGCCCGCGCCAAGGCGTGGAGACCTTCCGGTCCAGTTCGGCACGCAGCCTGGTGTGGTTGTATATCTCGCCATTGAAGGCGAACACGAATCGCCCGGACGCCGACACCATGGGCTGGTGGCCGGCCTCGGTCAGATCCACGATAGCCAGGCGTCGGTGCGACAGGCCGATGCCCGCGTCGGCGTCAAACCAGACGCCGCTCGAATCGGGCCCGCGGCTGATGATGGTGTTGCCCATGCGCGTGAGCAGTTGCACCGGGTCTTGGCCTGCGGCCGAGCCCAGGTATCCTGTCAATCCACACATGGCAATTGTTCTATTGGGAGCTGCCTTGCAGGCGATCCGCGTCGCCCCCAGGAATCTCGAACCTGGTTAACACGAACTCGTTGCAGCCATGCCGTCCGGCATTGGTTTTCAATCGGGTCAGACGCAACCCGCGTTCACGGTAGAAGTAGAAGATTTCTTCAGGGCGCGCTACCTCGAACGGATAACCCCCGACCCAGTCGATCATGTCGTACCACAAAGACATACCGCGCTCCAGGTCGAGCCGACCGGTCGCAGCACGCACCAGAAACCGCACGCCGAACAAATAGGGAGCATGGCCCAACAGCACAAGCCAACGCAACAAGACGTTGCGCGCATACACCTGCTTGACCTTGAGCCAATATTGGCTGACCCACCCCTGGTCGTTGTAGATGGCAATAAATAGCCGGCCATTGGCCGCAGGCAGCCGTGCGACGTTGCCCAGAGCCTTCCACATTGCGCCGGTATGGTGCAGAACACCCCAGCTATAGACAACATCGAAGGTGCCCAGATTTGCCAGATACTCCCGATCCAGCACCGAAGCTTCTTCGACCACCCACTGATCGTCATTCGGAAAATAGCGGCTTCTGAGTTCGCGCGTGCAGGCAACCGACTGCGGATCGAAGTCGAACGAATGGACGGTCGCACCGAGCCGCCGCGCAGCCAGGCTGAACAGGCCCGAGCCACTTCCTACGTCGAGAAACCGCTGGCCAGTCAAATCGGTGACTCCCAGATAGCTGCGCAGGGACTCTTCGGCCTGAGCGATGCGTTGCTCATTGAGAACACTCAGGAATCGTGACCAATTGGCACCAAACTCAAATCGCGCCCGACGCATGACTTCCTGCCGGTGGCTGACAACCATCTTGATCCTTTCAACATGCTGGCCCGCAATGCAGGGCACTACCCCTTCTGCAGACGCATCTTATTCGCCATCGGCGCGACTTTCCGCTTGATTGTCAGATCGACGTGCTCCAGCACCCACGCCATGACTACCGGTCGTGTCGATCAATCTTCAACGTGTCAAAAAGCGCATCCCATAGAGACAACACGGTAGTCAGAGAGTACCTTTGTGCGACGGAATCGCGCGCCAACTTCCCCAACGAATTGCGCATGGAACTGTCCCGCATGACCTGCGACAGGGCCTCAATCAGAGCAGACTCATCATTGAGCGGAACCAGCAAGGCGACCTCACCATCCAGACTCATTTCGCGCGGACCACTGGGGCAATCAAAGCAGACACAGGGCAGGCCGCTGGCCATGGCTTCCAGCAAGGCATTGGGGAAACCCTCGAACGCCGACGTCAGGACGAATACGTCCGCCTGGGCAAATAAGCTGTCGACGTCCTTCACCTGCCCCATCAATTTGACCCGCTCTCCCAGACCCAGTGCCGCGATCTGGCGCTCGAGAGCTGGGCGCAAATGACCCTCGCCGGCGATGCAAAGGATCCAATCGCGATATTGTTGCGCCAGGCTTGCAAAGCAACGTATCAGCTTGTCGAACTGTTTTTGTTCGACCAATCGGCCCACTGCAACCAGGCGCTTGCCATCGTCGGGGTGGGCAGTTCGCCGAACATCCAGCAAGTCGTCTGACACTGGATTAGGTATGACCCGCACGGGCGGCAAGAACGAGCGTGAAGAGGCATAGCGCCGCGCAACAGCATGCGTTTGCACCATCAATGCGTCAGCCAGCGGATATGCAAACCGACAGGCAAGTCGTAGAGGCCAGCCGATATGGTGCGTTGCGAAAGGGTCGACTCGCTCACAAATGATCAATGGCATCCGCAGGCCAAAGGAGGCCACGACTGCGGCGACATTTACATTTGACAGGAAGGAAATCACGACATCCGGGCGCTGGGAAACCATGAAGCGACGCAGCACGAGAAAGCGCGCCAATTTGCCAGCTGAGGTTCCAACCCTGGCCGGGAGCAGGCCGGCCAAATAGACAAGTTTGACTTTCTCCGAAAGAGGGTAATAACAGGTTCCTCGACCGGAAAAGGTCGGCATCAGTGTGACGTCATCTCCACGCTGTGCCCACGCGTTGGCCAGCATGCTCGCGACACGCTCGGCTCCGCCTGCGTGCATGGAGGACGTCAAGAACAAGATCCGCATATGAAAGTTCAACAACTGGCCGAATACCTGCAAATGCCGCGCGATCGGGAGCTAATCGACGACGCTGACGAGCATTCAGATCCAGTAAAGGCCCAATCTCGAATACTCCCAGAATTCACGATTGCAATCGACGGGCTTCGAAGTACAAATTGGGACTGGCAATCGGTGAGCCAAGCCGACCCAATGAATGGCGAACCAGGCTCTTGAAAAAACTGACAATGCCAGGCCGACGCCAATCCGGAAACGCGCGCACATCATTTCTAACTATCACAAAGTCATGCGCCAACAACAAGCCGCCGAAACGCTCCAACGAAAAGCTCTGCACATGCCCCCAGCGATGGAACGTTTCCCCGCAATGCGGGCAAATGGCCTGGTTGTCCTGCAGGACTTCGTTGGCCGGCACCGTGCCAATAAAACGACCACCGGGTTTGAGCACCCGTCGAACCTCATCCAGAGTCGGGGCCAATATGTCGTCTGACAGGTGCTCCAGCACCTCGGACATGATCACCACGTCAAAATGCTGGGTCGGGAAAGGCATCACCTGTGAATATCCCACACGGGCTCTTTCGCCAAGGCCGTGGCGCTCTGCAATCTGCGCAATGCTCTTGTCGCTGGGATCCAGGCAACTCACCACGACGCCTTTTTCAACCAGCATTGCCTCAAGGGCGCCGCGGCCGACGCCGATATTGAGGGCCGACAAGTGCGGTTTGATCTGCTTCGCCAGATAAGCATACCGCGGCCGCGCATTGTCAAAAGCAGCCGCCGTACTTTCATGATTCTGAAAGTGGTCCCATATTTTCGATTGTTCCATCACACTCTCCGCCACTCACTTGTGGCCATTTATTGCATGCCGTCGTCTGCAGCCGCACGGCTCAATACCTCTTCTTCACGGCCGCTATCAAGAACAGACATGAAGCTCCCAGCATGATGGACGTCGACACCATCAGGCCGCCCACACCAAGCAGAGGAACAAGAATCACATTGGCAATTGTCTTGACCGCCAGATTCAAGCCCGACACGACCGCGATGACCTGATAGTTACGCTGGCTCACAAGCAGCGAAACCAAGACCAGACTTGCGAAATAGAACGGCATCTGTGGCAGTCCGTATCGCAGGACCTGAGCCACAGTCTCACTATCTGCGGCGGTGAAAGCGCCCCGTTCAAAGAAGATCCTGGTTACCCAGGGCGCGAGCCACCAAGCGATGAGCATGGCTACCAACCCAAATCCAAACAAAAGCTGTACCCAATGACCTGCCAAAGCCCCCAGTTGTCCCGCCCGCTCCACTTGGACCCTGGCAAACACCGGCAATGTCGCCCTGGACACGGCTGTCGCACCGATGGCCATGGCCAGCGTCAGAATCCGGTTCGCGTAACTCAGGGTTGCGATCGCGCCAACACCAATGTGCGCGGCAAAAAATTGGTCGATGATGGTTGTCAGACTCATCAACGCCTGTCCGACCAACATGATGCCGAAACCCTGCCAGAACACGGGCCAGTCTTGAGCGCGGCGGGTCAATCTCGGTCGCCCGACCTCTGCGCGAGATCCCAATGGGAAAAGCAAGCTGATGAGATGGCAGAGATAGCCGGCCAACGTGCCCCACACCAAAGGCTCCACCGACGTGCCTGGAAAAGCCAACAGCACCAGCAGCAGTCCCAAGGATGGAACTCCTTCGAGAAGCGTGTTGACATGCCGACCGGCCGCGAGCATCCAAACTGACAACAGACTGATGAGCACACCCAGCGGGGCGAGCAGAGCCAAGGTGGGCACCATGTCCAGGGCCAACATCAATGAATGTTCAGGCAGCCCCGTCCACGAAGAACGCAACAGCAAGGGCAACCCGATCCACGCAAAAAGCGCCAGCCCCAACCCAAGCAACAGAGTCAGACCCAGGACTTCCGCTCGAAAGCCGGACCCGCGATTGGACACATCATGTCGATCTCGAACCGACAACGGAACCAGTACCACCGTCAATACGCTCAACCAGATACCGATCGGCCACGTCACCAGGCCAAATACAAACAGATAGGCGTCAACCTCCGCACCAACGCCATACCGATATGCGATCGCCATTTCCCTGGCAGCACGTGCCAGCGCGGCCAATAGCACAAACAGCACGATCCAGGCCATGCTTCGCGCGATCGCCCAGTGGTCGGCGTGCGCAGCACGAAGACGGGCGCGAAGGGCAAAGATGAACTTCATTAAAAGGCGCTTGCCCCCTGGGCAGGCGCAAAGTGGGTGGCAACGTTGACCGAGTTCGAATTTCGACCGGCGGCCGTCAAGGCCACCTGAGACCCGCATCGCTGTGGCGCGTGCGTTTGGAACTCATTATTCCATTCAGACCTTCGCAAATAAATGAGGGCACTCTGAGGTGCCCCAAAAGTTAGCCCTCCGTTCCTGATCAGAAATGTATCCCCCGCATCATCTGCTGCATCGCCACCGCCTCCGCCGAGAGCTGCTGCTTGGCCGGCTTGTCGCCCGGCTTCGCGCCCTTGGAGGCGCTGGAATCGGGGAACATGCGGAAACTCGTGTTCATGGCGATCTGCGCCACGCGTGGCAACAGCGCATGCAGCAGCTGGCCGGTGATGCCGAGCCGGGTCGCGACGCGCACGGGTTTGAAGATGCAGGCCTGGGCGATCATGTCTGCGGCCTCTTCGGGCGCCAGGGTGGGCACGTTGTTGTACAGACCGGTGGGCGCAATCATCGGCGTGCGCACCAGCGGCATGTTGATGGTGGTGAAGGAGACACCCTGATCGGCGAACTCGCTCGACGCGCAGCGGGTCCAGGCGTCGAGCGCAGCCTTGGATGCCACATAGGCGGAGAACCGGGGCGCGTTGGTCAACACGCCGATCGAGCTGATGTTGACGACATGCCCTTTCTTTTTGGCCACCATGCCCGGCAGGATGCCCATCGTCACCCGCAGGCAGCCGAAATAGTTCAGCTGCATCGTACGTTCGTAGTCATGGAAACGGTCGTAGCTTGACTCGATCGCGCGCCGGATCGACCGGCCGGCGTTGTTGATCAGGAAGTCGACGCCGCCATGGTTGGCGTGCAGGACCTTGATGAACCGGTCACAGTCGGCCATGTCGGCGATGTCGGCCGGGTAAGCCACAAAGCTGTAGCCTTTCGCCTTGGCCTCCTTGCAAGCCTCGTCGAGTTTGTCGGCGTCGCGCCCGCAGATGATGGTCACCGCGCCGGCCTCGGCAAACTTGTGCGCCGCCGCCAGGCCGATGCCCGACGACCCTCCGGTGACCAGCACCACCTTACCCGCCACCGTGCCGCGCAGCGAGCGGTCAATGTGCAGATCCGGATCCAGATTGCGCTCCCAGTAGTCCCAGATACGCCACGCATAGTCCTTCAGGTTGGGGCACGCAATGCCGGTCCCCTTGAGCTGCGCCAGCGTCTCGCGGCAGTCGAACCGGGTCGGGTAGTTGACGAAGGTCAGCATGTCCTCGGGCAGACCCAGGTCCTGCAGGACCGCATTGCGCACGCGGCGCACCGGTGCCAATGCCATCAGGCCCTTGGTGACGCTGCGCGGGATAAACCCCAGCAGCGCGGCATTGACGAACAGATTCATCTTGGGGGCGTGTGCCGCCTTGCTGAAAATGTCGAGCACGTCGCCCACCCGGTATCCCACTGGGTCGACCAGGTGGAAACACTTCTTGGTGATACCGCTCTTGTGGCTGATCGTGTCGAGCGCGTCGACGACGAAGTCGACCGGCACGATGTTGATGCGCCCACCTTCGAGGCCGATCGACGGCATCCACGGCGGAAGCAGCTGGCGCATGCGCTGGATCAGCTTGAAGAAATAATAAGGCCCGTCGACCTTGTCCATCTCGCCGGTCGTGCTGTCGCCAACCACCATGGCTGGCCGATACACCGACCACGGCGTCTTGCATTCCTGGCGCACGATCTTTTCGCTTTCGTGCTTGGTCATGAAATACGGGTGGTCGTAGTTCTCGGCTTCGTCGAACATGTCCTCGCGGAACACGCCTTCGTACAAGCCGGCGGCCGCGATCGAACTGACGTGGTGAAAATGCCCGGCATCGATCACCTTTGCCAGCTCAACGGTATTGCGGGTGCCATCGATGTTGACCGCCACCTGGCGCTCTTCATCGGCGCCCAGGTCGTACACGGCCGCGAGATGGTAGAAATGGTCGACCTTGCCTTTGAGCCCCTTGATCGCGTCCGCCGACACACCGAGCTTCTTTTCCGTCAGATCGCCAAACACCGGCACGGCCCGCGCCGCGCTGACGCCCCAATACTCGCGCATGGCCTTGACCTTGGACTCGCTCTCCTTGCGGATCAGAAAATGCACGACCGCACCTTTGCGTGCCAGCAACTTCCCAACCAGCCGTTTTCCAATGAATCCGGTCGCGCCAGTCACAAAATACTGCATGGGAGATCCTCTCTTGATAAATACAGTTGATCCGATATCCAGGCATTCTTGCGCAGATTGCGCGTTACTGTATTCAGCAATAACCCGCCCTTGGCCCCCAGGCACGGCATTTCAATTAGTGACTTGCACCTACACTGGGCTGGCTTGGCTTCGTAAAGTAACCATCTCCATGTCACAGTCGGGCGTGGCAACAACAACGCGAGGAGACGTATATGGTCAAGAAGCTTCACAAAACCGAAAAGACCGCCGACCGTGACGCGCCCCTGACGGGCTCGGTCAAGGATTCGGCGCAACAGATCTGGCAAGCCGGTCTGGGTGCGTTTGCCAAGGCGCAGGCCGAGGGCACACGGGCGTTCGAGGCGCTGGTCAAGGAAGGCACGAGCCTGCAACGCAAGACCCAGGCCGCCGCCGAAGAGCGTATCACCGACGCGACCAGCCGCATGACCCATATGGCCACAGACATCTCGTCCAAGGCTTCCGGGCACTGGGACAAGCTGGAGAACATCTTCGAGGAACGGGTTGCCAAGGCGCTCAACAAACTCGGGGTTCCGTCGGCCAAGGACATCAATGCCCTGATCGCGCGCATCGACGCCTTGAACCTGGCGGTGCAGGAGTTGTCAGGGGGCAAGCCGGCCGTTGCCAGCAAGACCGCCCCCAAGCGCACTGGCAAATCGACTGGCAAAGCGCCCGCCAAGCCAGCGGCAACCGCAAGCGACGCGCCAGCAAAAGCCGTACGAAAAATGGCTGCCAAGCGCAAGCCTGCCAGCAAGACGGCAGCGACCTGAGTTGATCTGCCAACCTCGTCTGTCCTCCAAGGGTCTGACCGACCCAGTACGAAGGCGCCGTGGGCGCCTTTGGATTTTCTTGTCTGGGCGCAATGGAACCGGTCATTCGCTGTGACGCTGCACCCTGGCGCGAGGCAGATACCCATCTACACTTTGACAACATGACCCGAAGATCCAGCATGACGGGCGGCGCGGAAATGCCGACCGCGCCGATGAAGCCCGACAACCTGGCAAGTACTGCAGCCAACACACGTCGGTCGCCACGGGCCAGGCGCAAACCGCGCATCGCGTTGGCCCTGGCCGGCGGCGGACCTTTGGGCGCCATCTACGAAATCGGCGCCTTGTGCGCACTCGAGCAGTCACTGATCGGCCTCGAACTGAATCGACTCGACCACTATGTCGGCGTGTCGGCCGGTGGTTTCATCGCCGCCGGGCTCGCCAACGGCATGACGGCCCGCGAGTTGTGTGCATCGTTCATCGAAAACGATCCGCACAGCAGCAACATCTTCGATCCGGCGTGGTTGATGAAACCGGCCAGCGACGAGTTCGTTCGCCGCGGCATCATGTGGCCAGGTCTGCTGGCGGGCGCGTTGTGGCGACTCACCGTCGGTCGCAAGTCGTGGACGCAGGTGCTGGAGCATCTGGGCGCCGGCCTGCCCACCGGGGTGTTTTCAAATCGGGACATCGATACGCAATTGACCAGCCTGTTTTCCAGCGGCCGATTCACCAACGACTTCAGGAAGCTCAAGACCCGCCTGACGCTGGTTGCGACCAACCTGGACACCGGTGACGCCGCACCCTTCGGCAGCCCCGGCTGGGACCATGTGCCGATCTCGAAGGCGGTCCAGGCCAGTTCGGCACTGCCGGGCCTGTACCCGCCGGTGGAGATCGACGACCAGTATTACGTCGACGGGGCGCTCAAAAAAACCCTGCACGCGTCGATCGCGATGGACCAGGGCGTGGACCTGATGCTGTGTCTGAACCCGCTGGTGCCGTTCGACTCCAGCGCGCCTCAGAACCCCAAGGTGATGCAACGCGGCCTGGCACCCGAGAGACGCCGCATTCCGCGCATCGTCGAAGGTGGACTGCCGGCGGTGCTCAGCCAGACCTTCCGCTCGATGATCCATTCGCGCATGGCGCTGGGCATGAAACATTACGAGCGGGCCTACCCGGATACGGACATCCTCCTGATCGAGCCCGATCACCGCGATCCCGAGATGTACCTGGCCAACACCTTCAGTTACCGCCAGCGCCGGCATATTGCCGAACACGCATTCCAGCAGACCCGCCTGATGCTGCGCTCACGCAAGACCGGCCTCTCGGCCAAGCTGGCACGCCATGGCATCACGCTCAACCACGCAGCGCTCGATGACCCCAAGGCCCACCTGTGTGCGCCCCCCAAGCCCCCGACCCGTGTGGGCCGGGCCATTGCAACTTTGCAGGAAGTGATGGACGATCTAGGCCATATGGTTACCCACAACTCCACAGCGCGGGCCTGAACACGATGGTCAAGAAGGCACCCCGACGCACAGCCGAACGCATCCTCGAGGTGACACTCGAGCTGTTCAACCGTTTCGGTGAACCCAACGTGTCCACCACGTTGATCTCTGCCGAATTGAACATCAGTCCGGGCAACCTGTACTACCACTATCCGGCCAAGGACGAGCTGATCAACTCCTTGTTCGACCGCTTCGAACGCGCCCTCAATGAGCTGCTCAATGCCAGCGATGGTGTGCGTGACGTGGAGGACGCCTGGTTCTTCATGCACAGTCTGTTCGAGTTGATCTGGCAATACCGGTTTCTCTATCGCGACCTGAACGACCTGTTGTCGAAGAACCGGCGCCTGGAAACCCACGTGCAGACCATGCTCAAGAACAAGACACGCTCGGTACGCACCATGCTCGACAGCATGAGCCGCACTGGCGCCGTCAACATCGACTCACGCGAGATGGAACCCACGGCCACCAGCATGGTGGTGGTGCTCACCTACTGGCTCAGCTTCGAATACGTGCGCGATCCACGCAAGGCACTCGAACCCGAAAGCGCCCAGGCGGCGCTGCTGCGCGGTGCGCACCATGTGCTGAACCTGCTGGTACCGTATCTTGAGCAGGGCCAGCGCATGCATCTGCAGACACTCGTCGGCGCCTACGACCGGCCACCGACAGCCTGACATAGCATCCACCGCGCGGGCCACCTGGCCTGCGGGGCTCATTCGCCCCACGGCAGCATCAGCGTCAGCACCGACAGCTTGGCGAACTCGGGCTCGAAACCATCGATGATTTCCTGCGGATGCGGGCACAGATCGGCATCGGTGATCACGCCGAACTGCACGCCACCACCGTAACTCAGGATCGAGACACCCAGCCCGACACTGCCGCTTTGTGGCACCCAGAACAGACTTTGCTCCAGTGTCGCGCCGAGAAACTGGAGCTTTTCGCGTGGTCCCGGCACATTGGTCATGACCGCCGTCGTCTTGCGCGAGAACAGCCCCAGCATCGCGTCCTGCGCCGGTTTTATCAACAACCCGGCAACCGCCAGCAATCCGAATGCCAGCAAAGGTTGCAGACTGCCCTTGAGTTGCGACATGCGCCGACGCACTTCGTAGACCCTCTCGATCGGGTTGGCCAATCCGATCGGCAACACAACCGGCGCCAGGCCGAAACGGTTGCCCAGCTTGTAGGCATCCTCGGTCGTCCGCAGATTCACCGGAACCATCGCGCGAATCTCCTTGCCCTTGACGTCCTCGCCATGGGCCATCAGGTATTCGGCAATTGCACCTGCAACACAACTGAGCAACACGTCGTTGATCGAGCAGTTCAGGGCCTTGCCAACCGCCTTGACCTCCTCCAGCGGAATCGGCTCGCACCAGGCAACCCGCTTGCGTTTGCCCGGGGTTCCCTTGAGCTGGGTCGGCGAGTCGTCGGGCATCAGGGCCAGCGCTGCCGCATCGCGCATCAGCTGGTAGGCCAGCCTGGCCATCTCGGCGCTGCCACTCAAGCCTTTGTCCATGCCCTTCTGCGGCTCGGCCAGAAAGTCAAATGCATTGGCGACGCCGGCGCCGGCAGTGCCGAGCGCCTTGACGGCAAGGTCGGTGAAGGGCTTGATCACGCTGTGGGCGATCCAGTCCTGGGCGCCTTCGAGACCTTCGTGCCGCACATGGGTGTTCCTGCGCTGCACAGGCGCCGTGCCACCGTCGACCATCGACTGCGTCACCGCGATCAATGCAATGCCATCGGCGATGCAGTGGTGGATGCGCACCAACATCGCCGAGCCGCCCTGGTAGTTTTCGACCAGATTAAACTGCCACAGCGGCCGGTCATGCGGCAGCGGCGTCACGGCCAGTTCGGCCAGCCGGTCCTGCAACGCTTCCTGCGCGCGCCCGCGCGGTTTGCGCGCCAGAGTCTCCTTGACCACATGCTGGTGGATATCGAACTGCTCGTCCGTCACCCAGCTCGCACCGGTGGCGTCCTGCTCCACGCGCTGACCGAAGCGGGGGTATTTCAGCAAGGTGTCTTCGATGCGCCGGCACAGGTCCGCATATTTGATCGCAGGTTTGAGAACCCAGACACCGACGATCATCATCAGGTTGGACGGCGAATCCATGCGCAGCCAGGCGGTATCGACCTTGGTCATGCGCTCACGAACATGCTCTGGCGACGCCGGTGGCGCGTCATCAGCCGCCGAGACCTTGCGCGCGCCCTTGCCACCGGCGCTTTTTTGGCTGTCGCCACTTCTGCTGATTCGGGTAACCATGAGGCTGCGGTCTCCTGCCCCGACAGGGCGATGGGATGGAAAAATGGGACGCTTCGGGCCCGCGCGCCACCATTGTGGCGTCAAATGCGGGCTTAAGATACCCATTGCCCGCAACCGCTGGGCGTGCTCCCGCAACCTCCGACAACTCGATGAATGGAACCCACGATGGCCGACCTGAAAAAGCAATTTGAAGCTGCCGCAGCAAACTCCAAGAACCTGACCGAGCGGCCCGACAACGCGACCCTGCTCAAAATCTACGCCTTGTACAAACAGGGCAGCGTGGGCGACAACACCGACAAGAAGCCCGGTTTTGGCGACATGGTCGGACGCGCTAAATGGGATGCATGGAACGGTTGCAAGGGCACGTCCAAGGACGCTGCGATGCAGCAATACATCGACCTGATCAAGTCACTGAGCTGATGATGCCCGGGCGCACGCACCCCGCGTCCGCCTCAGAGGCTGATCACCCCACGCGCCCGCAGCGCGTCGATCTGCTGCTGCGACACGCCGACCTCGCGCAATACCGCTTCGGTATCCTGCCCGAGTGCCGGCGCGTTGCGCCGATGGCGGCCCGGTGTGCGTGAGAGTTTAGGCACGAACCCGGGCACGGCGACCGCAGTACCGTCGTCCAGCTGCACCTGATCGAGCATGCCCCGGGCGGCGTAGTGCGGGTCGGCCGCGATGTCGGCGATCGAATAGATCCGACCGGCCGGCACGCCGGCCTGCTCCAGCACCTGCAATACCTCGGTCGCTTGGCGTGCACCCGCCCAGGCCCCGATCGCCGCGTCGATGTCGTCAACGCGCAAGACCCGTCCCGCGTTGTCCGACAAGGCCGGATCCTGCCCCAGGTCGTCGCGGCCGATCGCGCGCATCAGCCGCTTGAAGATGCTGTCGCCGTTGCCTGCAATGATGGCGTAGGAGCCGTCGGCGCAGCGGTAGGCATTGGTCGGCGCGATGCCGGGCAAGGCACTGCCGGACGGTCCTCGCACAGCACCAAACACGCCATATTCGGGCAACAGGCTTTCCATGCAGTTGAACACCGCCTCGTACAAGGCCATGTCGATCACCTGACCCTGGCCACGAGGCGCATCGGCGCCGATGGTCTTGTGGCGGTGCTGCAGCGCCATCAGAACCCCGATCACGCCATGCAGTGACGCCAGCGTGTCGCCGATGCTGACACCAACCCTTACCGGCACCCGCCCCGGCTCACCGGTCAGGTGGCGCAGACCGCCCATGGCTTCGGCGACCACGCCGAACCCGGGCCGATCACGGTAAGGGCCGGTCTGGCCGTAACCGCTGATGCGCAGCATGATCAATCCCGGGTTGGCGGCCTGCAAGACATCCGGTCCCAGCCCCCAGGCCTCCATCGCACCGGGGCGGAAGTTCTCGATCAACACGTCGGCCTGCTGCGCAAGCAGGCGCACGATTTCCTGTGCCTCGCTCTGGCGCAAATCAAGCGCCACCGAGCGCTTGTTGCGCGATTGCACCTGCCACCACACGGACGTGCCGTCCTTGAGCAGGCGCCACTTGCGCAGCGGATCGCCACCGGCGCGCAGGGGGTCGGCCGGGTCTGCGGGCGCCTCGATCTTGACGACATCTGCACCGAAGTCGGCCAATGTACGCGCAGCAAACGGGCCTGCAATCAGCTGCCCGAGTTCGAGCACTCTCAAGCCATCCAGGGGTCCGGGCGGCTGCGTCACTTCTTCTTGACCGTCTTCTTGGCGACCACCGCCACCGCAACCGGCTTCGTGTCGGACTTGAGCAACTGGTTGAGCATCTGCGTGATCTCCGCCTCGATGCGGCCCTTGAAGGCGCCCACCAGGAATCCAAGTTTGGCGTCGAGTTCGAACTTGTCCTTGGTGACCTGCAATTGACCTTGTACGCCGGATCGGCTGAAGCAGACCTTGTCGGCGCTGCGCCCCTCTTCATAGGTACAGTCCATGCCCAGATCGCGCTCGACCTGCTCAGCCCAGTTGAACGCGATCTTGCGCGCCTCTTTCAGGCCGAGCGCGTGTGGGCGCACGATGTGTAGATCAGCCACTGTGTTGCTCCATTCGTTGTGTTCTTGTCATTTGGCGGCCTCGGCCAAAGCGCGCCGACGTTCGGACGCCGGCAGGTCGGCAATACGCTTGACCGCATCATAAAACGCGGGCCAGTCGCGTCCCTGGCGCTGGAACAAGGCCTCGAATTGCGGCACCAGTTCATCATAGGCAGCCTGGGCACCCAGGCTGGCGTTGTTGGCCCCGGCAACCCAGTTGTCGTAACCTGAATAACCACCCCAGCCCTGTTTGAGCACAGCATAACGGTCGTGGAACTCCTGCATGACGACCGCTTTCTGCGCCCGCAGCCGGTCGGCATCGACCGTGGCACTGCTGTCATAGATTGCCTGCAGCGCGCTGCGGGTCGCAACCACCAGGGACCGGAATTCGCGCCGGCGTGCGTCGAACTGCGCGAACTGCGCGCGCGCCCCATCGGAGCCGGGCCCGGCCAGCCACATGGGGCCGCCGATTCTCTCCACAGCCGTCGCAAAAGATTCATTGAACATCGTGTCGTCGCGCGCATACAACACCTGGTGAGCCAGCTCGTGAAAGAGCACCCGCGCCAATTCACCTTCGGGGTACTTGATGAAGGTATTGAGCAAGGGATCGCCGCCGGCCCAGTTCATCCATCCCAGGGTCGAATAAGCGGGCACGCCGTAAACCGTGACCTCCAGCCCTTGGGCCTTGAGCTCCTGCGCCTCACGCCGCGCATCGGCCTCATTGAAGTAACCGCGGTACGCCACACAGCCGAGCAACGGAAAACACCATGTCTTGAGCTTGAGCGACAGTTCTGGCGCAGCCACCACGTTCCAGACGACGGCTGTACGGCGCAGGTCCGCATACCGCCGGTAACTTGCGTTGTCCGGCAAGGCCAGTTCGGTGACCGCGAAATCGCGGATGCGCTGCGACAGCACGAGCTGTTGTTTCAATGGCAGCGGTGCGTCCGGGTCTTCCAACCAGCGCGTGACCGGCCGGGACGCCTGCATCAACTGCAGATGGCCGTTGACCGACTGCCAGTAATAACGCGTATCAGCGCATCCGGCCAGCAGCGCCGAGAGGCCTGCCGCAAGCACGATGGTGCGCCCCAGTCGCCTGAACCGATGGTGCATTGCGATGGGTTTGGGCGTGGTTAACTGCAGCATCCGGCAATTGTGCGGCATGCATGCGCGACGGACAGCGGCGACACACGGGTGCACCAAACTGACTTATGCTGTCCGTGCATGCTGCGCCTGACCCAAGCCCCCAACCTTGTCATCGCCACCTTATGGGCAGATGCGCTGTGTGTGGAAGGCATCGAAGCGGGCGTTCAGCGCCAATACCTGGCCGGAGTCGCCGGAGAACTGCCGCCAGACCAGTGCCTGCCGGAAGTCTGGATCAACCACCCGCAGCAGGAATCGCGCGCGCGGGCGTTGCTGCATGCTTTACAACATGTGCCACAACGGCGCTGGTTATGCGGCTGTGGCGAACTGGTCGAAGGCGGCTTCGAACAATGCTGGAACTGCCAGGCCCTGATGCCCACCTGACACGGCAACACACGACGAACGGATTCAGCCGAGCACGTTGTTGCCACCTTGGCGCGGGCGGTATCCAAGCAGCCGTTTTGCCTTGGGATGAAGGCTGAACCCGGTATGGGCCATCAGTCGGGCAGTACCGCGGTCACCTCGATTTCGACCTTGGCGCGCTCCTCGACCAGGGCTGCCACCTGTACGCAGGTCATGGCCGGGAAGTTGCGGCCCATCACCTCGCGGTAGGCCTGGCCCAGTTCCTTGAGGCGTGCGTTGTATTCGACGCGATCAACGATGTACCAGGTCATGCGCACCATGTGTTTGGGCTCGGCACCGGCTTCCTGGAGCACGGCGACGATATTGCGCAGCGTCTGGGCCGTCTGCGCGATGAAATCGTCCGACTCGAATTGCTGCTGGGCATTCCAGCCGATCTGGCCGCCGACAAAGATCTGGGTGCCGCGCGCGGCGATGCCGTTGGCATATCCCTTGGCGGGTGCCCAGCCGGGAGGTTGGAGGAGTTTCATGGTTTTTTCAGCTTGAAGCGCTGCAGTTTTCCGGTTTCCGTGCGTGGCAGGCTTGCCACGAATTCGACTTCGCGCGGATATTTGTACGGGGCGATCGACGCCTTGACATGGTCCTGAAGGGTCTTGACCAGTTCGGCGCCGGCAGCATGACCGGGCCTGAGCACACAAAACGCCTTGACCCGCATGCCGCGCTGTTCGTCGGGCACACCGATCACCGCACATTCGGAAACCGCCGCATGTTTGAGCAGTGCGTCTTCGACCTCCGGCGCGCCGACGTTGTAGCCCGACGTGATGATCATGTCGTCGGTACGGGCCTGGTAGAAGAAATAGCCGTCCGCGTCCTGTTTGAAGGCATCGCCGGGGAAATTCCAGCCGTCGCGAACATAGGTGGCCTGCCGTTCATCGGCCAGGTACTTGCATCCGGTGGGCCCTATGACCGCCAGTTTGCCGACACTGCCAATGGGCAGATCCTGGCCCTGGTCGTCGACGATCCTGGCCGTATAACCGGGCACCACCTTGCCGATCGCGCCACGGCGCACGTCCTTCGGCGCGGCGGAAATGAAAATGTGGAACATCTCGGTGGCACCGATGCCGTCGAGTATCTCGATGCCGCTCGCATCTTTCCAGAGTTGGCGTGTGGCGTCCGGCAGCGCCTCGCCCGCACTCACGCAGATGCGCAGCGCCGGCTTACCGCGCTTGTCGATCAAGGCCTTCAGGTGCGGCGCCATCTGGCGGTAAAAGGTCGGCGCTGTATAGCAAATAGTTGCACCGGTATCGAACATCAGGCGCGCCATGCCTTCCGGGGAATACGGGATGTCGGGGTAATAGACCGAGGCGCCGGCCCACATCGGGAACACCAGCAGGCCGCCCAGGCCGAACGTGAACGCCAATGGCGGCGAACCCATGACGACATCGTCCCGGTTGGCGCCCAGCACGTGGCGGGGCCAGGTCTGGCAGGCCGCCATGACGTCGCGGTGGGTGTGCACCGCGGCCTTGGGTTTGCCGGTCGTGCCGGATGTGAAAGCCAACAGTGCGATGTCGCTCGCCGCCGTCGCGCAGGCGGTGAACGCGCCGTGTTTTGCGGCGGCGCGCGCCTCCAGCGAGTCGCTCTGGCGGTCGGCGTCTTCGGCATTGAAGGCCAGGATGTCGGCCAGCACCGGGTGTTGCGCCTGCGCCGTTTGCAGCTCGGCCAGCAAGGCCGCGTCGCACAGGGCCACGGCAGGTTGCGCCTTTTCAATGATGTCGCCCAGCTCCTTGGCGCGCAGCAGCGGCATCGTCGCCACTGCCACCAGGCCGGCTTTCATGACAGCCAGCATCGCCAGCGCCATGCCGATCGAGTTGCCACCCCGCAGCAACACCCGGTTTCCAGGCACCAGGGCCAGATCCGCGACCAGCACCTGGGCGATCCGGTCCACGCGCAAGCGCGCTTCTGCAAAGGACAGCGTGAGCTTGTCCGAACGCAGCATCGGAAGGTGGGCGAACCCATGGATAGGTGCCTTGTCCAGCAGTTCCTGCACCAGGTTCAGCTGGTCCGGGAACTGCAACTCCGGTGCGTCGAAATGGAGGGTCGGCATCTGCGCCGGATCGGGCAGACGGTCATGGACAAATCGGTCAATCTGCGCAGAGTCGGTCATGCGGCCCCCTTCAATACGGACTTTCCAATAATAAGTTGCTGAACTTCGGTCGCGCCCTCATAGATGCGCAGCGAACGGATGTCGCGGTACAGGCTTTCCACCTTGCTGCCGACACGCACGCCCTGCCCGCCATGCATCTGCAGCGCCATGTCGATCACACGCTGGGCATTTTCGGTGGCCGCCATCTTGGCCATCGCAGCCTGCGCCGAGTAGGCCTGCGCCTGCGCGGGCGTGCTGGTGCCGACACAGTCGCGCAGCCACGCCGCGCGGTAGGTCAACAGGGCTGCGGCGTCGACCAGCGCCGCCATCTCGCCCAGTTTGGCCTGGGTCAGCTGGAAATCGGCCAGGCGTTGGCCGAACATCGAGCGCTTGCGTGCGTAATCGATCGCCTCGTGCAAGGCGCGCCGCGCCATGCCCAGCGCCGCACCGGCCACCGAGGCCCGGAAGATGTCCAGCGTCTGCATCGCCAGCTTGAAACCGCCATCGCGCACTCCGAGTTGCGCGCTGGCCGGAATACGGCATTGCGTGAGCCGCACCGTGGCCAGCGGGTGTGGCGCCATCACGTGGATGTGCTCCGAGTCGTCGAGCCCGGCACTGTTCGCGTCGACCACATAGGCAGTGATGCCACGCGTGCCCTTGGTCGGTTCGGTCTTGGCAAACACGCAGTAGTAGTCGGCGATGCCGCCATTGCTGATCCAGGTCTTGACGCCATCGAGCACGACCGCGTCGCCATCGTCCCGGGCGCTGGTAGCCATCGCCCCCACGTCGGAGCCAGCCTCGGGTTCGCTGAGCGCGAACGCGGCGATCTTGTCGCCGCGCGCCACCGCTGTCAGATAACGCGACTGCTGCTGCGCACTACCGGCCAGCGTGATCGCACCGCTGCCCAGGCCTTGCATGGCAAATGCGAAATCGGCCAACGGCGAATAGAACGCCAGCGTCTCGCGCAGGATCACCAGCGCGCGCGAATCGAGCTTGTCCAGCGCACCACCGAACGCCTGGGG
>ENA-ORBV01002727-ORBV01002727.1-microbial-mat-metagenome-genome-assembly--contig:-NODE-2727-length-36788-cov-5.940726_pt1 | contig 36788 bp, 37 predicted proteins | sample MGYA00237777_ERZ505514 | MGnify/ENA primary metagenome ERZ505514 (study PRJEB26160, sample SAMN06269048) | microbial mat metagenome | isolation source: Oligotrophic lake microbial mat | place... | reverse complement strand
GAATAGCAAATGTTTTGTGCAGATTAAGATGGCATACATCCGCACCAATCAAACCCGGGGCAGTTAGTCCCACCTGTGCATTCATATTGGCGCCATCCATGTAAACCTGGCCGCCATAAGTATGTATGGTGTCACAAATTTCCTTGATGCTTTCTTCAAACACACCATGAGTAGAAGGATAAGTAATCATAAGTGCCGAAAGATTTTTTTGATTTTCTTTGGCTTTATTTTTTAAATCTGCCACATCTACATTTCCGCTCGCATCACAAGCTACCACCACGACTTTAAATCCAGCCAGTACCGCGCTGGCTGGATTAGTTCCATGAGCCGAACTAGGTATTAAACAAATGTTTCTATTTTTTTCTCCACGCGATAAGTGGTAAGCATTAATAATCAACAAGCCCGCATATTCGCCCTGCGAGCCGGCATTAGGTTGGAGCGACATAGCCGAGAATCCAGTAATGTCGGCGAGCCACTTTTCAAGTTCTAAAAAAAGCTGCCGGTAGCCCACGGTTTGTTCCTGAGGAGTAAAGGGATGTAGATTACAGAACTCAGGCCAAGTGACAGGGTACATCTCGCTCGTCGCGTTTAACTTCATGGTACATGAACCCAACGGAATCATTGATGTTGTGAGTGAAAGGTCTTTGGCTTCAAGCCGGTGTATGTAGCGCAGCATTTCCGTTTCTGAGTGGTATTTATTAAAAACATTTTGTTTTAAAAAGTCAGTTTTTCGGAGCAGATTTGGCCCCAAAGCAAGAGCACTCTCCACGAGAGATTTCTCGCTCACAGAATATTTTTTACCAAGCGAAAGTGCACTCAAGAGCAAGTTTAAATCACCCAAAGAAATAGATTCGTCAAAAGAAATCCCAAAACTATTTGGACTGACTTTTCGTAAGTTTATTTTTTGCGCCTCACACGCTTTTAAGATTTCAGATGTTTTTTCAGTTTCTACCGTTAGTGTATCGAAAAAAACGTCACCCTTAATTTTATAGCCAAGTTTTAGTAGTTCCGCGCGCACAAAAACTGTCATTCGGTGTACCCGTAATGCAATATTTTTTAAGCCTTGGGGGCCGTGGTAGACCGCATACATGCTGGCCATCACGGCGAGCAGAACTTGCGAGGTACAAATATTACTTGAAGCTTTTTCGCGACGGATGTGTTGTTCACGAGTTTGCAGGGCAAGTCTTAACGCCAGATGGCCTTCTGTATCTTTTGAAACCCCAATAAACCGACCGGGGACCAGGCGTTTAAACTCATCCCGAGTCGCTATAAATGCGGCGTGCGGGCCACCAAAACCCATGGGTACGCCGAACCTTTGCGAACTGCCAATGGCGACATCGGCGCCCATTTCAGCAGGGGATTTGACCAATGTAATGGCTAAGAGGTCACAGTTCATAATTATCATAGCACCTTGAGCCTTGGCTTTTTTCACACTATTTTCTAAATCTCTTATTTCACCATCCAAACTTGTCTGTTGTAAAAAGGCAGCAAAAAGAGGCTCGTTAAAGGCATAAGATTTTGGGTCATCTATAATGAGTTCTAAACCAAGAGGTGTTGCCCTCGTTTTTAAAACCTCAATGGTTTGTGGAAACGACCTGAGATCAACAAACATTTTTTTTGAAGAATGGCTTTTTGCACTTTTCGCATTAAAACATAAAAACATAGCCTCTGCCGCGGCCGTGGCTTCATCTAACAGACTCGCGTTTGCAAGATCAAATCCGGTCAGTTCCATGATCATAGTTTGAAAATTCAAAAGTGCTTCCATGCGGCCTTGAGAAATCTCAGCTTGATAGGGCGTGTAAGCAGTATACCATCCCGGATTTTCGAGAATATTTCGTTGAATGACAGGGGGCGTGTGGGTGCCGTAATATCCCATTCCAATATAGGATTTAAAAACCTGATTCTTGCCAGCGATTTCTCGAGCTCGAATAAGAGAGTCGGATTCAGAAAGTCCTTGTCCTATTTGATACGGCTGCTGGGTTCTAATATTTGCCGGGACAGTTTTGTTGATCAGCTCATCGAGGCTAGTTAGACCCAAACTATCCAGCATTTTTTTTTGTTGTGCAGCATCGGGTCCGATATGGCGGCGTGCAAATGTAAAAGACATAAAACCCCTTAACAGAATTAGCATAAAGCTTAGGGAGATGTCTATTGCCGGGCTTTTTGTTCTTTTACGATTTCAGTAAGGGCGGCGGAAGTCGGGCTCGAGTATTCCATGCCTTCCACAAACTTATGGTTTTCACGAGTATCAGCATCAAGCTTACCAATAATGACATTGGCCTTGCGCAATCTCTCAGCAAGACTAGTCAACATTGACCTCGCCCAATCAGGCAGTTCATCCAAAATAGTGTTATAGGCGGCTTCGTCGACCATTACGGCGCGCACTTCAGTTAACGCTTGGGCTGTTGCAGAGCGAGGCTGTTGGTCTAAAAGTGCAAACTCGCCAAGAGAGTGACCTTCTTCAACTACCGCGATTGAGAGCTTGTTTCCTTTAGGACCTTTTTTATGGATCTCTACTCGGCCTTCTTGAATTACGTAAAACTGAAAACTTTTTTCGCCCTCGTTAAAAAGAATATCGCCAGCGTTAAAGCGTACGCCTTCCAATTGTTGTTTTTCAAACATTACTTAGTTGTCTTTTTGGCCTTTTTTTTTAGTTTGGCCCTGATTGTTTTTGAAAATTTCTGCTTATGCGTTGTGGCTTTCTTTTTTACAGTTTCGAAGTGCCCCTTAGCCTCTGATTTTGATTTTTGAAAGAAGCCAATAACACTGGCGATTTCCTTATCAAACTGCCCTTGCAATTTATTGATTGTTTTTAGGACTTCATTATATCGACTCTCAAGCTGCTTAACTCGACCTCTATTCTTAGGGCTCAGCTTGGATTGAAAGTCCACTTTACGAACTTCACTAGCCAGTCTAACAACTTCAGATTTTATTTTGTCCACGCTGTTAAGTTTAAGAATTTCGTCTTTAAGCTTTTTAATTTTGTTTTTGTCTAATTTAAAATCGCCGATCATCACATGAGCCCCCTTGTTTTAGGCCCAAGTATATTCATTTATTTGGCACTAAGCTAGCGCCAAATTGCGCACCATCGGTGCCATCTAACGGCGTTTTTTTGTAATAAGACCACCGATTGTGTCGTCTCTGTTTACAGTTTCTCAAGTAAATTCCTCGATTATACGCGCTTTGGTAAAAATCGCTAACTTCGAATTTACCAAACTGTGACCTAGCCATCAGTCTAAAACCCATCTAAAATTTAAGCACTTACAGCTTTCTATTTTCAAATTCAAGCCTCTACATTCAAAAGAAAAGGCCCTTTTTGTCACTTTGCCTTCACAAATGTCAAAAAAATTGGCAGGGGGTTTGCTTATTTGAGCCTCGAACACGCTTTATAAAATTGGGCCTTGGCTTGGTGCTATGGTTCGAGAATTTAATTTAACAACATTTTTCATAAGGAGTAAAATATGAAAAAAATTATATCGTCGATTGCTGTCGTTGCAGTCGCCTTTAGTATGTCGGCACAAGCTGAACAGAAACAAGAAATGGAAACTATTAATATTGAGGGTTTAGATAGCAAGAATACGACTCTTACTAGCCTTGGTCAAACTGGAGTTAACCTTCTTGTCAACACTGGAAACTTAGTTATTGCTTTAAACAATAATATAAACGCACTTCCAGATGGTTTAGACAAAAAAGCTGATGATCTTCAGAAATGTATTGCTGAAAACTTTGAGAAGTTCGAAAAATATGATGGCGATAAACCGGTTACAGTTGCAATGTGTACTGTTGGTTCAGTCGTAGATGCAGTCGGTATTGTTATCGAAAAAACAACAGGCGCTGCTTTTCGTATAACTGCAGTTCCCGGAAAACTTTTGGCAGATGCTGGCAGTTCACTGCTTGCCGATGTGGCGGTAGTTGTTGATTCAATGAACGATAAAGATATGACTAAAATCCCTGGTATGTGGGCATATCAACTTGGTTACGTTATCGCTGCAGGTTCTGTTGGCGTTGTTGGCGAAATCACTGGCGAGATGATTCAATTTATTTCTGATAAAGGTCAGAAAACAGTTGAATTAGTAATCAATGGTGTTCGCACTGGAATCAAAGTTGCGCATAAAGGTGCCGTTATACTTGTGCACTACTCTATTAAAGCCGGTAAAGAAGTTGGCGAGCGCGTAGTTCTAGTTGTTGGCGACGCTTTAGTATCAGCTATTGACACTTACTCTACTCTTCAGTGTGGTCTTGCTACTGGTGCAAAAGCTGGCACTAACATCGTTCTTGATCTTTTCCGATCACAAGATACGATCGATCAAAGAGAACGCGAAGAGCGTGGTAATGCTTGTGACTACAATCGCAATCTTGCTGCAGATGCAGGTCACATCGTATTAAAAATATTAACTATTTCTATCCGAGCGTTCACAAACGAATCGTATGAAGAGTTTATGGCTAAAGGTGGAAAAAACAATTTCTGCCCCAACGGCTATAAAAGTGATCGCAAAGGTTTTCAAGTTTGCAAATAAATTATTAATATAATTTATTTGTTAGTAATTAAACGCAGCCTCTTCGTTAGTGGAGAGGCTGTTTTTTTATGAAGAGAAAAGTCAGGAGTAAATTATGAAAACAAAAACCTTCCTAACCCTCTTGGTGTTCTCTGTGTTTTGTGTCAATGCATTTTGTGAAGAATCTGAAGTCTGTCCTAATCCTCAAGTTGAAAAATATAAATCTGTACAAAAAGAGTTTGATAACGTGGCCATGGATGATGCCATGCGAACTGGCGCCCGAGTCGTTGTCATGATCCCGGGTATAATAAAGAAGAATTTTGATCTTGAAAACTTTAACGGCGATGTCTGGCAAGAAATCAAAGGTGGCTACGAATGTATGAAAGACACCCTGACTGGCGGCGCTGAATGGTACAACACGGTTCAGAAAGCTACTTTTTGCCCCGTGTCCACATTAACTGGTGTAGTTGTTGATACCAGTGAAACAATAGTAAAAAGCGTGGCGCAAGTGCCACACGTCATAGGTGACCTAGCTGACTTAGGTGATAATCTCGCCCAAGCAGGTCTTGAAAAAACTTTAGAGCTTTCAAGAAACCCCGATTTCATTTTAGCCTTTGCAGGTATTCTTGGGACAATACCCATGGGTGTGATTGACCTCGCCTTTAAGGCAACGAGTTTAGTTACCCATTTTGTTGGAAACCTTGTGGATACCATTATTAATTATAATTTGGCAGGAGCTGCAATGTCGGCGGTGAGAATTGGCCAAGGGTTTTATTTATTGAATCCTGAGACGATAGTTGATAGCAGCAAAGAACTTGGCTGCCGGGTGGGGACAATTCCAGAGGTGATTTATTATTCATTGGGTGATAAAATTGAACCTAGACCGATAAAATCTTCGATTAAACCTTATTGTGATGTACGCCGCGGCGATTGTACTGAGTACGATTAGCCTTAGCCAAAGGTCCAATTCGGCGTCACCATTTGTTAATTTTCTCGAGTCCGACTAAAATGGGAGCATGGCCAAAACCCCGCTACCCAAAAAACTAAATATTTGTTTTGTTGCTAAAAAGTTTCCGATACTTTCTCGGGTGGCGGATCATGGTTTTTTATGGCCAATTGCTAAAGGCCTTACTCAGCTGGGACACAAAGTTACTATACTTTCTAGCCAAAATCCCCAAGGCAAAAAAGAATTTATCGAAGGCAACATTCGCGCGCTCTATTTAAAAGAAGCCACATTTTCAAGTTCGGCCTCTTTTAGTGATCTCGTTCACGCCAAATTTGTTGAGCTGCATAGCAAAGAGCCTTTTCATATTCTACATTCACTTGATACGTCAGCCGCGAGTTTAGAAAAGTTAAAAAAACAGCTTAAGTTTGCCCTGGCCTTTGATGTGGAGGCCACTCAAATTGCTCAGGTGCTCGCAATTATCGGTATGGCCCAAGAAAACTTCGCTAGCATTATTAATACAGGCACTGCCGTATCCTATAAGTTTTTGAGAACTTATTTAGGATCTGACAGAGTCCTGCTTAATTCTGCCGACGGTATGTTCGTCACGACTCCTCAGCAGCGGATTGTTCTAGAGCGCTACTATTTGTATCCCGACACTCGCATTTATACCGTTCCTTATGGTGTAGAAATGAAAAACTTAGAGTTGAAGGCCAAATCAGAAGGGCTCATGAAAGAGGTGGGTTTGCCAGAGGGAACTCAAGTGGTGTTAACTATTACTGACATGACTGAACTCGAGGAGATCAGACATTTGCTCGTGGCTTTTCAAAAGGTAACAATTAAAAAGCCGAGTACTCGTTTAATTATTATTGGCAATGGTCCGCTAAAAAAAGAAATAGAATATGAGATGCTAACCTTGGCACTAGGATCCCGAGTGATCTTTGCAGGTGCTGTTTCGGCAGATGTGATTTCAGACTATATTAGCCTGTGTGATGTTTATGTAAATTTAAGCGCCCGTACCAGCGGGTTCGAACCTACGATGCTCGAAGCAATGGCGCAAAAAAAGGTAATTGTAGGTTCTGAAGTCAGCCCCATTGCCAATATCGTAGAAGACGGACGTGATGGGTTTTTAATTAGACCTGCCGACACTCTAGCACTTTGCACACTCTTAATAGATATTTTCGAGTTCCCACTTTTATCGCGTGAAATTGGCGAAAGTGCCCGCAAAAAAGTCGTAAACTTGTTTGATACCGAGAAAATGGTTAATGAGACTACAGGGGCCTATTTTTCAATTTTGGAGCGAACAGGCTGGTATTCTAAATCTCAGACTAAGGACCTGCCCTTATTTTAACTTCTGAGATATAAAATATCCCATGACGCTAAACAGAATGGAAAATAATTAAAATAATTCCTTCCATGGCCTAAGGCCTCTAAGTATACTTATTAGTAGTTTCAATAGTTTATGCAATATTCAGCAGGGATTTAAGACCATGACTAAAGCAGACTTAATAAACCTAATTTCTGAAAAAGCCAGTATCACGCGAGTAAAAGCCGAAACTGTGGTGAACACTGTTTTTGATACAATTACTGAAGCTTTGGTGAAGGACGACCGCATCGAAATTCGTGGATTTGGCTCATTTGTCAATCGTGCTTACAATGCTCGCCAAGGACGAAATCCACGTACTGGTGAAGTTATTGATGTCGCACAAAAGCGACGACCATTTTTTAAAGTTGGCAAAGAGTTACGTGAAGAGATTAACAAAGGCCCCAAAAAATAATAAGTAGAACAAATATTAGTCGCGAAAAACTGGGATCTCACGAATATCTTTAATTCCAAAAAAAGCCATAAATAGTCGATCCACTCCTAATGCAATACCACCACTGGTAGGCATTCCTAGTCTTAAAGCTTCGATAAGACCGTCATCTACTGGAGGAACAAAACTTCCAAGGTCGCGTTTCTCTTTTTGCCAAGTTAAAAACCTTTTAGAGTTTTCTATTGGGTCATTGAGTTCGTCATAGGCGTTGGCAATTTCGAATCCTCTAAAATAGACTTCAAATCGATCGGCCCAACCCTTTTCATTTAGGCGAGCTAAGGCAGATTGTGACGGCGGAAAGTCTTTTAGAATGAGCGGAGTCACGAGCCCTAAGCGAGGCTCCACATGTTCAATGAATAATCTGTGGAATAAATCATTCCAGGAGTCGCTGGGATCAAAATGTGTTCGTCTGTCTATCGCAAGCTTTTTGAGTTCCTCGCGTGAAGTCTGTGGAGTTAAATCGAAATTAAGGTATTCGCGAAATACCTCGGCCATGGATTTAAGTGTGATAGATCCATCAAAGCGGATTGCACCTTCGATGTTATCATTCACATACTTAAAAAGATCATAGACGTCTTTTTGTATGGCGTCGATTCCAGCAAAACTTCGGTACCACTCAAGCATTGTGAATTCAGCTGCGTGCTGAGGTGTATTTTCTTCTTGCCGAAAGCAAGACCTAATTTCAAAAGCATTCTCAATGCCCAAAACTAACGCCCGCTTTAAATGAAACTCAGGGCTTGTAGGCAGACAGTAACCATTGCTGGTAAAGGGCCTTAAAAAAGTCTCTGAACCAGAAGAAGGCACCAGTGTCGGCGTTTGAATTTCTAAAAAGCCGCTTGTCTCAAAAAATTTTCTTAAGGATTTTAGAAACCCATTCCATTTGAGCAAATGGTTTTTCTCTTTATTTATTTGTTCGAGCGATTTTTGGCCAATATTTGGCGCCAGAAGTTGAATGTGATGTTCTTTCATTAATACAATATCGCCGAGTACGAGAATATCCGATGCCTTGAATCCATGAGTTATAAATTCGCCTTGCTGGGTAAACTCACCTAAAATCCCATCGGCTATGGGGTCTGACCAGCGACTTTTAATAAGCTCATTTTTAATGTCATCTTTAAGGGCTTTTGGGTAAGGCCGCCACAATGATTTTAGATAAATTTCTCGGGTCATATTCATCGGGTCATTTTCAACTTATGGGCCTCAAAAAAAACAGCCCCTTTATTTTCATAAAGGGGCCTTGAATAAATACTAAATAACAAATAATTTTATTTACCAGAATGATCTAAATCACAGCGGCCGTATCGAACATCGCAGTACGGTTTAACCGGAGTACCACCAGCCATCATGTCTTCAAAGGTCTCATTCATGATCACTCTAATTGGAAGTGACATAACACGAGCAAAAACCATTAAGAGTCCGTTTCCTGCAGCGCTAAGATCGCCATGTACTACATCATGAAGAACCAAAACTACTGCCTTTGCAGCGCCATAAGCATCTTTACCAAGTACACTAACTCGGCCTATAACTGCGTCAGCTACGATAACAACTGCATCAGAAGCATACTTGATACCAGTTCTTACACCGTCAACTACAAGCTCTACAGCTTTGCCAGCAACAGTTGAAACAGTATCTAATACCCAAGCTCCAGCTTGAGCAGCGCGACCAATTACTTGAGAAGCAACGCAAACACCAAGTTGAACTATAAAGAAACCAGGAATGTGGCTGTAAGCTTCCATCGCATCCCACGAGCGTTTGCTAGTATCTAACATGATGTTAGCAATATCTTTTGCAAACTTAGAGGGAACGGCAATTACTTCTTGAACGCCACTAACACCAGTTAAGATGATAGCAGTAACCATTTCAGTACCGATTAGAATGGGGCAAAGAACAGGAGCAGTAACACCTTCTCCGTCAACTTCGTCCATGCGATCGCTTAAACACTTAACAAGTTCAGTAGCATGTTCCGCAAGAGCGGGCATTGCTTTTAACGCAGCTTCGCTGAAAGAAACCACTAAGTTTCCAACATTAATAACGACGTTTACACCAGCGTGAACAATTTCACCGGCTTTTTCTGTAGGAAGATTGTTGCCATCTCTATGGCCTGCATTAGCGGTCATCGATACAGCAACAGCTAATCCTGCCAATGAAGAAATAATAGATTTTCTCATAGGGTCTCCTTAAGGTTAGTAAAAATTTAAAGCCGAATGCTTTAAAACTCGTCATTCATAGTACTGCAGCGCCTCAATAGCAAGTTTTTTGGCAGGTATAAGCTAATTTTATGAGGTCTAATCCCATAAATTCGCATTGTTTACAGAAATATGAAAAAAATTCTTAAATCAAATGGCTCAAGAGATGGGGCAATACCTTGCGGTTAGCGCCTGGTATCTCTAAGGAACTGAGTTCCTCTAACTCCACCCATTTTATCTCGCTGTGATGGATATTTTTTGGTTCGCCTTTCCAATACTTCACAACATAAAACAGCAAAAGAATTCCTGTTTCGCCATAAGAATGAGTGCCCGCATAAAGGATGTTTCCAATTTCGGCTTCGATTCCTAATTCTTCACGAAGTTCTCTGGCTAATGCGGCTTCGGGGCCTTCTCCTGTTTCAATTTTTCCCCCTGGGAATTCCCACTGGCCGGCGAGGTTTTTACCCTCAGGACGAAGACCTACGAGTACCTTTGACCCCTTCATTATTAATCCAGTAACGACAGGAATCCACAGCGGGCGTTTTGGTTTCATCCAAAAATTGTAATCAATACCCTAAGCAATGTCATGATTTTAGGGTGAGCTAGCCTTTGACATATCAGAAAAAAAACCAGGCCCATTATAAATAAGTGCTGAATAAACTTGCACTAGATTGGCACCGAGAGCTAAGCGTTCTTCAATGTCTTCATGTGAACTGATGCCACCGACGCTAATAAGGAGTTTTCCTGTTCGCTTAGAACCTAAGAAGTTGAGCGCTAGCTTAAGGCTATTGAGTGAAAGTTTGGCCAATGGCTTTCCTGAAACTCCGCCTTCTGTAGGAAATGGACAATCACTGTAACGCGAAAGGGTTGTATTGGACAAAATCCAACCATCAATTTCAAACTCAAGAGAAATATTAAGTGCCGCTTCGAGTTCTATTTGATTTAAGTCAGGGCTTAATTTCAAAAGAATTGGCCGCGAGAACCCGGCATTTTTTTGGCGATAAGCCTGTAGTGTTTTGTCTAGCAGTTGCTTAAGCGCGTCTTCTGATTGGAGGTCTCTCAGGCCTATCGTGTTAGGGCTACTAATATTAATCACAAAAACATCGGCCAAAGAGTTGAGGTGATTCATGACAGCCAAATAGTCATTATGAGCTTCATGATTTGGAGTAGACCTATTTTTGCCGACATTAATAAGTACGGGAGTAGGCCAAGGCTTTTTGATATTCGCTAAGGTCTTAAAAGTATGCTCCATGCCTAAAGAAGGAAAACCTAAGCGATTCCAAACCGCCAAATTTTTTATATCTCGAGCTAAAATTTTACCAGGATTTGGATTTTGTGGGAGTGGCGTCACTGTTCCTACCTCTAGAAAGCCCGCGCCGCAGGACCACCAGCCCTGAATACTGTCGCCACTTTTGTCTACGCCTCCTGCAATTCCCAAAGGATTTGGAAAGACGAGATCCTTCCATATGAGCGATCGCCACTTTTTGACTTTGGGACTTTTAAGTTTTCCGTAAATTTTTAAATAAATGTGTCCCAATGGGTGGGCCCATGAAACCGGTAAGTAGAGCCAGGGTTTTAACAGCGCCATTAGCGGGGGTATAAACCTCGCAAGAGCATTGCTGTCTCAAGGCGCTTCAACGAAACACACCAAGCCGCCGTTCTGAGATCTAAATTATTTTCTTGCGCGTAAACCCAAACTTTATCAAAGGCTTTGGTGAGAGCGGTACGTAGCTTTCGATCGACTTCGTCCTCATCCCAAAAGTAGGCCGCAATGTCTTGGACCCATTCAAAATAGCTGACGATTACGCCACCACCGTTAGCTAAAATATCTGGAACAATAGTGACGCCCTTTTGATGAAGATATTCGCTAGCTTCAGAATTAGTCGGTCCGTTGGCTCCTTCGACGATAATCTTGGCGCGAATACGCTTCATATTTTCTGAAGTAATTGAATTTTCAAGGGCACAGGGAAGAAGCATGTCGACATCAAGTTCTAATAGTTCATTATTTTTTATTTTTTGGCAATTGGGGTAGTTTGCAAGAAGTTTATTTTGAGAAACATGATTTACAAGATCGGGAACATCAAGGCCATCAGCCTTGTAAATTGCGCCGTTGGCATCGCTAACAGCAATCACTTTGGCACCCATAAAGTTAGCGGTAAGGGCGGCAAATCGACCGACGTTACCAAAGCCTTGAATGGCCATTGTTGTATGCTGAAAATTGAGACCTTTCTTTTTGGCAATCTCGTGGGCTAAATAAACCACGCCCTTGCCCGTGGCGCTCTCGCGACCCACAGAACCGCCAATCTCAACCGGCTTACCAGTAACAATCCCTGGCTGGGCGTAGCCGCACTCTTGTGAATAAGTATCCATCATCCAAGCCATGATTCGAGGGCTTGTTCCGACATCGGGAGCTGGAATATCTTTAGTGGGACCAATAAAGGGACCAATTTCGGTTGTGTATCTGCGAGTGAGATTTTGCAATTCTGTTTTAGAGAGTTTAGTGGGATCAACGCAGACCCCACCTTTGGCTCCGCCGAGCGGCAGCTGAAGAAGAGAATTTTTAAAGGTCATGAGGGCAGCGAGGGCTGCGACTTCTCCGATGCAAACGTCTTGATGATAACGAATTCCGCCTTTAAAGGGGCCAAGTGTCATATTATGCTGAATGCGAAAACCTTGAAAAACTTTAACCGAGTAATCATCCATTCGAACCGGAACGCTGACACAAATAGCGCGCCGGGGAGTCTTAAGGCGTAGGAGGATGTTAGGATCGACTTTAGCCAGTGTGCCGGCCGTATTTAGGTTTCTCAAAACGTTGTCGTACATCGGACCGGAAAACAACTCTTCCACGGCTCCCCCTTCAAATATAGTCTAAGTGCCAAATAAATTTAATCATCCTTTTTTTTTAAGTTTGCAAGTTCAAACAGGAGAATTAGACTACTACCTTATGGGGTTTTTTTTAGTCTTTGATAAAAGTAAGGCGCTCATTAAGTATCACGGTCCCAGCGAAGCACTAAGTTCACTGGTAGACTCTATCCAACAATGCTTTGCCCAACGCGTTACTGATATCACCGTTGAATTGCCAACAAAAGAAGCTGAGATTGGCGAACTTTTTGAAGTGCTTAGCAAACTTCATGGTGTATTACAAAAAAGATCAGAAAGATTAAAATTAAAGCAGGACGTGGGTGGGGCGAAAACCCAACTAGTTGTGGATTTATTGGCGTTAGGGTGCGAAATAACTACCGACGAAGAAGTTCTTAAAGAGATTGAGGTGCAAAAACTTAGGCAAAAGCAAAGTTCAACAAAAGATCGCGCGCTCAAAATGCTCGAAGAAATCAAGTCAAATCAAAAAAAATTTAATGAGTTCGATATCGATTTTACTAAACTCTACAAGGCGGCCGAGTTTCAAGCCTGGCCGGAGATTGAAGGCTATCTTGAAAAGGTCAGTGCGGCTCTTGAAACTGAACTTCGGCTTAAGGAGAAGCTTGAGCGCGAAAAAAAACTTTATGTCAGTCGAATCCACCACTTAAAAAAAGTGACAGAAGTAGATGCCGCAAGCGCCAAGGAGCTCGCAAAAATGCATCAGATAGAAATTGAGCTGGATTCTCTAAAGGCAGAACTTTCGGAGTTAACGAATCGACTGTTAGGCGCCCAAGATCAGGCAAAAAAAAGCGAGTTGTCCGCAAGGCATGAAGTTACTAGATGCCAGAAGGAATACGGTCCGGTCATTAACCGACTCAACTTAGAATTAGAAAGGCAAAAAAAGAAATGATTGAAGTGGCCGCGGGAAATGTTTTGAAAAACCTCGAAAATATTACCGGCAAAAAAATCCTGATTGTCGGTGACGTGGGAGTTGATGAGTATGTTATCGGAGATGTGAATCGAATTAGTCCCGAAGCTCCGGTGCCCGTGGTTGCGGTGACTGAGCAATACTCACGTCTGGGTTTATCCGCCAATGTGGCACAGAATATTGCTAGCTTAAAGAGTGAGTCGGTTTTACTTTCGATCACCGGTGACGATGAGACGGCAGAAAAGTTAAGGGGGCTCTTAAAAAAAGAAAAAGTAAATAGCGATTTTTTGATTAAGGACTCGAGTCGTCAGACAACCCGAAAACTAAGAGTTCTGGGTGTACTTGCTGGACATCATCATATTGTGAGAGTCGATTTTGAACAAAGGCGATTTCTCTCACCCGAGGTCGAAAAAAAATACTTAAAACGAGCCCAAGAGGTTATTCCCGAAGTTGATGTGGTCATAATTCAGGATTATGCCAAAGGAGTCATTAGCGAAAGTATTTCGCAAAAGATCATTGAGCTTTCAAAAAAAAATAAGAAAAAAGTATTGGTTGATCCTCATCGATTAACACCCCTTCATTTCTACAGCGGCGCGAATGTTTTTAAACCCAATTTTGCTGAGGCGCTGGCCTTGTCAAAAATAGATCAAGATGACCTGCATTTTAATAAAAATATTATTAGAGACGTAGTAAAGGCCTTAGAAACAGAGGGTCAATTTGAAACTGTAATATTGACTCGAGGAAAAGAAGGCATGTCCTTTGTGCAAAAAGGGAAAATTGAAAATGTCCCGACCTTTGCTAAAGAAGTTTTTGATGTAACTGGCGCCGGCGACACCGTAATTGCAAGTCTGGGATTGGGCCTTGCTGCCGGCTTTAGCGTATTTGAGTCGTGTGTGTTGGCAAATGCGGCGGCGGGCGTTGTTGTCGGAAAAATCGGTTGCGTCCCTTGTTACTATGAAGAGGCAAAGGCGGCCCTCAAAGAACGATGCTAAGGGTGGGTCGTGGCGCGTAAACTTATTACAGGGTTCAGAACCTCCTAATATCTCATTGATAAAGCAAAGTCTTTTAGGTAAAGCTTTGGGCTCATGAATATCCCCCGTACTTCTCAAAACTTTTATTCGTTTACAATGAAAACTTTGCGTGAGTTTCTAGTCCAATTTGGAAAAGAAAAATTTCGAGCCGAGCAGCTTTTTCGCTGGGTTTATATCGAGGGTGTTACTGATTTTAATCTCATGACAAATCTCTCCAAGGCCTTTCGTGAAGAACTGACAAAAGTTATACATTTTGAGTTGCCTCAAGTAGTAAGCCATCTCAAAAGCGAAGACGGCACGCAAAAACTTTTACTGAATGTTGGCGACAAAAAAACCATAGAGGCCGTTTTGATTCCCTCAGATGGTCGCCTGACTTTATGTGTATCTTCAGAGGTGGGCTGCAATATGGCCTGTCAGTTTTGTTATACGGGCAAAATTAAGCTTAGTAAAAGACTTTCAGTTGACCAAATTGTGGGACAATATCTGCGAGCTCGAGAAGTATTGGCTCCTGAAGAGCGAATTTCAAATATTGTATTTATGGGAATGGGCGAGCCCCTCGATAATCCTCAGAATGTTTTTCCTGCGATTGAAATTCTACATGAAACTTTTGGTATTAACTTGTCGCTAAAAAAAATAACTGTCTCGACGTCAGGTTTAGTGCCACAAATGCCATTGATCACTGAGGCCGGAGTTAGGCTTGCAGTTAGCTTAAATGCCTCTAACGATGAAGTCCGTTCGCAAATAATGCCGATCAACAAAAAATACCCCATTAAGGAGCTGCTCGACGCTTGCCGCGAGCACTGTCGTGAAACTAAAGACAAAGTGACACTCGAATATGTGTTGCTAAAGGGAGTCACAGATTCTTTAGAGCATGCGCACGAACTTTATCATCTGACTAAATCGGTTCCGTGTAAAATAAATATTATTCCGTTTAATGAACACCCGGGAGCTGATTTCCTAAGGCCGTCAATGAATCAGGTTTATAAGTTTCAGCAGGAATTAATTAATCTAGGTGCTCACGTGCTGCTCCGAAAAACCATGGGTAGAGATATTTTTGCAGCTTGCGGGCAACTGACCTCCTTTTATCAGGATCGGCCTGAAAAATTAAATGTCAAAAAACCAATCGAGGGGAATTTGCATGCCTAACATCGTAGTTATCGGAAGCCTTGCTTATGATTCCATTTATACCCCCTCCGGCGCCGCAGAGCGCGCCTTGGGTGGGTCCTCAAATTATTTTTCATTGGCGGCGAGCCTCTATACTAAAGTGCGCGTAGTAGGCGTTGTTGGAGAGGACTATTTAGCGACAGATTTAGAATTACTAACTCATAGAGGGGTTGATGTTTCAGGAGTTCAAAAACTTCCGGGCAAAACTTTTCATTGGGCCGGTAAGTATGAGGGCGACCTAAATGAGGCGCAGACTTTAGTGACAGAATTAAATGTGTTTGAAACTTTTTCTCCAAAATTGCCCGAAAAATATAGAGACAGTGAGTATGTATTTTTGGCAAACATCGATCCTGATTTGCAAATGTCCGTTCTCGAACAAGTAAAAAAACCTCGTGTGATCGCTTGCGATACAATGAATTTTTGGATTAGCTCTAAATTAAATTCTCTCAAAAAAGTTATCGAGAAAGTGGATGTTTTACTTATTAATGAGGGCGAAGCAAAAATTTTGACTGGCGCCCCAAACGCTATTGCTGCGGCACCTCTTCTTAACAAAATGGGGCCAAAAGCTGTGGTGATTAAACGTGGGGAGTACGGATTTGCTCTTTATCATGATAGCCACTTTTTTATTTTACCGGCTTTTCCAATATCTAAAGTGATCGATCCGACGGGCGCCGGTGATACATTTGCTGGGGGATTTATGAGTTACTTAGCACAACATAGCGGAGACTTAAGTCGTGAGAGTCTACGAAACGCCTGCATACGGGGAAGCATGCTTGCCAGTTTTACTGTCCAAGACTTTAGTATTAGAGCCCTTCTTAAACTGTCGGCAGCGGACGTTGAAAAGCGCCAAGCGGAGTATCGAAAAGTAATATCGCTGTAATACTAGACCAAAGACCGTCTTTATTTTTGGTCTTTTTTAGGGCTGGTACCTACCGAGAAAAATCCTTAATTAATTCCTATGAATTTCCGATAGTTATGGTGGATGAGTGAACAAAAAGGTGGCGGTAAGTTTGCGATGGGCATCGTGGATGCGCTGTTGGGTAAAGACCAACAGAAGGTCGGCGAACAGCTTCCGGATTTCAAAAGGTTAGAAACTCCCAAAGGAATTTTTTCGACGCCGGGCCATTTGCCAACAACTGAAGCCGCACTCGCGCAATCCGAAAACCTCAGAGTTGCCCAACAGAGATTGCTAGAACTCGAAGAAGAAATCGAACGACTGAGACGCGAAAACGAAAAACTAATTGCTGCTGGTCAGACGCTAAATCGTCGAATTGACGAAACTTCTTCAAAACTCGAAAGCACTACTCGTCGTCTTGGTGAAGATCGAGATTCTCATGAAGATGAAAAGCGGGTTTTGACTGAATCTATCAATGCGAAAGATCGCGAAATAGGCCGCGTCACAGGTAAAGTTGAAGAGTTAGAAATCCGCCTGAGCACAGACCTTAAAAAAATTCGAGTGAGAGAACGAGAGCTAGAAAATCGATTAGAGATAATGAAAATGGAAAGCTCAGCGGTCATCCGTAATAAAGACGAGATTATATTGGATCTCAAGAGAGGTCTTGATCAATTGAACCTAGACATTGAAAATCAACGGAGTCGGGAGTCAGCAAGTTCGGATAAGCTAGAGAAGGAGCAAGAAAAAACTCGTAGGGCCGTCAAGGCTATGAGGCTGGCCCTTTCTCTTCTCGAGGATGAAGAACTCTCACAAACGCCACTTAAAAAGGTTAGATAAATTCGCATGAGTAATCTGTTAGAAAAAATTCTTAGCTTTGAAGATACTTTGACCTTAGACAATTGGTCTGAATGTCTTTCCAGTTGCATGAGATCCTTTCGCGTTGAGCTCGATTGTGAAGACGCGTTTTGGCTTCATGGAAACTTTCTACAAAACTTAAAGGTAAAGGTTGAGCAAAAGACGATGTTACGAATTCCTCGAGCCAAACTGGGCGAGCCCATTCCCACATTGTTGTCGCTTGAGCCTTTAGCGCAAGACCAATTTTCGCAGTTGGCGATTGACCTCATTGAAGGCTCCCAGCTTGATATTTCCAAACTTACTAAACCAACTATTATTGCGACCACGCTCAATAATTTTTTAATTTGGCCAGTTTATAATAGGCAGTGCGACTATAAGATTGGCGTGTTCATTTTTAGAAATCTGAAAAAGTGGGAAGCTTCGTGGATTCGTGAGGCCATAATCCCAATTGAAAAAGTTATCTCGCGAAATATAGACGAAGCTTTTCGCTTTATCAAAGCGCGAGAGTTAGCCTTTGTGGATGACTTGACGGGGCTTTACAACCAGAGGTATTTAGGGCGGGCGTTAGATCGAGAAATTGCCCAGTCTAAAAGACAAAAAATTCCCTTTTCTATTTTGTTTTTGGACGTTGATCACTTCAAAATGGTCAATGACAAGTTTGGACATGTTATTGGGTCAAAAATTTTGGCGCAGTTGGGAAGTGTCCTGAAGACTCATGTGCGGGGAAGTGATGTAGGAATTCGATATGGCGGAGATGAATATCTGTTGCTGCTGACAGGAGCCAACGCTAAAAACGCAAGCATAGCGGCCGAGAGGATACGAAAAATAATTGCGGCTCAGGACTTCGAAATTGCAGGTAAGCCCTATAAGATAACTGCCAGCATTGGTGTGGCCGCCTTTCCAGAGCATGCAATGAATAAAGAAGAACTTATTAACTTGGCCGACCAAGCAATGTACAACAGTAAAAATTCGGGAAGAAATAAAATTTACTTAGCTAGTTAGGATGACTGGTAATGAAAAAAATTAAAATTGTCGTGAGTGACCTGCATCTCGGTAAGGGCCGTCTCCTTGAGGGGGGTGCTTTAAACTCTCTAGAAGAATTTTACTTTGCAGAAAAATTTTCTGAATTTTTGTCCTATTATACTTCGGGCGAGTACAAAGGATACCAGGTTGAGCTGGTTCTTAATGGCGACATTTTTAATTTTCTTCAAGTTGATTTTCGTGGACATTTTTTAACGGTTTTGACCGAGGGCGTTTGTGTGGCAATTTTGAAATCCATTGTCGGGGGGCACCCGCAATTCTTTAAGGCTCTCAGCGAATTCGCCGCTATAGAGGGCAATCAAATTACCTATGTGGTTGGCAATCATGATCAGGGAATGTTTTGGCCTGCTACCCGAGCTCATCTCGACCAGGTCGTTGGCAAAAAAGTTCGCTTCAGAAATCTCGTCTATTATTTTGATGGCGTGCATATTGAGCATGGTCATATGTACGAAGCAGCAAACCGACTTGAGACAAAAAGATTTTTTCTGAAAAAAAACCTACCAGAGCCAATTTTGAATCTGCCGCTGGGTTCCCATTTCTTTGTGGAGTTTGTTCTAAAGATCAAAGAAGTTTGGCCTTACGTCGATAAAATAAGACCCTTTCGAAATATGATCCGCTGGGCTATATTTACTGAACCTTGGCTTATGTTTTCGGGAACGCTCAAACTTATTTGGTACTTTCTCAAAGTGGCTCTAACCAATGATCCCCGTCGGCAGGTTTCTATAAAAAAAATCCTACACGTATTTTTAGAAAGCGCCGTATTTCCTGATTTAAGCGAAGCTGCAAATAAGATCCTGCAGGACGAGCGTGTTCATACTGTGGTATTTGGTCACACTCACGTTTACCAGTATAGGCAGTGGGCCGACGACATGGAGTATTTCAATACGGGCACTTGGACCGAGCTAACTTCGCTCGACATGTCCTCCCTTGGCAAGATCACGAAACTTACTTACTGTCTTATAGAATACCCACAAGATGACGGCCGCCCACGGGGCCGGTTAAAGGAGTGGCGAGGCTATCATCGTATCGAAGAAGATGTAGCGATCGCGTAAGTATGATATTTTTGACTGAATCCACAGTTAAGGCCACTCAAAGCGAAACCGAATTGGCGTTAGCAAGCGTTGAGAAGGTTTTATCGAGAATGGATTTGGGTTTTTTGAAAACACCCGAGCGCGCTCATTTGTGGAAATCCAGCCAGGAGCGAGCCACCCAATTAAGAAATACCTGTCAAACAATGATTGTTTTGGGAATTGGTGGGAGCGCGATGGGCGGACGCGCCATTCAAGAAATATTTGAAACAAGCCACTCAAAATTCAAAGTCGAGTTTATAGATAATATAGATAGCCATAGTTTTTGGAAAAAAATAGAATCGCTTAAAGATCTAGAGAAAACCCATTGGGTACTCGTGTCCAAGAGTGGAAATACACTTGAAACTCTGGCGATGGGGAATTATTTAAATCAGTTTTTAGCAGATAAAGGCATTGAAATTAAAAATGTCTGTACTGTTGTTACAGAACCTAAAGAAAACATCCTCGCCAGATGGGCAAAAAAAAACCAGGTGCCAATGTTAGAAATTCCACTCGACGTGGGTGGGAGATTTTCGGTTTTGACTCCAGTGGGACTTCTGCCGGCAGCTTTTTTGGGAGCCGACCTTGAACAGATACGCCAGGGTGCGCTTTGGGCCGCTAGCGAAAAGGAGTTAGCCACAAACCTTGTAGCGCTCAGTATGGCAAGTTTTAGGCGCGAGGAGTGGATAACATGTTTTTGGAGCTACTGTGATAGTTTAAAAAGTTTCGGTTTTTGGGTGCAACAGTTGTGGGCCGAATCCCTCGCTAAAAAAACTACTAGAGAGAACAAGCCCGCGCCTCGTGCGAGTACACCTATCCCATTAATTGGATCCCGTGATCAACACTCCGTCCTGCAGCAAATTGCTGAGGGGCACCGCGATAAATTTATTTGGTTTATTAGAGTCTCTGAAGGCGAAGATTACGGAGCAATTCTTAAAAAAGATATTTTTGGTGCTGACGTAAATTACGAAAATAAAAACCTAGGTCGAGTTTTTGCTGCCTTGGCAGTGTCAACTACCCAAGGCTTGAAGCAAGTAGGAGTAAACTCACTCACCCTACGTCTGGGACGGCTACAAGAAAAAGAGGTCGGTGCGCTTTTTATGATTTTTCAAGTGGTGGTGGCGGCCCTCGGTGAGTGTATGGATATCAACGCGTTTGATCAGCCCGGCGTCGAGCTAGGCAAGAGGCTGGCCAAAGAGATTCTTCAGAACTGAATTGTCTGAACCCTAAAAACCTTCATATAATTAAGCTACATGGCAAATAACAAAGATGAAACAGAAGAGCCAACCGCACCCGGTGAAAAGACGAGTGTTATATCTGGTGATACATTTAAAGGTCGCCTGGCTGAAGCGGTTAAGGAGCCGCCATGTTTGGTGTTGTTAGTTGGCCCTACTAGATACATTGGTAAGCAATGGCCCATTACCGGCACTGATTTAATTATCGGCCGTGCCTCTCAGTCACAAATTTATATAGATGATCGAAGTGTTAGTAAATCCCACGCTAAAATTATACTGTCAGAACTTAACGAAGTTTCAATTGTCGATTTAGAGTCCACAAATAAAACAGTTATCAATGGTCGGCCAGTGCCATCGCTAACACCTGTAAGACTACAAAACAATGACCAGCTCAAAACCGGAAATGTTATTTTTAAATTTCTGGAAAGAGGCAATATTGAAGCCATGACTTCAAAGGACATTCATGATCGTACGCAGCTCGATGGTCTGACGAAAATTTTTAATAAGTCTTCATTGTTAGAGCATGGGATCGAGGCTTTTAAGAGGGCGCAGTTGATGCAGTTTCCGATAACAGTTATTAATTTTGACCTCGATCATTTTAAAAATGTAAACGATACTCACGGACACCTAGCTGGCGACTATGTTTTAAAAGAAATCGCTGAGCTGGTAAAAACAAAATTTATTCGTGGAGATGATTTCTTTGCGCGCTTTGGCGGTGAGGAGTTTGTCATTATTCTCCATGGAAGTACAGCGGCGCAAGGGTTAGAGATTGCGGAGCGTATCAGACTCAATATTCAAAAGCATCAATTTGTGTTTGAAGGAAATAAGTTACCCATTACTATTTCTGCGGGAGTGGCCGAGAAGAGTCCCTCGATGGCCGACTGGGATGATCTCTATAAAAAGTCAGATATGGCCCTTTATCAGTCTAAAAATAGTGGCCGTAATAAGGTGACAAAAGGCACAACCTAAGACTTTTATTTTTCTCCCTTTCGCGATTTTGTAGGGCGAGAAATATTATTTTGGTAGGCAAATCCAGCAAAATGTTTTTTTGCTGCTTTGTTGTATGCCAGCGCGGCTTCGTCCTCGGAATTAAAATCTCCAAGACTGATAGAAATACCTTCAACACTAATCCCCGCGCGCCAAGTACCTTGTGCCTTGATATAAGAAACACCCTTAAAGCGTGATGAAGAGCCACTCCGTCGTTTAGGGAGGAGCTGTTGACGTTCTTGCAAAGTGCAAACAACCAGATTCTCTTTGCGATAATCTAAGCTATCGTTAAAGCGTCGGGGATAAACTTGTTTTTGATTTTTAGGTTTCATCAAAAAACGCCCCAGAGTCATGGTCAGTACTTTTTTACCTTCGCGATAAGAGGTGACGACTCTGTTTCGACCAGTTGTGCCTTGAGTGACACGCCAAGAATATTCGCTGACTCTGTCCAGATCCTCGCTATCAATCTTTACCTTGTAATTAGGATGAGCCTTTAAATAACACCATGCTTTCATGAGTAAATTTTAGCATAAAAGGTGTGACCTAACATTTTGTAACGCACGAAATTACGAAATCTTAGTTCATATTTTTGTGCCAATTTTGGTCCCTGGTGCACAATAACCAGGCATGGAGTTTGAAGTAATATCCAGCAAGGTGTTCGGGTGGGACCAAACGGCACCACCATTAATATCCTTTATCCCCAAGTTAAGGAGGCTCATGAAAGCCAAAGAAAATAACGAAATTATTATTAACCAGAAGTCCAGCATCGGACGTCTATATATCGGTTCTGAGGAATCCGCTAAGGATGGCGTACTAATAGAACAGGTAAGAGGTGGCGACAAGCAGGCCTTCTCAGAACTTGTAAAGAAGTACCAGAGACAGGTATTACGCCTGGCTTTACGGCTCGTAGGAGAGCTAGAAACGGCGGAGGATGTGGCACAAGAAAGTTTTTTTAAGGCCTATCAAAAGCTCAATTTTTTTGAAGGCCGATCGGCATTTAAAAGCTGGTTATTTCAAATTACGGTAAATACAGCAAAAAATAAACTCCGTGGTAAACGCCGTGATTTTATTTCACTCGATAAAATTAATCTTGCGGTGAGCGCTCAGGCCGAGCTTAAACTCGAGACCACGGCCTTGAGCCTTCTCATTCAAAAAGCGGTGAGCGAGTTGCCAGAACGTCAACGTTTGGCTTTAGTTTTAAGAGTGTTCGAAGATCTAAGTTTTAAAGAAGTCGCCGAAGTTATGGAGTGCCCTTATGATACTGCGAAAGCCAACTATAGACATGCACTATTGAAATTAAAGACTCAAATCGCGGACGAAGATTTGCTCAATTGCTTTGGTGACAGCGATATATTTGTATCAAATTCAACCGTACTATTAGAAGGAGTAGAAGCATGAATACAATAATCAAAAAAGCCCCGATAAATCCAAATTGGTGGCAAAAACTGGCGCTAACTTTGAAGTGGCATAAAAATTCGGGTGTCCCGCTTAGCGAAAAATATTGGCAAAATTTAAATGATAAGATCATGAGTCAAATTTATATTGATGACAAAAAGATTTCGAGTAATTTTGTCGATAAGAATATCGACAAGAAAAATTTGCCTGACAAAACCTTACCAGGTCAACTCAGCGTTGAAATTTAAAAGTCGCGATGCAGGCCACTTCTTGAGGTGGCTCTTCGTGACCGGAGTGCACACTGTCAAAGTGTACAAGTTTTACTTGCGGCAACTCTCGTAAAACTTCGTTGAGATTGACGGGTTCGTTTTCAAAAAACCAAACTGAGCCATACTCTTTTAAATAATCTTCTAAGACCTCTCTTTTAAAAACAGCGTCAGGTCGGACCGTATTGGGCTTTAAGATGAGATTGGCGTGTTTAGCATCAAGCGGAAAATCGAGGTTTTTGAGGCTTTCCACTGTGCCTTTCCACATACTTTTGGTTTCGCGTGCGGTTAAATAGGCCACATCAACACCACACTTTACTAATTCCTGAACGAACTCTACGGCGCCCTCGGAGGGAATATCAAAATGTAGGTAAGTGTTCGAAAAAAAGTGTTTATGCCAGAATTTTTTAAGTTCATGAAAAAACTCATAAGAGCTGTCCATAAGGCCAACCCGTTCGAGGGCGTGTTCGATGTCCCAGTCGTCAGGATGATGAACATAGTTTTCAAGAATTTTTGATTCCTTGAAAAAGCGGCTCGCGATTTTGTCTGTAGCACCGAAATCTCTGAAAATTTGGGTCATACGTGGTGAGACTTCGAGAAGTGTGGAGTCTAAATCAAAAACAGCAGTTACTTTTTTAAGCCGCCCATTATACTGGCGGACTTCCTGTTTAATAGCGTCGAGGATTTGTTCTATTGTGCGTAAGTGTTGCGTCATAAATTGCTTAAGGTGCCAAGCCGTAAAAGAGAATTTAACAGATATGTTTCAATCCTTACAAAATCTCATATCACGGGCCGGTTGGCCACTATTTATTGGCCATGGAATTCTTTTCTGGTTATAAGGCAAGGAATGAAAATCTTGTTTGTATTGCCCCTTCTTTTTTTGGCCTGTACTCGCGAAGAACCACCGCTAGGTTCCGAAAAAAACCCCGTAAAGTTGTTTTTCGTTCCTTCTATTGACACTAATCTCATTACTGAGAAGGCTCAAGATGTTAAGCGGTATCTAGAACAAGAAACTCCCTATAAATACAAAGTGTCGGTCCCTAATAGCTACATTGCGGTCGTAGAGGCCTTTGGAACCAAACGCGCTGATGTTTCTACCCTAAATACCTTTTCTTATATCTTGGCTTACGAAAAATATGGCACCCAGGCTCTTATTACCACTATTAGATTTGGTAAGCCCACTTATCAGGGACAAATTATTGCTAGAGCTGACAGCAAAGTCAAAACTATCAAAGACATTGCGGGTAAGAGATTTGCCTTTGTTGATCCCGCGTCGACTTCGGGCTACCTCTTACCAAAAAAACTTTTTATTGATAACCACATCAAGCCATCAGAAACAGTCTTTGCACAAAAACACGATAATGTTGTGACCATGGTATATAACAAACAAGTCGACGCGGGCGCTACTTACCATACACCTAGCGAAAACGGTAAAATCAATGATGCGAGAAAGCTAGTAAAGACCCAGTTTCCCGATGTTGAAGAAAAAGTAAAAATTATTTACCTCACAGAACCCATTCCTAACGACCCCATAGTTTTTAGAAAAGATCTGCCAGAAGAAATGAAAAACATTATTGCCGATGCCTTTATTAAGTATGTGACTACGAGTTCTGGCAAAGACACCTTAAATGCCATTTTTAGTATAACCGCACTCAAGAGATCGACTGATAAAGATTATGATGAGGTTCGAATTATGTTAAAGAAACTAGGCGAAACCGCTGAAGGTATGATAAAAAAGCAGTGATGAATCCACTGTTATCAATCAAGAATCTTAAAAAGACTTATCCCAATGGAGTGGAGGCACTTAAAGGTGTGTCGCTCAGCGTGCAGCCTGGTGAGTTTTTAGTGGTTATTGGTTTAAGTGGTTCGGGTAAATCCACTTTATTAAAATGCGTCAATCATCTCATTGACCCCAGCGCCGGTGAAATAATTTTTAATGGCAAAGACATCACTCATGCTAAAGGTGAAGAGGTTCAACAAATTCGTCAGCAAATGGCGATGATTTTTCAAAGTTTTAATTTGGTCGAGAGACATTCGGTAATTAGTAATGTGCTGATGGGCTCTCTTTCGCGTACTCCAATCTTAAAAAGTATTTTAGGTTTTTTTTCGACGGCAGAAAAAGCTAAAGCTATGGATTACCTAAAGTTAGTGGGAATTGACGATCAGGCCTATTATCGTGCCGGACAACTTTCTGGTGGTCAGAAGCAGCGGGTAGCGGTGGCGCGGGCACTTATGCAAAATCCGAAAATACTTTTGGCAGACGAACCGGTGGCAAGTCTCGACCCAGCTACCTGCCATGTCGTGATGGACTATTTAAAAAAGATAAATAAGGAGTTGGGGTTGACGATTATTTGCAATCTACATTTTTTGAGCCTGGTCAGACAGTACGCTACTCGAGTAGTCGCTTTAAAAAATGGAAGTCTGGTTTATGAAGGGTCGCCGCAAGAAATAGACGAAAAATGGTTTGAAAAAATTTACGGCGAAGGGGCAAAGCAAGTTCATGTTCGGTAAAAATAGCTATCTTTACAAAGCCACTCTATTTGATGCCATTGTCTTTGCCTATCTGAGTACGTTGCTTTTATTTGGGATTTTTTCTCCCTCAGAAGAAAACCTTCTGGATCTGAAAACAAACTTTCAAATAGAGTTCGCTCTTTTACTTCTCGGCCTTTTTACAAGTCTTACGCTCGCAAAGTTTAAAATTAAAACTTTGGGTATCGCTATTTTTGAGCCTCCTCATAAAAAAACGCAAGGTTTGGCTGTCCCATTTTACAAAACGTTTTGGGGTGTTGTATTGCTCACTGCCTTTTCGGTGACTTGTTACGTGGGTATTAGAGTCACTGAATTTAGTTTCTATGAGTTAACTAACCGCGAAGGTTTTGGAGGAGCCGTCAGGCTGATTAAAGGGATTTTTAGTCCAAATTTTAAAGTTTTGCCTCGCGCTATTTTAGAAATTATTGAGACTGTTTACATCGCGTTTGTGGCGACCGTCTTGGCTGTGCCGCTGGCGTTTATACTTAGTTTTTTCTGCGCCAAGAATATGATGAGTGGCTCTGTGGGCACAAAATTCGTTTATACGCTCTTGCGTGGATTTTTTAATATTCTGCGTTCGGTAGAACCCATCATTTGGGCAATAATTTTTTCCGTTTGGGTGGGAATTGGGCCTTTTGCCGGGATGTTGGCTCTGATGCTTCACACGGTGGCGAGTTTGGCCAAACAATACTCAGAACAAATTGAGTGTATTGACGACGGCCCGGTCGAGGGAATTCAAGCCACAGGGGCATCGTTTATTCAAGTGCTGTGGTTTGCGGTGGTACCACAGATCACGCTTCCCTATGTTGCCTTTACGATTTTTCGCTGGGACATTAATGTGCGAATGGCTACGATTATTGGCCTCGTCGGCGGAGGCGGCATCGGTGACATGCTCATTCAATATCAAGGACAAGCGATGTGGGAAGAGGTGGGGTGTATTGCACTAGTTATAGTTTCAGTCGTTTGGATCATGGATACCGCATCCGCTTATATTCGCGACGCAATTAAGTAATTCACGTAGGCGCCATGCCGCAAAATGAGATTTCTCATTTTGGATCTGGCACCCTTAGCTCTTGTAAAAAACTTCGACAAAATTCATTAACTAATTATCATTTACCAAGAATGCGCCATGTCTACTAAAGTCCAGCATTGAACTACCGATAGGTCTAGAGACGAGGAATAAAGGGGAATTTCTATGCAGACTGAGTTCTACATCTTTGTAAATGGTAAACAGATGGGTCCCTACCCGATGGGCGATGTCGTGAAAATGATTGAGTCCCGACAAGTGGATCCCAGCGACTATATTTATGTGGAAGAAAAATCCGACTGGGTTTTTCTGATGGACTTTGAACCTTTAAAAAATAAAGGGACCGGCTTAGGTAGCAAAAAACCCAACACCAAACCAAAATCTGAGACACTCATACAGAGCGAAGCGACGGACCCACACGAATGGTATATTCTAAAAGGGGAAAACCGCACAGGTCCCTTTGCATTAATTGATTTGGTAAAAATGTTGCAAGAGAAAAGTCTGTACGAATACGAATATATTTGGCAACCAGGAATGGAAAGCTGGCAAAGAGTAGCCGAGGTCAGTGATTTTAAACCAGACAAAATTCGCGATTTAAAACGTTCCAAAGATTCTTCACTAACAGAAGTGTTCTTTAGACGTAGACATGCCCGAGCCCCGTTTGGAGGCTCTATTGTTGTCCATGACAATCAAAAAGTCTGGAAAGGGCAGGGATTTGAAATCAGTTCGGGCGGTGCCGGAATCATTATGGAGCATTCGATGATTGTTCCAAGTCAAGTTCTCTATCTTCATTTCAAGCCAGAGGATGCCGTGCCACCGTTCAACGCCGTAGTCGAAGTTGTCAGCAAAAGATTTTTAAAGAGCGTAAAACACAAAGATCAAACCATTCATTACGGAGTTAAGTTTACAAGTATTGGAGAAAAAGCCTTAGGTCATTTAAACGACTTTACGCAAAAAGGAAGAAGGGCTTCTTAGTTTTTAAAATTTAAGTCTGTAGCGAGAATTGCTCACGTCTGTTGGATGTACTCTCCGAGCCTAAAATAATATTTTTTAGCAACCTGCGATATATGGGTTGGGAGTGTACACAAGTGAAACGATTATTAATTAGTGCAACTATTCTAGCTTTTTTAGCACTGCAGATGTCCTGCGCTGCTCAAAAATTTGGTTTAGCGCCTGAAGCTGACAAGTATAATGCGACAGTCACTTGGAACAACAAAATCGATATTCTTTGGATCATCGATAACACACCTTCAATGCAACAACATCAAACAATTTTAGCCAACCAGATCGGCGCTTTTGCTGACGGTCTTAGCACGCGCAATTTAGATTTTCATTTAGGGGTTACAACTTCTAATATCTCTACTGACGGTGAGCGCGGTAAGCTCATCGGCAACCCCAAAGTATTGACTGGCTCAACTCCCAATTTTCGCAATCAGTTTGTAAGCCGGGTAGTGCTACCTGAGGTCGATCATTATGAACAAGGTTTGGGCGCCATGAAAAAGGCCATAGAGATTGGTTCCAACGACAATGCTGGATTTTTTAGAGCTGACGCATTTTTAGTGGTGGTGGTGTTTTCGAATGAGGATGACCACAGTGAGGGAAATGCTCAAGACTATATTAATTTTTTAGAAAGCTACAAAAAACCCACCCAGTTTGGTGAGAGAATGTGGACCTTTCACACCTTAGCGGTTATGGGAACTGCGGGCGAAGGCTGTTCTACCAACGGTCAATTTACAGAGCCTGGCTACGAATACATGGGCATGACCAACTTTTCGGGTGGCATTAAAACTAGCATTTGTGTATCCGACTTCAAACAAGCACTTTCAGGAATCGAAAAGAAATTATGGGATTCAACCGCCAAGTTTATTTTGGATCGAATTCCAGTGGTAGAATCAATCGAAGTTCGAATTAATGGGGAATTAGTTCCTAATGACGCTGTCAACGGTTGGACTTATCACGAAGAAGATAACTCAATTCGGCTTCATGGCACAAGTGTGGCCCGAATCGATTCTAGTTTAACAATTAATTATAATCCGACTACGGCCAAATAAGGGGGACCCATGTTAGAAGGTATCAAGGAATTTATTAAGATATTAGACGATGGCGGAGTAACATCGTACCTCATAGTTTTGATGGGAGTACTCGCACTAGGCATTATGTTAGAACGAGTTCGCGCTCTCTATTTTACCTATGCAATTAACGCCCAAGAGTTTATGACTCATGTAAAGGCGTTAGTTCAAAACGATCAATTAGAAGAAGCAATTACACATTGCTCGGGCAAAGAAGAAATCCCTCTTGTGGCGGTAGTAAAAAGAATCTTAGAACGATCTGATCGTGACGATGAGTCAATTGAAAAGGGCCAAGAAATCGCCATTGCCGAAGTTATGCCTCAGATTGGAAAAAGGCTTGGTTATCTCTCGATGATTGCCAACGTCTCCACACTTTTAGGTTTGTTGGGAACGATTCAAGGAATGATTATGGCTTTCTCCGCTGTCTCAGCAGCTGATCCCACCCAAAAACAAAGAATTCTTTCCGAAGGTATTTCGATGGCCATGTATACAACCGCCTTCGGACTGTGCGTGGCTATTCCCGTGATGGTGGTCTACTCATTCTTGTTTGCAAAACAGAACAGACACTTTGAAGAAATCATTGAGAATTCTTCAAAAGTTGTGGACTGGCTTTCGACGAGACACTATCAGCCCTTCCACATTAATAATGTATTTCCGGCGAAAGCTGCACCTCAAGACAAAAATGGCAAAGGCGGACCGGCAGTACCTCCTTCTACAAAACAGAAAGTGGCATAAGGAAAAACAATGGCAAAGAACCTAAGTCTCTTTAAAGCTGAGGAAGAATCGATAGAACTCGATATGGCACCATTGTTGTCACTTATCGTGTCATTGATTCCGATTCTCATCTTTACAGTAGTAATGGTAAAAGTGGGGGTTGTTGAAACACAGCTGCCACAAGTCGTCAACGACGCGATAGAGCTGGAGCGTAAAAACCCAACCCCCGAAGTTTCTATCATGGCTTCTGTTCTTGCTGGCAAGGGAATTGAACTTGAAATTATACATAATGGTCAGAGTGAGAAAAGGTCAATCCCACTGATCGACAATGAATTCGATTACGACGGTTTCCATAAGGAATTGGTGAGAGCTAAGGAACAATACCCTCAAACATTCCGTTTAGATTTAAGACCGGATCTAGCAACTCCTTATAACAAGATTATTAAAATAATGGACGCAGCCAGAAAAACTAAAGTAGGCGAGCGTAAAATTTTTGTAATCGATAAAGGTACTAACCAAAAGGTAGAAACTGACATTATGTTTGTTGACATATTTTTTGGCAATGTGATGGAAGGCTAAAGAAATGCGTATTGTAGAGAAGATGAAAAAAATTAATCGCAAAGCTACATTCACGGTGCAGATCACATCGATGGTAGATATGATGACAATCTTATTGGTATTTTTGCTCAATCAACAGAGTGCCAGTTCGGTGCAAGTATCAGTCACAGATGGCCTTGTGCTGCCAATCTCAAGTACCGCCAACAACCCCATAGAAGCTCTCAAAGTAGTTGTCACCGCAGCGGGAATATTTGTAAACGACAAAAGGGTTTCAGAAATCATCGACGGAAAGATTGTGGATTCTAGCTTTGACGCCAAAGATAAAATGTTTATTCCCGCCCTTTATGAAGAACTCGATAAAGAGGCTGAGAATTCTCGAAGAATAGCATCCATAAACGAGACTCTAGATTTCGACGGCACTTTAGTTTTACAGGCTGACTCAAGACTTAAATATGAAGTGCTTAAAAAAGTAATGTACACGGCCACATCAGCAGGCTACGCCAATATTAAGATGGCCGCTGTTGCGGTAGGAGATTAAAAAGTGAAATCGTTTGTAGTGACCTTCGTAATAGTAACTCTGTTCTCTGGCGCACAGGTGCTTGGGAACCAAAACGTTCTTGATAATCTTCGCATTGATCCTAACGACGAAACGGGCAATGAGGTTCGCGCTTTGAAGACCGAAATACTTGTTAAACAAACGGAGCAAAAGGCAATGGCCGAACTAACAAAGCTCCTTAAAAAATACCGCGGTACTCAGATGGAGGCTGAACTTTTGTTTAGACAAGCTGAACTCTATATGAGGCAAGCCAAAACTGATCGATTCTTTGAGTTACAGAAAACAAACGACAAAATGAAAAGACTTGCCCCCCGTTTAGTAGAAAAAGCCTCAGAAAAAAATGCGGTGACAAAAGCAATTGCCATCTACGATAGCATTGAGGGTCGATTTAGAAACTTTAGGAGCCTCGATCTTGTGTTATTTAATAACGGCTTTGCCAACCAGAGCATTAAAAACTTTAGCAAGGCAAAAGCGCTCTACACGAGACTATTAGATCGCTATCCCGATTCATTTGTACTTCCTGATGCCTATCTGTCGATGGGCGAAATGTTTTTTCAAGAAAAGAATTTTTCTAAAGCACTTCAATTTTTCTTGAAGATTAAAAAGTTTCCTGAGGCCAGGGCCTATCCTTACGGTTTGTATAAAATTGCTTGGACTCACTATAATTTGAATGACGCCACCTCGGGACTTAAAGAACTAGGAAGCCTCGTGAATTTTGGTAGGTCTGTAAAGGAGAAAGGCTTAGACTCTCGACTAGATCTAAGAAAAGAAGCTCTTGAAGATATGGCATTATTTTTTGAGGATGTCTTTCCAGCTAGTCATGCCTACGATTTCTTTAAAACTCCAGCTCAAGATTTTGGCGTCGGCGCTGTACTTATGAGACTTACGGAGCTTTACAAATCTCATAGTCGCAACAAAGATGCGGTAGTTGTACTTCATGATTTGGTGGAGCGCTCTCCTCGGTCTTCTTACTTACCGGTAGCATATAATGAACTCGCCTGGATATTTGAGACTCTGCATGATCGTAAGTCCTCGGTCGTAGAACTTTCAAAATTTCACGATATTTGTAAAGAAGGAAGCCGCTGGCAAAAATCTCAAAGAGGAAATGAGCTTGAGGATGAATTTAAGGGATTTAGCGTATCCGCTGAGCTCAATTGCCAGGAGCTATTTGATGATACCAGTTTGAGACTAGCTTCAAAGTGGCACCGCATGTGGAAGAAGCAGCCTCAGTTTATCGATATTGCGCAGTCAGCAGAGGCCGCCTACCGACTATACTTAGAATTACCGAGGGACACTAAAGAGGTTAGCCAGGCCAGATTTAACTTTGCAGAGCTTTTGTTCCAAAATAAAAAATATCGTGAGGCGAGCGAGAACTATGCTCAAGTGGGACAGTCTGAAAAAGACCTGTCGTTAAGGCATGATGCTGGTTATGCGGCCCTCGTAAGCTTAGAAAAAGCGGTCGGCGAAAAATGGCAGGCAGAAGATATTGTAACTTTTGTGAGATTAGCCAGCAGTTATTTTAAAGGAAATCCTCAAGGTAAATTCCTACTAGAAGTTAAATTTAAACTAGGATTTTTGTCCTACGAGGCGAAAGATTTTGTTAAAGCCAAAGAGGTCTTTAAAGTTGTGGGAAGCCAAGATAAAAATAGGGACCTTGCGAGCAAATCTCAGGATCTAATGATGGACATTCTCAACAAAGAGAAGAGTTATACGGAGTTGAAAAACTACGCAAAAAATCTTAAAGGGTCTGGTGGAAATAAAGAGCGCAACCAAAAATTGACAAAAATTTATGAGGAGTCATTCTTTGCCGAGATACAAGGTATAGAAGACAAACAAGATTACCCAAAAGCCATAGCCGAATATCTTTCGTTCTCGAAAGACAACCCGACGTCTCTTTTGACTAGCAAGGCTTGGTGGAACGCCATACAACTATACTATAGAATTGAAAGGTATTTGGAAGCCGCACAAGAAGGTCGAAGATTTGCTATTGCTTATCCTGAGGACAATGGAAATCTTGAGATACTGTTAAAATCGGCTCAGTCTTTTGAGAAAATAGGGCGATCGACCGACGCTGCTCAAGTACTCATTCAATTGGCGAAGCGAGATACCAAGCAGACTAAAAAATGGGAGCTCTTAGCAGCTGATCTTTTTTCTGTAAGTCCCAACAAGGACGAGGCTAGAAAGCTTTACCAAAAATATGCGAAACTGCCCAATGGCAGCGTGGACGCTAATATTTTGGCCAAGTGGCAACTTCTAGAAGAAAACATTAATGACAAAGAGAGCCTGAAAAAGGTCTATCAACTTGTGTTTGCGGCAGGAATCCAACCCCAAATGAGTGTTATTCAAATTAAAGAATTAGATTTATTGATGGCTAGCAAAATGTATAAAGAAGCCTTTGATTTGGCAAAAAGGATTTTGGGAAATAGCGAATCAACTAACTATGCTAAAGCAAAAGCGCGATTTTGTCAGGGTAGGATACTAGAGGACGAATTCGACAATCAAAGTCTAAAGTCAAAGATCGAGCGAATCGCCATCGTATTGAGTCTTAAGACGCAGCGCTTAGAAAAAGTTCAGAGCGCGTACGAAAGTTCCATGAAGTATGGAGTCGGAGAGATTAGCGTTAAAGCCATGAAACGTCTGGGTTCAAGTTATCTCAATTATTCGCGCGCACTACGAAATATTGACCTTCCGCTCGATCCTACTCAGGCCGCAGATGTTGAAGTACTTCGTGGTGAGCTTGAAAAACTAGCGGCTCCTATGGAACAAAAAGGATTTGGTATTCTGATGGAGGCTCTAGCTCTGGCTCACAAGTTCGAGGGTGGTGGTGAGTATATTAGCGAAATTGAATCTGCGATAAATCAAAATCAGACAAAAAAATGGGTCCCCAAATTCAAAGTAATTATTGAACAGCCAGAGATCATGGTGCCAAAAGTGAAGGCGGTATCAACATGAGATATTTAGCAATAGTCGCAAGTTTAGTAATTTTGGGATGTACCAGTTCTCAAGTTATTACCCAAGCAAATTCAGAAAAATTGGTCAATGACGTTGAGTTCAGCACTTTGCCCGCAGCCAACACCGGTAAGTGTCCCGACAGAATCGTTGAAGACACTCTTAAATTTTGGAAATCAGCAGTCATTTTAGCGAACAATTGTGTTGTCGCCAAAAACTGGAATCAGGTCGAGAGCGTTGGCCACAAAATGAGTGAAAACTTTCCGCATTCTCCCTGGGGATTTTACTATTTAAGTGTAGTGGCTGAACATCAAAATGATTCGAGCCGAGCTCTATGGCTTTTAGAGAAGGCTCAGGAATTAGATAAATCCATTGCTTTAATTCCTTACCAAAAGGGACGTGTTTTACTAAGGATCGCTGATCATGAAAATGCACGGAAAGAGTTTGCAAGAGCACTAAGCCTTGATGACAAGTTGCCAGATGCCTATCTTTACTTGGGCCAATTTGCCTTACGTGACCAAAACTACAAATTGGCCGACAAGTATTTTCAAGGTACGCTCAAGTACCAGGCTTTCAATCGTGAAGCTCTTTTTGGATCGGCCCAATGCAAGGTGCAGATGGGCGACGCTAAAATGGCACTAGATTATGCCGAGAGAATTATTAGTTCCAACAAAAAAGATGTTGAAGTGAGATTATTCAAGGCTTTCGTTTTAGAAAGCTATTTACAAAATCTTGATGAGGCTCTGGCTGAATATCGACACATTTACGCTATGAGTTTAAGTCAAAGAAAAGTGATCATTGGTGACGAGGAGCTTAGTAATAAAATTAAGAGCATTGAGGTATTGTTGAAAAACAAAAAACAAAATGTCGCTCGTCACGTGTCAGGAGTGAAAAAATGAAAAAATTATTATTATCCATTTTGGTTTTAGGGCTGATGATTTCACTGCCGACTGTTGCTCAAGAGCGGACCGCTGGTAAGAATGTTCAGAAAGTCGATTTTTCAGAAACTGACATCAACGGCAAGGTTCGAAGCCCTGATGGCTCTTACTTGGTGCAAAAAAAGGGAATCGATTTTGATCCATTATATAAAGTTAAAAAGAAGCTCAACGATAATGTTAAAGAATCTCTAGAATACGTTCATTGATACGTTCATTGATACGTTTGCTGATGCGTTTATTGGGGTAATTTATGAAAAAAACGGAACTGTGTTTAGAATTAAAGCGAGAAAAGCGTTTTCTTAAATTTCGACAATTGCGTCCGGGTACTCGATTTTTTACCTTAGGGTCAGCGCGGGATGCGGACCTACGCCTACTGGGAAATGACGTTAGCGGAATTCACGCAGTAATCGAATACAAAAAAGACGCTTGGTACATTTATGATCTCGGCGGTCCCGGCGGCACTTTTATCGGTAAAGAAAAAATTCTTGAACACAAGCTCGAAAAACCAGTCGAAGTTCGAATTGGTGCACACACTTTAAATCTATTTAACAGAGAAGTTAATAAAGAGCTTTTTCAGAAGGAAATACGTGACATCAATACGGCCCATGTCAATGAAAGTAGCCGCTTAGGTCACCAAATTGTCGTGCGCCTAAAGGGCCATGTCATTGAGTCTCACATGTTGAATGCACATGAGTCGTATCACTTTCAATATGGAATAAGAAAGTGGGTGCTAAATCCACCAAAAACAAAACAATGGGTCTGGCAAGAGTTTGATAATCTTACGGTGCAGCAACGCCTAATAGGAATGAGTGACAAGAGTTATTCAGAAAAAATGTCGCCAGCACATTTAATTCCAGTGGAATTAAGGAAGCCTTTGATCGCAGCGGTTTTTACTTTCGCATTGGCAGTGTTGTTGATGACCATCCCTTACATTGGTCAAGACAAAAAGACCGTCATGCCTGAGGTTAACGCTTATACTGCGATGATCTATGACGCAAAAGTAGTAAAGAAAAAGATTGAAAAATCTGACAGGGCCGTGGCCAATATTCTTAATCGTGGAAAGCCAAAGGGGCCTCAGCCTGATTCAACAGCCAAGGTTGAGGTGCTCTCAACCAATGCCAGCGAACTTCAGACTAACAAAACAAGCTTTGATGCCGCGCCGGCCTCGGGTGCAAAAATAGCCAGTCAAAAAGCTATACAACAAATCCGAGCCACGGGTTTGACAGCTCTGGTGGGGCGACTTTCAAAAAGAGTTACTGCAAACAGTGCTAACCTTATCCGAGTTGAAAATAACAGTAACAGTGATGTCAGAGGCGGAATGCCGTCTATTCGAGATATCGCTAGTATCGGCGCCAAATTAAATAAAGCAGCACGAACTGGAAGTGGCGGCCCGGGCACACAAAGATTGGCTGGTATAGGCACAATTGGTTCCGGCGGCGCCAATTCTTACCGCGAGCTTGGCAATTTGACTGCAGGATCTGTGGGTACGGCTGAAGTTGGTCTACTTTCAGAAGAGGCTGACATTCAGGGCGGACTCGACCGAGAAGTTATCGCTCAGTACATTCAGGGACAGATCGGTCACATTCGCTATTGTTACGAAAGGCAACTCAGTGCCAACCCTGAGCTTTACGGTAAAATTAAAATACAGTTTATGATTGGTGGCGGCGGTAAAGTTGTCCATCAAAAAGTAAGTTCAACAACACTTAACAACGCAATAGTCGAAGGATGTATTCTGAAGCGCGTAGCTGGCTGGGAGTTCCCTACCCCAAAGGGTGGATCGACCGTGCTAGTTTCGTATCCGTTCTTGTTTAAGAGTACTAATTAGAATCTCTTAATATTGACGGGTTCGATAATTTATTAGGCCGAGGAGGCTTATTATGGGACGTCAGAATGCTACTTACAGTATTATTTTATTGTTCGTCACGTTAGTGATTTCACCGCTAACCATGGCACAGTCTAACCAGTATAAGAAAAAAACACCTGCAAAAGGCAGCGTGCCAGCACCAGTGCAAAAACCAGGGCAGGGTGCGGCTCCGGGGCCAAGTTCTGGCGAAAAAGTTGATATCACTGAGCTTGAAGAAAACTACTGGAGTTCTAAAGATACCGATTTTAGCGTGGTCCAAAATCGTACCTATACCAAAGAAAAACGAGTCGCCTTAACTGCGCAGCTAGGTAAGCCCACAAATGATAGTTATAACTCGGGCTCTGTCTATAATCTGTCTCTTATACACATCTGACGCTGCCGACGAATAGAGAGGTGTAGATCTCGGTGGTCGCCGTATCATT
>ENA-ORBV01002726-ORBV01002726.1-microbial-mat-metagenome-genome-assembly--contig:-NODE-2726-length-36796-cov-14.456576_pt1 | contig 36796 bp, 46 predicted proteins | sample MGYA00237777_ERZ505514 | MGnify/ENA primary metagenome ERZ505514 (study PRJEB26160, sample SAMN06269048) | microbial mat metagenome | isolation source: Oligotrophic lake microbial mat | place... | reverse complement strand
TTCATCTCTGTACTTTTACTATTAATAACTTTCTCCTGCTTTTCCGCTTCTACTCTACCTTTCGCTATTTATTTTACCCTTCCTTTACGAGCGGAATGTGGGTTGTAGTGTCGGTAGGCGATATCATCGGCTAAATTGACGTTAGAGATTGGCAGCCTAAAACCACGTCCCAAATGGAGCAATGTTACACTAGTACCCATAATCCCCAGCTTCTAAAAACCATGAATATCACCCTAGAAATCCCCCAACAGCTAACAGAACAACTATCAGAAGAAGCCAAAAAAAATAATCTATCTCTATCTGAATATATTTTGCAACTCATCAGCATCAAACAAATTCTCAATAATCTTCCCAAAACAGGAGCAGAATTATTTAGCTATTGGCAAAGAGAAGGATTAATTAACTCCCGTCCTGACATCAAAGACAGCCAAGACTATGCGCGTCAAATTCGGACTGTGGCTGAACATCGTCAACACTGCAACAAAAATAGAGCAACGTTATACTAATATTCACAATCTCCCCTTCCCAAAAATCATGATAACTCCCCAGACAGAAATCACTATCAAAGTTCCTATGGAAATTGCTAGGGCTTACAATCTCGCAACAGAAGCAGAACGACAAAAAATAAGCACCAAAATAGCCTTTTTTCTCCAATCTTCTACCCCTTCCCGCAAAGAAGCCATTCAAAAACTACATCAAACAATGGATGATATTGGTCAAAAGGCGATCGCTAGAGGACTGACCCCAGAAATTCTCGAATCCATCTTAAATGACGATGAATAAAAGATTCGTATTAGATACTAATGTGATCGTCAGTGCCGTTTTATTCCCAAATAGCCAACCTAATCTAATCATTAAAAAAATTCAAACTATTGGCATAATTATTCAATCTCCTAGCACTTGGCTAGAACTAGAAAACGTCCTTGCTCGTCCAAAATTTGATCGCTATATAACCCAAACAGAACGCCAAACTTTTTTATTAGACTTTTCTCAAACCATTGACCTAATCTTAGAAGACAGCTTCACCACCAACGAATGTCGAGATCCCAAAGACAATAAATATTTAGAATTGGCAGTCAATGGCAAAGCCGAATATCTAATCACAGGCGATCAAGACTTATTAGTATTGCACTCTTTCCAATCCATAAACATTCTACGAATTGAACAATTTCTCTCCCTAATACCCTAACTCCCTACCACCATGAGCAACACCAAAGAAATCAACAGAGATTGGCAGCCTAGACATACGGCTAATTGCCGTACAGAATAAAGTTAAAGTAGTCTGTCACCAAACCTAAAGCCATGACTAGCAAAACGACAGCCCGACTAGAAGCCCGTGTCAGCCCCGAAATAAAAGCCCTATGGCAAAAAGCGGCGGACTTAGAAGGGCGCACCCTCACTGATTTTGTTATAGCCAGTGTCCAGGCAGCCGCCCATGAGACTATTGAAAAGCACCAAACCCTTAAACTTAGTCTAGAAGACAGCACCGCCTTTGTCGAGGCTATTCTCAATCCTCCCTTACCCAGTAACGCCCTAAAAGCGGCGGCGTTACGATATGAGGGGGCTGGGTAGATTCTTTAAAGGAAATCTCCTTAAAACTTTCTTCATAAGTCCAAAGATTTCATGTCTTATATCGGTATCACGAGACTAAATGTAAGTCCTATTATGTTGTCTTGAGTCTCAATATAAGAAGCAAAATTATTCATATCGAACAAAAAGCAAAAAGTTGATTTGTGATTATTCTCACAAGCATTAGGGATAGCCGTCACCTGCTCCCTCTGAGAAACAAGCGATAGTTAGTTCATGGAAATTACATGACAGGACAAAAGCCATGAACACTCAAACATTGACAACACAAAAAGCAGCCCTCTCCAGAATGGTCAACAACGTTACAAGACGCAAGCTGGTTGCAACATGGAGTACTGCTGAAGGAAAACTGGTTTGTAGATGGATCTCGGCATAGAAATTAGAGATTGTAATTTTGAAGCAGAGAGTTTATCTTTCTGCTTTTTGTTTTGAGAACAACCTTATATCTAGATTATGAGACTTAGATTGAGTCCAATGTTATGTTTGCTAGACTCAAATGAGACTTAATTGCCAAAAAAACTTTAACGCTTGTTGAGCAAATTCGATCTATGAGTGAAAACAGCTTCAGGCTATGCGCTTAAGCAACAAGCAAACCAGTTGATGACTGCTTTGGCAAAACTTTGACAGCATCGATTTTGGCGCAGTAAGCAATATCTAAATCTCCACCCAAGCGGAGTAAACGATGACCATGACTGGCAGAACGCAGTAACTCTTCTAGTCGATCGCTCCATTGATCGTATAAAGCTAAAGCCGAAATTGCTTCATCATTGCCCCATTCACAAATATCTTGGAGTCCATGTGCGATCGCGCCAGCACAGACTGTATCTTCTAACGAGAACGTACCTTCCCAGCCCGATCCAATTGCCCAGACAGTTTCTGGTTTGGTTTGCTTGAGGTAGTCCAATACCGAACTGAGATTGATCATTGCGGCAGTTAGAACCACAGGTGCTGCTTGCACACGCTGCAAACAACGAGTGCCATTTGTAGTACTCATAAAAATTCGCTTGCCTTCAACCCGTTCAGTTGTGTAGTCAAACGGCGAATTGCCTAAGTCAAAACCTTCGACCGTGCCGCCGCCGCGTTCTGCTGCTAGTAATCTTAAATGAGGGGGATGGGCTTCGCTAGTTTGTTTCAGTTGATCGAGGTCGGCAAACACTTGAACAGCTTCAGCTCCAGCCGCTAGTGCTGTGGCAATCGTTGTAGTCGCACGTAAAATATCGATCGCGATCGCTACATCAGGCATGACTTTCGTCGGAACCAATTCGGGAGTGTGGTAAACAAAAAATTTCATGGTCTGACTGGTAGTCATAAATTATCTACTTATTATTCCGTACTTTTGGTGGCAAAGTTAATAGGGAATTACTATCCTTGCCATAGCATTTTCTATTGCTTCCCAAAAAATATTTCTAAAATCACTTAGCTCGATCGACAAATTTACGAAATCTATGATCTTGCCAAGCACTCCCAATTCCTTGCAAAATCCCGCGTGCAATTAAGCCAAGCCCACGACCAATGATTTCGGTCAGAACATAAACAAATCCACTACCCAAAAATGCCACAGTAGATCTTAATCGCGGCGCGAGTGCATCCTGTAATTCCAACACAAGAGTCACAATAAATCGGATGCCAGAAAGTTGCTTTAATTCTTGAGTTCGAGGGGCATAGACATCAATTTTTGTGATTCCAAGCTCATTCAAAACTAGTAATGGGAACTGGCTCTCAAAGATCGCTTTAGGTTCATCGAAATACCTACTGCGTCTATATTTCCAAGATAGGTCATTACGAAAACGTTCGATTTCTCGTGTCGTAATCAGATTGTAGTTATAGAACTTCTGCTTAATTAATTCGACATTAGCAAAATTATTTAGTAAAGGTTGGATCACAGCATTAGCAACTTCGATTATAAGATTTTCTAGCAAAGCTTTCGATCGAAGCATCGCTTCACTTGTCCCCACAGCATAGGAAGTATTATCTATTTCCAATGGCGATCGAAATAAGATATGAGCAAATAATTCTGTCACCAGTGGAATCTTATCCAAAACTTCGGCTTGGACGATTGCTGTTTCCTTGAGAATTACTGGGACAATATCATGCTCGGAGATCTGAGTGGATTCATTCACAGACAGAGCAAAGTACCGACCAAAAAAGTTTGTCACCACGATCTGCCATAGATCTCGCATGACTTGTGGCAGTCTGGATTGTAACTGGATTGGTGTGATTTCAGCCGCAATCAAATCGCTCAAAATACGTTCTAAATCTTGCACGATCAGCTTAAGCAGCTCTCGTTTTTTTGCTGCTTTAAGGATATCTATTTCAAGTGGAATAGAAGTAAGATTCTGTAAATCATGCTCTAGTTTGGAAGCGATCGAATCGAACAGATAAGATCTTAGTGGCAGAGTGGTTTGGGTAGGAGGTAGTGCAGGATCTAGCAAAGAAGTAAGTTGTAATGGCACAGATAAATCTACGGGGATATCTTTACCACGGAGCAGAACTCGATTTACCAACCATCGAGCTACCTTTAGTTCGCGTTGTTGTCCTTGCAGGATCGCTCGATCGAAACCTGATGAATTTCCTGCTAGTTGCGATCGAACATCGGCTAAATTTGCATCAATCTGTCGCAAACTCGATCGACGGATATTTTGACGCAACATTGCCAAAGGACTGAGCTTTGCTTCTATGGCTGAACTCGCTGAAGGTCGATCGCTAAAATAAGTTTGTCCCGATCCTACCCGTCTGATCGCTATGACCAATTCATCAGGATTAGTTCCTTTGATCCAGTGACCTTGCACTCCCAGTTTTAAAGCAGCTTCGATCGACTCAGAATTTCTAGCAGCACTAAGAATCAGGATCGGTAAGCTAGGATATTGTGTCTGCAAACGCTGACATAAATCCAATCGATCTAGCCCCAGATCCAGCAAGACTAGATCGAACGATCTAGATCCTAGAAGTGCAAGGGCCGCCTCACTTGTATCAGCTTCAGCCTCAATCTGCAAATCGGCAGAGCCTTCCAACCAAGCCCTTACGCCCAGCCGAAACACTAAGTCACTATCAATTAACAGTAGTCGAAATACCCGCTCACTCATAGTTATGCGATCGATGTTTATCTATTACCTGCAATCATGCCACAAGAACGTAAATAACTCTAACTTGCCTGATCTGGTAATGGGATAAATTCTGACTCTAGGGGCACTCGATCGAATTTATCCGACTTCCAATCTGACTTTGCCTGTTCGATCCGCTCCAAACTACTAGAGACAAAATTCCACCATTTATATCGCTTCCCAACTGGCTCTCCACCAAAGATCATGCAGTGGGCGGATTGATTAGCGGAAATTTCAACCTTTCGATCGCTAGTTAAAATCACCATTTGATTGGGTTCTAAGCTGATGCCATCCACAACCAAACCAGACGTAAGCGGATAAACTGCGAGTTCAGTATACGAGTCATCTAATCTAAAACTTGACTGCGCCGAGAACTGCACATCCAAATAAACCATTGGCGAAAATGTCTTGACAGGCGATGTATAGCCATTTGCTTTACCCGCAATCAGTTTGATCGACACGCCGTTTTCTTGCCAAGCTGGGATATCTGCCGCCGCATAGTGACAAAACCAAGGATCGGTCTCTTCATGCTCTTGGGGTAAAGCAATCCAAGTTTGCATCCCATGCAGTCTCGCTTCGTTCTGGCGAATCTTTTCGGGTGTCCGCTCTGAGTGTACGATCCCACGTCCTGCGGTCATCCAATTCACGGCTCCTGGCTGAATCTCTTGCACACTGTTCAGGCTGTCACGGTGCATAATCACACCTTCAAACAAGTACGTCACCGTCGCCAAATTAATATGTGGGTGAGGTCTAACATCAATTCCGTGTCCTGGCGCAAAAACGGCTGGCCCAATATGGTCAACAAAGATAAACGGCCCAACCATCTGTCGATCGAGATGCGGTAAAATCCGCCGAACTTCAAATCCGCCGAGGTCTTTGACTTCTGGGGCAATAGTTTGAGCGATGCTGTTAGACATAAGGATGAAATTAGTAAGGTAATAATTTGAGTGCTGAAGTGATCAAAGATCTGCTTCCATATGTGCTCTTAACAAACTGTTAATCTGAGTTTGATAATTACTTCCCTGAGACTTAAACCACTCCAATACTTCAGTGTCAATCCGCAAAAAAGTGACTTTAGTTTTTCTCCTGTCTACAGATAAGCCACGTCGAACCAACGTCTTAGCAAACTGTTCTGGCTTGATTTCAGGGAGATCTAGCCGATCGAGTTGTTCCCAGTCTGTTTCAGATTTGCTCAAAATAGATTTATTGCTCATGTTTACTTGACCCATCCCACTCAAATTCCACGATCTAATTGTAACTAGTTCGACTCACTTTTGCCGATCTCTTTTTGGCAAAATGGCGCGATAACGTCCCAAAGCTGTTAGAGGAAAATGCTGCTGATACAAATGATATTTGAGATAGAAGTGCCCAGGAAAACCTGTTCCAGTAAATTCCGACTCATCCCAAGTACCATTCGATCGATGTGTCTCGATCAAATAGCCAATCCCTTTATGCAAGGAATCTTCAGCAAAATCACCAGTAATTTCACCTGCTGCCAGCAACCCGATCGATGCCCAAGCAGTTTGAGATGCCGTACTGACACCTTTGCCTTTGAGTGCGGGATTGTTGTAGCTACGGCAGGTTTCACCCCAACCACCATCGGGATTTTGACAGGAAACTAGCCAGTTCGCGGCTTGCTGAATTTTCGGCTGGATTTGGGACTGCTGTGATTTTGGGTCGATCGAAGCCAGAGCTGCCAGTACGCCACTAGTGCCGTAGATATAGTTCACGCCCCAACGCCCAAACCAACAACCTTCTGGCTCTTGTTCTTTTTGCAGATATTCGATCGCTTTGCTGACCGATTGCTCATACTTCTGCGGCATCTTTCCTAATTTTCCGATCATTTCCAGCACCCGCGCTGTGACATCAGCCGTATTCGGGTCGATCATGGCTTTGAGATCGGCATAGGGTAAATAATTCAACCAGTCCTGATCGTTATCTAAGTCAAAAGCCGCCCAGCCGCCTGGTTTACACTGCATTGTCATGATCCATTGCACCGCTCGATCGATCGACATTTGCTTCAACTGCTCATTTGGCAACTTCACCGACTGGAGTGCCATCACAACTACGGCGGTATCATCAACATCAGGATAGAAGCGATTATCAAACTCAAACGCCCATGCACCAGGCTTCCCTGCCCGATTTTTTACCGACCAATCGCCATAATCGAGGATTTGCTTCTCCAATAACCAATTCCCCGCCTTGACCAGAGCAGGATGATCGGGAGCTAGCCCAGAATCGACCAGAGATCGAATCACTAGAGCCGTATCCCACACAGGCGAAACACAAGGCTGCACACGGTAAGTATCTGTAGTTTCAATCGCGAATCGATCGACTGCTGCCAAACCTCTCACCACAATCGGATCGGCAGGATCGTAATCCAAACTCCGCAACGCCAACAGAGAATTTAACATCGCAGGGATAATTCCACCCCAGTCTCCAGTTGCTTCTTGGTGTTCTAAGATCCATTTTTCAGCAGCTCTCAATCCTTCTTGGCGAAATGGGACTAAGCCTAAACTCTCACCTAGCTTAAAAGCATCATCCAAGATCGAAAATAAATCTGTCCAATCTGAATTACGCGGTAATTCATACTTTACCTGCTCAATCCCTTCGCTATAAAGTTCATCAAGCGAGATCTGGGGACTAACCTGATAAATTGGCTTTCGATCGAACACAATTAATAGTGGAACCGTGCTGCCTCTCGCCCAACTAGACATCTCATAAATGTTAAACAAGAAAGCATCAGGCAAAAGCATCACCCAAGCTGGAATCGAAGGAATCCCACGCCAGCTATAACAGCCGATCAAAGCTAAATGGAATTTGGTAAAGATTCTGGTTTTGCTAATCCCACCACGCGCCAAGATGAAATCCTTCGCCCGAATTAGAGCAGGATCGCTAGCAGCTACACCCAACAATCGTAACGCCATATAAGCTTCTACCGATGTGCTGAGATCGCCGCCATCGCCATAAAATAATTCCCATCCACCATGTTCGCGCTGTTGAGATCGCAAGTAAGTTTCTACTTTAGGCAATCCCCGCGTTCGATCTGTGCCCCAAATCTTATGCAACAGCACAACTTCAGCCGTAATCGTGACGTTAGATTCTAGCTCTGCCCACCAGTAGCCTTCGGGATTTTGGATCGAGAGCAGATATGCTTGACTCGCTTCGATCGAACGCTCTACCGCTTCTACTGTCACTCGTTCCTGAGTTTGCATGATCGGACTCTACTCACCACTAAAAACATCGCAGACCACATTATAGCGATTTGGAATTAACCTAAAGCATCATGGTTAGTGGTTTCGGGTAGAGCTTTCTTTTTCATTTCTGTTAATTCTTGCTCTAACAGCGTGATTCGTTCTACAAGCTGCTGATTTGCGATCATTAACTCTTGGGCCCGCGAACTGAGATGAGTATCGGTCTCCCACCAGTTGATGCCGATTTCCTTAGCTTTATCGACAGAAGCAATCAGCAAACGAATCCGAATGCTGAGTAGTTCGACATTTCCCACAGAGACAGTGATATCGCCAGCAATCACAATGCCCTTATCTAAAACTCGCTCCAGAATATCGGCGAGAGTAGAACCGCCTACGCTAGTTTTAAGTGCTTGAGACATTAGGGTAATTGGTCGAGGAGTTTAGATAGAGTTGCTTCTGACTCTGGACCTTCATGGAACCGAGATAGAAGCACATCATAACAAAGATGGCGAAAATCTTCGTTCTGACCTGATACTGGAATCTCATGCTCGTGACAGATCCGACCGATCATAATGCAAGTTCGCAGGCTAGAAGTCTTAATTTGTTCTGACCGTCTTCGATAACTGCGAATTAGGTTAACGATCTTTAATGCCTGAGTTGGAGCTAACCCAATCCTAGTAGTCAGAATTAGCTTCTCGGTTTCGATATCGCTTTCGCCAATTTCGATCGTAATCATTCGATCGAGCAGAGCATCTTGGGTGGCATGAACACCTGCATATTCCTCTGGATTGGAAGTAAAGATAGCGCGAAACTGCGGATGAACCCGCACATATTCTGACTGCGAACTATCGGGCGGCAGCACAATTAGCTTTTCTTCTAATGCGCTCAGGAGGACGTTATTCACTTCAGGGCGAGAGCGATTAAACTCATCATAAATCAAAGAAAAGCCTTCTCTCGCGGCTAGCGTTAGCCTAGAATCGACCCAACTCTGTCGCACCTCATCTTCAACTTTGAGTACGGAGTGAATGTAATTATCGACAACTTTTTTGCGCGAATAACCCGACTGCGACCCAACTAGTTGTGAAGATCTGAGGTCTTCATCGCCATAGATCAGAACCATCGGGCGACCGAGTAATCCTGCTAGGTGCATCGCCATAGTTGTCTTGCCAGTACCTGCAGGACCTCGTAAATGTACAGCAAAGCCTGACTGGAGATAACATAAAGCGCGTTTAGCAATCTGCTTGTTGTATTCAGTGCTAACAAATTGGCGGGGATTGGCGTGGAGAACAGTGGTCATAAATCTAGGGGTGCTCTACCATTTTAAGTAAGCTGTTCAGAATCTCAGAAGGATCGAGGTGTAAAAGATTAGCACCTTGAGCCAGCAAGTCTCTGACTGTATCACGATCGTTGACTACTTCTAATAATGTTGGATTTCCCTCCAATTGACTCACATACGACTGAATAAATTCCTTGGTTTTATCATAGCTAGATGGGGAAGTAGTCTTTGCTGGTACAATTTCAGGCTCAGAATCCTTAACAATCAATTTAGCCTTGGGCTTTCGCGGCTCTTTGAGACTGGGAGGCTGGCTGGAAAAATCAGTTGAAGAATTAGTTGAAGAATCGCTTAAAGTATCTGATGTACTTGGTTCGATCGTCACTTTACTGGCTAACTCAACCTTAGTCGAACTGATCGACTTCGATCGATCGATAATCTCATTAATCTGTTCATCAGTTCGATCGAAGTCGTCAGCTATGCCTCCCCAGACAGATTCTTTGAGCTGTTCACGATAGCTGGCTAGGGCTTGAGTTAATTGCTCTGCCATCACTGCTCGATCGAGCTTAATTACTTCAAGTTGCACTTGTACGGCATCAGCACGAGTTTGCCTTTCTTCAGCTCTTTGGGTGCGATCGATCTCAGCGAGGTAGTTACGTTCCTGCTTGTGTTGAATGAGCTGAATTTTTACGCCTGTAGCTCTGATCTGGATATCTTGCAAGCGTTGCTGGGTTTCAATAGCGGCAATGTCGAGGCGATCGCTTTCGGTTTGAGCGCGTTGTTGGCGATCTTCAAAAGCCGTAATCAGGCGATCGCCTTTAATTTCTTCGAGTTGTAATCGCACCGAGATATTTCTGGCAATCACTTCGTTTACCCGATGCGTACTGGCGATTTGAGCATCTTCTAGGCGCTCTTGTTCAAACTGCTGAATTTGAGTATGGATCTGTGACTTCAACTCTTGCAGTTCCTGTTGTCGTTGGGCTTGATCTTCAAGTGCGGCGACTTGACGTGCCTGCTCTGTAGCTAATATTTTTTGCTGTGATTGCACAAATATCTCAGTTAGCTCTGCTATTCTCAGAGATTGTTCTTGTTTGGCTCTTGCTACAAACTGCTCTCTTTCTCTCAGTCTTTGTCGTTTGGCTATACGAAATTCCGACATTAAAGAAGCCATATACAATACCTTTAAGTGCTTTTAATATAAAAACTAATAAGGGGAGTTTAATTACACCCCTTATAGCTGAGTTGAATTTGACCCGTATTGCCTTAAGCTAAACCAATTTAGGCTAAAACCCTCATTCGTACTAGCTATCATTTCAGAATCTGTTTCAAATTAACTGCTCAAAAACTATTGAACTCTTGTCCAACCCCCCACTCGAATTAGCAATTAAGCAGCAGGTACGGCGGCAGATGCAGTCAAACCGACAGCTTCTGCATACTTCAGGTAGGTTTCTACCGAAGCGATCACAACCCGTGCTTCGATCGAGAGTAGTTCAATCCCAACCAATGAGACGCGAACCCAAGCATCAATTACGATGCCTTTGTCTAAAATGCGATCGACTACTTCAGCGAGACTAGAAGATGAATTGACTTTTTCGACTGCCATGGGAATTAAACTCCAAAAATATTGAGCTAGGTATATAAACTAGTAGCATTAAGCTTCTAATTCACACATCTATATTTATTATTGTCACCTTTATTGTGACTTTGTTCAAGTATCTCAGACAACAGCAAAATTACTGATCTTTGAAGCTTGATGAGCTTGAATTTACAAGCCTCCACTTGACTATTCTAGTGCAATTCCTAGATCCTAAGATCTTATAGTGCGCTGAAATTGGTTCTAGACCTCTAGGATCGCCAAAACGCGAATTATTGAACTCGATTGTCTCAATTATTGCTCGACCTGATCGGCTGTCTGATTTTAGGTAATCGCTAGGTTAAAATTTGTAAAGTAAAAAAATTAACGCAAGTAAAAAAATCAAAAAATCAATGAGTGAAAAGACAGTATGGACTCCTGAAGCAGAGGCAAAGCTCAAGGACATTCCTTTTTTTGTGCGTCCTTTTGCCCGTAAAAAGATCGAAACTTACGCGCAAGATAACAGCCTCTCTCCAATCACAGTGGAGATTTACGAACAGGCTAAGAAACAGTTCAACAAAAAATATGATTAGTTAGCCACGCGGAAGCTTCAAAACCCTTGCTCCCTATGCCTCCGAGCCTTAGTGAGTAGTTTCAAGACTCAAGTATCCCAATATATTAAATAAAATTGGAGCATAAATTGGAATCCAGTCAAAAAGAGCAAAAAGAGCAAATTTCTCAATCTTGGTTTGAGAAACATCGAGATAATATTCGGACGGTTTCGATCGCGTTAATTCTGGCATTTTTATTACGGACTTTTATCATCGAGCCGCGCTTTATTCCTTCTGGTTCGATGGAGCCGACTCTATTAGTTAACGATCGAATCATTGTTGAGAAGGTGTCTTATTCGCTGAGAGATCCACAGAGAGGAGAGATCATTGTATTCTATCCACCTAAATCACCCGCGATCGAAGATAACACTAAGGCGTATATCAAACGATTAATTGGATTGCCAGGAGATCGAATCAGCATTCATGATGGAAAGGTGTTTGTGAACGATCGAGCATTAACCGAGAACTACATTGCGGAACCACCAGATTATATTTTCCCGAATCAAGCCCAAAATCTGGAATCGCTCTCATCTTCTCAGGATTCGCGCTACAAATCAATAACAGTACCGCAGGGATATTACTGGATGATGGGAGATAATCGTAATAGTAGCAATGACTCACATATTTGGGGATTTTTACCCCGCCAGAATATGATTGGCAGAGCTTTCTTGCGCTTTTTCCCCTTTGACAATCGTGTAGGTGAGTTAAAGACTCCTAAATATTGACCGATAATCGCTCATCCCTGATGGAGGGCAAAACAGAAAGCTATTTCTTGGAAACGGATGGATGTCCTTTGATGTACCAACGCCAAGGAATATCTACACCTTTGGTCAGACCGATTCGGGTGGTTTGGATTAGATCGAACTTGAAGTCTGGAGATTGAGGCTCTAGCCAAAGATTTGACTGGGGGCTTAAAACTACACCATCAAGACTTCGATCGATTCTCAATGCCCGACAGAGCTTACCTGGCCCCGCCGCGACACGGGTTGGCTTCTCTTTGCGATTCGTAAAATCGCACCAAGGAGGAATCGGATCGAGTGCCAATGCTCGTAATAAGACAGCACTGCAAAACCCCTCAACATCCGTAACGATATTGATACAGTGATAGACCCCATAAATTAGATAGACATAGACAGAGCCAGGCGCACCAAAGATCGCCGCGTTTCGCTCGGTTTTGCGGGTATAGCCATGACAGGCGGGATCGTTGGCATCATATGCTTCTGTTTCTACGATCAGCCCGCGATATTCCACACCATCGATCTGGCGCACCAATGTACATCCCAGTAGATCGGGCGCAACTTCCTGTGAGGTGCGGCTTAACCAAGTGGAATCGATCGATCGTCCTGAATTACTCACAAACACGATTTCAGTCTTGATAGAGTACGGTGATTTTGTTCTGGTGTGCCAATCGTCAGACGCAGCCCCCCACCTGTTTGGCGGATAATTGTGCCGTTGGCTTTGAGGCAGTTGGAGATCGACGAATCATCAGCACTGCGGAGATAAAGGTAGTTAGCATCGCTATCCCATACCGAGATCCCCAGATTGCGGATTTCGAGTTTAAGTCGATCGCGTTCTGCCAGAATCTCAGGTACGTTCGCCAGAAGTTCGGCGTGATGAGACATCGCTAGTTCGGCGGCGACAAAGGAAACCGTGGGCAGATTGTAGGGCAAACGCACTTTTTCGAGCGCGAGGATCAAATCCAGATGCCCGATCGCATAACCGACACGATAGGCCGCCAGACGAAATGCTTTCGAGCATGTGCGTAAGATCACCCAATTGGGATGTTGGGATAATTCCCCTGTGAGTGTGATCCCAGAGAATTCAAAGTAAGCTTCATCGATCACAACCAAAATATTTTCAGGGATCGATCGAACCCAATCGATCTCGGCTGATGTGAGTGAGTTGCCTGTAGGTGAGTTGGGATGAACCAGAAATACGGCGGCGATTCGATCGGAATCGATCGATTGCTGAGCTGCTGCTAGATCGATGCTGAAATCTTGATTCGATCGAGGGACTTTAACAGTCGGAATCCCCAGCGTTTTCGCCAAAATGCCGTACATCGAGAAGGTTGGCTCTGCAACCAGAATGCTGCCACGATTCAGACAAGCCACAATCAGCAGAGATCGAATGATTTCATCAGAACCATTACCGAGCGAGATTTGGGCAGGAGTGATGTTAAACCCGACGTAATCAGCCACTAATTTTTTCAAACTGGCATATTCACCATCAGGATAGCGATTTGACTGGATTTCTAACTGGGTGATCGCGCCTAACTTCGCTTTAAACCAATCTGGTAGATCGATCGAGACTTCGTTAGCGTCTAGCTTATCGGGTGAGGGATGCTCAGATCCACCATCCACTTTGTAGGCAGACAACTCAGCTAGATCGGGGCGAATTAATGACAGCATAATTAAGACAAAAGCTAGACAACTGTGCGAACAGAATTTTCCGCGCTTCTTCTATATTAATTGCGAAAGTACTTGAAAATTTGAGACGTGAAACTTTCGCCAACATCCTGTGTAATATCATGAAGGCTTGCACACAACTCTAAGAAATTAAGATTACGAGGCACTAATGGTAAAAAAGCTATGGCGGCGGGTTCTGACTATTTGCCTAGCAATGTTTCTGTCCCTCAACTTTCCTGGGGCTAATGCACTTGCGGCGATCGCGACACCAGCACCAAAGTCGATCGTTAAGTCAGCAGTAAAACCTCAGACTAAAACTGAGACTGGATCTAAAATTAGCGACCCAAAATTTCAAGGCATTCCCCTCGCCTGCTACATTACCAACGCTTACGAAAGTGCCGAGAACAAAGAAGATACGATTGGAGAAGCAATCACCCTAGCTGAAATTGCCGTAAGGTATGCCGAAGCCAAGCAATCTGACAAGGCAAGTGCAATGCTGGGTAAAAGCCTAGAATTTGCCCAAAAAGTTAAAGATCCCTCTAATCAAGCCTTCGTTCTTTCTGAAGTTGCCGATCGATACGTTAAAGCAGGTCAGAAAGGTGAAGCCGTCGCAATTCTCGATCGAAGTCTAGCTTCGATCGCCACAATGCCCGATGACATCAACAAAGCCTTTGCCAGTGCCAAAATTGCCAGCACCTACGCCGCCGCAGGACAGAAAGATAAAGCCCTAAAAACCTTATCTCAAGGGCTGAAATATGCCGAAAGTGTGACCGATGATTATGTGAAAGCGCGTTCGCTCGTGGCAATTGCAAGTGCCTATACTGATGCCAAAGACTTTAACCAAGCCACAAGTACTCTAGCCGAGGGATTGCAAGCGACTAAAAAGATTACGGATGAATCTGCCAAAGCCCGTTCTTTTGTCGAAATCGCGATCGACTATGCTGCCACAGGCAAATCCAACAAAGCCGAAGATGCCTTAGATCTGGCATTCGATGCCTCTGAAGCCGCCGTTAAGAGTTCAGGTAAAGGCACGACTCAAGATGTGCGTCTGACATTTGAACCCAGAGCCTTATCCTATGTCGCTAGCAAATATGTCGAAACTGGTAAATATGACAAAGCTCTTTCGATCGCCAAAGCGATGCCAGCCTCATATGAGAGTGCGCTGATTTTTGCGGATGTGGCAAACGCCTATGCCAAAGATGGGAAACCTGAAGATGCAGCAAAAATGTTAGATAAGAGCTTCCAACTTGCATACGTGATTCGGACACCGCTAGAGAAAGCCCAAAGTATGGCAAATATCGCGGCAGTCTATACCAAACTTAAGCAAAATGACAAGGCATCCGAGTTGCTAACCCAAGCTCTTCAGATTGTCGATCTTACCGAAGCCTCGGCTGATAAGTCTTTAGTCTTAACCGACATTGCTAACAAGTATGCGGATGTGGGCAATAAAGAGGAAGCTTTCGATCTGCTCTCCCAGAGTTTTAAGATTGCGAGAGGAATGAATGAAATCACGGTTCGATCGAGACTAATTGCCGATATTGCTGGGGTTCACGGCAAAATGGAACAGTACGATCAAGCGATCAAAGTTGCCACAGCAGTTGAAGTCGTAGCCGATCACGATCAACTCGTGCGTTTACTTCGATGTGCAAATCAATCCACTCCTAACATCGCCAGTGAGAATCCTAGTCCCGCTAAAATCCAAGCAAATAAGCCCAAACCCTAAAACCCTAACTGAGTTCTTGCCGCATTCTCAAGATGTTATCGGAACCAAACATAGACAAAAAATAGGCTAGCGTTATAGAGCTAGCCTTTCAAGATATACAACGATCATCAGTGTCTTACTGCATCACGAGTTTGACATTGGCGTTGTTAAGCCCAGGACGTTTGACTTCATTCAAAGTCTTGTTCACAGCATACTTCTGGTTGATTGAATTGATCAGCTCAGTTTGGTTGTGCTTTTTAGCAACACCCCATAAGTCAGCGATCAGGTCAAAAGAGCCATCAACATTGCGAGACCAACCTAGATCGTAATCGCCTTCAAGCTGAGCAACGATGTCAGAACGAACGCGCTGACCGTTGTAACCCCGCACATCTGCTTCTGTTTTTACGCTGATCCCAAGATCGCGTAAAGAAGACTTGAGGATTTCGGCATCGGTAACTTTTGTCCGAAGGGTGCTGAAATGAGACATAATAGTTCTGCTCCTGTAGATTAATAAAAGTTAGACTGTCAACCTTGCTAATTTTTTTAGCTTGGCTCATAAATCTGAGTAAATTCAGATTTAACCTTGAACAGACACAATTTTTTGGAGTTGCTAGCTAAAATCTTCGAGGGTCGGATCTTGAAGATTTAGCTAGCTTTTTTATGTAAACTCAATACGTTGTGGCTGTATAGATTCAGATCAAGCATCTTAGGAATTAGACATCACGAGCTTGACATTGGCGTTGCTAAGCCCAGGACGTTTGACTTCATTCAAAGTCTTGTTAACCGCATACTTCTGGTTGATCGAATTGATCAGCTCAGTTTGGTTGTGCTTTTTGGCAACACCCCACAAGTCAGCGATCAGGTCAAAAGAACCATCGACATTGCGAGACCAACCTAGATCGTAATCGCCTTCAAGCTGAGCCACAATGTCAGAACGAATGCGCTGACCGTTGTAACCACGCACATCTGCTTCTGTCTTTACGGTGATCCCGAGATCGCGTAGAGAAGACTTGAGGATTTCGGCATCGGTAACTTTTGTCCGAAGGGTGCTGAAATGAGACATAATTGTTCGCTCCTATAGATTACATTTTGGATTTGGATCGTGAGATGTATCTAGACATTGATCTGAGGTGATCTCAGATATTCGATCGAAACTGCTAGCCGTCGGATGAGCTAGCCTTTGCCCAGTTATCTAAATATCTTGCCAAATATGACTTAATACCGATAACCGAGAAAGCTTGTGTTAAAACTCCAATCGCTGATATTCAGCGACAGAAGCAGCAGCAGGGCGCGCTCGCAACCTTGCCCATTCCCTCAAAGCCGTTACTTGCTCGGTCATCGTGCGCGACAGAGGCATAGTTGACTTAACTGAGGAAATAATATCTAGCTGATTGAATTCTCTACCCTGAGCAAAAGCCTCATACATGGCGGCGATAATACCTTGCTCGATCTCTGCTCCAGAGAACCCTTCAGTCACATTTGAAAGCTGACCTAAATCGAATCGATCGATCTCAGAACGGCGCTTACCAAGATGAATCTCGAAAACTTGCTTACGTTCTTCAAAGTTTGGCAGGTCAACGAAGAAAATCTCATCAAAACGCCCCTTGCGTAAGAACTCGCTTGGTAGACGTTCGATCCGATTAGCAGTTGCCATCACAAATACGGGTGACTTCTTTTCTTGCATCCAAGTTAAGAATGTGCCAAAGATGCGAGACGAAGTGCCGCCATCTGAGTCTGCTGAACCTGAACTCCCCGCAAAAGCTTTATCTAACTCATCAATGAACAGAATCATCGGTGAAATCGACTCAGCCGCTTTGAGCGCGTTCCGCAGGTTTGCTTCCGATCGACCCACTGTAGAGCCGTCATAAACTCTACCCATGTCTAGTCGAACTAAAGGTAGTGACCACAGCTTGGAAGTCGTCTTGGCGATCAGAGACTTGCCACATCCAGGTACACCCAAGATCAGCATCCCTCTCGGTTGTGGTAACCCATAATCTCTGGCTTTCTGACTAAATGCATCAGATCTTTGTTTTAGCCATCGCTTTAATTCTTCAAGCCCACCAACCGAGGCGATCGCTTCTTCTTCTTCGATGTATTCCAGAATGCCATTGCGTCGGATTAATTGCTGCTTTTCCGAAAGTACGATCGCAACTTCATCTTCAGTTAACCGCCCTGTTGTTACTTGGGCTTTACGGTAGACCTTCTCAGCTTCATCACGAGTTAAGCCTAGGGCAGCTCTGAGCAACTTTTCTTTGGTTTCGGGTATTAACTTTCTCAAGCGAGGCTGACCAAGCTGGAGAGCTAATACTTCTTCTAACTCTTCAACGTTTGGGAGCGGGAAATCTAAAACTACGACTTCCTTTTCTAGTTCGATCGGGATCGTCTGAACTGGCGACATCAGAATAATTGACTTTTGAGTCCCCTTAAAGTTAGCAATTACATCACGCAACCAACGAGTTACAGCAGGGCTATCGATAAAGGGATGCAAATCTTTGAATATGAAAATCGCAGGTTCTTTCTGACGAGTTACCCACTCTAGTGCAGCTTCAGGCGAGATTGTATTGTGCTGAGTAACTGTTCCCCCTTGACCATACTCAACCATGCCATGAGTGACAGTCCAAACAAATACTTGGTGCAGAGGCTTGATTTGGGCGATCGCGGCAATCGCTGCCTCTGCTCTTTCTTCCTCAGGCGTAATGAGGTAGATCAAGGGATATTGGGCTTGGATGAGGATACTGAGTTCTTCTTGCATAACTAATTTAAGAGGCGATCCCAACGCTTGACCTTGAATACCTGATCTCGATCTAGTAAATCTAGCAGGGTACGAGTTCTTCGTCTTGGCTGATAGCTTGACTACTCACTTGATTGCTTGATTGACTAGAGGTTTGAGCAACTGCTCTACTCCGACTACCGCCGACGGTAATGAGTTCACCTTCTCGAATCACTACCGATTGTGTACATTCAGGACAGTTGTAAACCTGATGAATGTGACCTATACCTGAAGTCTCGACCGTACCTTCAACCACGTCGGAATGAGAAAGATAAAACGTGAGAGCTTTTTCTGTCAGATCTGACATTGGCGCTTGGTCGATCGCCGATCGAATCTTTAGTTGGCGGTGTAAATCGACTGGAAGGTACAAAGTGACCTTTTGCTTTTCCTGCATAAATTTATATGTGATTGACCCGGGTATCGAGTAAGAATATACGCAACCCGAATCTACTGTCAAGACTTCATACCGTCATGCCGTCAAAATTGTAATATTTGTTTACATAAGTAAATTAGCAAGAACTCAAAATTCATAAGAAACTTAATTCTCAGCTCAGCGTCTTAACAGATCTGAGACTAGATAAAAGTTTCAGGACTTGCATCGGGAGAAAATGTGATGTTTATCAATCAATCTAAAAAAGCGTCGTCGATCGATATTTCCAGTATTTTTACAAGAGTCTTGAGCAAGTCATTTGTTGGGGCTGGGGTGCTGGCAGTGCTATTAGCAGTGCTTGTGCCCGTGAATGCTCAAAGTGCTTCCATATCTTTAAAACGCAACTTTAGACCCGATCCAATCAAACTAGAGGGAACTACTGGTGGCAATGTCGATCTGCGTAGCATTGCTGGCGTGGAAGCAAACTGTCGTGGATTTGCTAGTAGGCAGCCCAATTATGTGATCCAGCTTAATGAGAGCTTCCCTTTACTAGATTTACTGGTCTATACAGGCAAAATTAATGATGACCCAACCTTGTTGATCAAAGGCTCTAACGGCATCGTAGCTTGTGCGGATGATGAGTATCAGGGTCGTAATCCCCAGATGTCTCGACGTTTGCCTGAAGGAACTTATGAAGTCTGGGTCGGTTCTGCCGATGCCAATAAGCCATTCAGGTACACCTTATCACTGAGCGAAATTCGCCAGAAGTAAGAATTAGCGATCGTAGAATCACCATAAAAAACTCCTTCCCAAACGAGAAGGAGTTTTTTAGTAGAAATTAGCGATCGCAATCCAGTTTTTACATCAGCTTGAGTGCGATCGATAGCAAAACCAGCAGCATTCCCACAAGATAAAATGCGCCCACAACTTGAGTTTCCTTCCAGCCACTTAATTCTAAATGGTGATGAAAAGGAGCCATTTTAAATAGGCGTTTGCCTATACCAGTTGAGCTTTTAGTGTATTTGAAGTAGCCAACTTGAGTAATTACGGATATAGATTCCCAGATAAAAATTGCGCCGATTACAAACAAGCACCATAGAGAGTTACTCAAAATCGCCGTAGATGCCAGCGCACCACCGAGAGCTAATGAACCTGTATTCCCCATAAAAACTCTTGCAGGGTTGCGGTTATGCCAGAGAAATCCTAAGTAGCTGCCGCTCATACAAGCACAAAAAATTGCTAGTTCGGGATGCTCATAACCGATTAATAGAGATAGACCGACTAAAGCGATCGACCCAGTACCACCTGCTAAACCATCCAAACCATCGGTCAAGTTTGTGGAATTAGTCGTGGCAATTAGCACAAACATTGCCAACGGCCAAAACAAAATGCCGATTGGCAAAACCAATTGCCATGGCAAATTGAGATTAGCGATCGAACTATCGGAGTGATTAAAAGCTAACCAACCACAAAAACACGCGGCTACTAGTGCTTGCAACCCTAACTTAGCAATCGGTGAGATCCCCTTATTCGACTTGTAATGCAAAATTTGCCAGTCATCAAACCAGCCCATTGCACCATATGCCAGAGTCACTAGGCTAGCTGCAATCACATCAGAATTGAAATTAGACAATATCACCGCCAAAGTCACACCAACGGGTAAAACAAAAATACCGCCCATCGTTGGTGTGCCAGCTTTCTTTAAATGCGCTTGGGGGCCATCTTCACGAATCACCTGACCTGCTTTTAGCCGTTGTAGCAAAGGCACAACAACATTTCCCAACATCACTACCCCGCCAAAACACATTGCCAGTGGCAATAAAATTTCCTGTAGGGTCGAAAGACGTAAATATGAGCTAAAACCTAAGCTCACGCACAAAATCACAATACCCACAGTCAATGCGGCAAAAAGTCCCACACCAGAAGGAGGCTGTAGCCTCTTGACATTTATTCCAGTTTCCAACATATCAGAGCCACGCCTCACACAATTCACACCTGAATTTGCTTAAACTCTCAATCAAGCTCATGCCAATAACATTACCTACACACATGGTGTAATGTAAATACGCAATAGATAGCACTAACTCTTAAAGTTTATCCTTTAGGTCTTTGCGGCAAGTCATGATGCCGAGAGAAAAGCTGCGATATCTATAGCAGAAAGCTGCGATGTTTGTCTAGAGTTAGACTGCAACTTTCTGCAATTGTTTCTTCTATTTAGTCTTTTCCAAGCAGGACTCGACCAGTCGTAGAGCAACCTATACCGATTCCTCTTCATCATCATCGGCTGTAGGCTCATCATCGTCTTCATAGCCAGGGTCGTCCCCAACCATTAATTCAGTTAGCTCTTCAACATCATCTTTGTAGTCAAAGCTATTAGTTTCGCGGGGAATTAGGCGACCAGTAGATTCGAGCCAGTCTAAGATCGAGACCTGCTGTTGTGTGTTTATGATTGCGGCAGGTTTATTTCTATGCATTTCGCGCAAAGAAGGATTGGGATTAGTCATCATTACAGTTTTTGGTATACCGTTTAACAAACTAACACAATTAGTCAACTGATTTGAAATCGGCTGATAAAATTTCAGACTAAAGCACTTTACGATCGATCTTTTCTTGCTTTTGACCTAAATGTATTCGCTTTATGCGGTGTGAGATCTGCTTCAAGAGTTCTGGGGTTAAAACACCCTGCGGATAGAACACACTGCCCAGAACGATCAGTAGCCCAAAGATAATCAAACGACCATCACGGAAAAATTGGGCTAACCAGACTGGGATGCCACTAATACCTGAGATCGCCCGTAAAATTTCTGGTAAAGCTGTTAACACTGTGCCGCCTAACACTGGCCCCAAAAAAGTTCTAGAGCCACCGATCAAAACGAACGCTAAGTAAATGATGCTGGCATCAAACGTCCCCTGACGGGCATTCCAAGTGTTAAGAAAATGGGCACTGACTGCGCCAACCATACCTGCCAGAATTGCGCCGAGTGTAAACGACAGCACTTTATAGTAGGTGGGATTAATCCCCATTGAATCGGCAGCTAGTTCATCTTCACGAATCGCAGTTAAAGCTCGTCCCACACGAATCCGCTCAAGGCGGTAGAGGAATAGCATACTCAATAGCAAAAGTGGCAGAGCGATCCAGAGGTATTCAATCTGGGTCTTGAACGGCTGCGGAATCCCAAAAATGCCGACGGCTCCACCCGTAATCTCCAGATTTAAAGCCAGCACCCGCAGAATTTCCACAAAGGCAATGGTGGCGATCGCCAGATAAATTCCTCGCAACCGCAGCACAGGAATCCCTAACAAAATCGCTAGGAGCCCCGAAGCGATCGAAGCGATCGACATTTCTAGCAACAATGATGAAATCGGAAATAGACTGCCTGCGGGAACAGCAAAAATTGTGGTTGATGCGATTGCGGCGATATAACCACCAAAAGCATAAAACCCTGGGGTTGCCAACGATAACTGCCCCGCCATCAATGGCAAATACACCGATAGCCCTAGCAATGCCCCAAAAATCATCGAGACTAGCAAAAAGCCATAGGTGTTAAAAAAGTCCAGCATTTAGCTCTATTACCCTAAAATAATAAATCCCCCCTTGAGCAAGGAGGGATTGCGATGATCGCTCAGCAGAATTAACCGAGGACTTTACGCGCATGAGCTAGGACATTTTCGACTGTGAAGCCAAATTTCTCGTAGCAGGTTGGGCCAGGTGCAGAAGCCCCAAAGGTATCGATCCCGATTACAGCGCCATCTGTACCGACGTACTTGTGCCAGCCGAATGTCGATCCAGCTTCAACTGAGACCCGCTTTTTGACGCTTGGAGGCAAAACGGAGTCGCGATATTCTTGGGTCTGCTCTTCAAACAATTCCCAGCAAGGTAAGGAGACAACACGCACAGCTTTACCTTCACTCGTGAGGGTTTCAGCAGCTTTGGTTGCGAGTTCCAGTTCCGAACCAGTGGCAATCAAAATCAGATCGGGATTGGCAGCATCAACAACGACATAGCCGCCTTTTTTCACGCCTTCGATCGAAGTGCCAGCCAAATTCTTCACGTTCTGACGAGTAAACGCCAACAGTGATGGACGCTTGCGGTTGGAGATCGCGACTTCATAGCTTCCCACGGTTTCTTTAGCATCAGCAGGACGCAACACCAATAGATCGGGGATAACGCGCAACGAAGCGATCGTTTCGACGGGTTGGTGAGTCGGCCCATCTTCACCTAGCATGATCGAGTCATGGGTCATGATGTAAATCGCGCCAACTTGTGACAATGCCGACAAGCGAATTGCGCCACGCATGTAATCAGCAAACACTAGGAATGTTGCACCGTAAGGAATCAAACCACCATGTAATGCCATGCCATTCATGATCGCGCCCATAGCATGTTCGCGCACCCCAAAACGGAAGTTACGACCTTCGTAAGAACCTGCTTGGAAGTCAGCAACGCCTTTGACATAGGTCATGTTGGAGTGGGCAAGGTCAGCCGATCCACCAAGAAATTCTGGAATTACTGGAGAAAGCGCATTTAAGCAAGCTTCAGAAAGTAAACGGGTAGAGGTTTCTTTTTGGGTGACAGGTTCGAGCGCTTTTTGCCAACCTTCAGGTAGTTCTCCTGCCATGATCCGCTTAAATTCAGCAGCCTCGGTAGGATAGGCTTTTTCGTAAGCAGCGAACCGTTCGTTCCATTCTGCTTCAGCCTTTGCTCCTTTGTCGATCGCTTGACGAAAACGCTCGATCGCATCTTCAGGCACAACAAATGGTTCGTATTCCCAACCCAAGTTAGCGCGAGTTGCGGCAACTTCATCTGTACCCAAAGCCGCACCGTGCACACCAGCCGTACCAGCTTTTTTGGGTGAGCCGAAGCCGATCACTGTGGTGACAACGATTAGAGTTGGTTTATCCGCAACTTTTTTGGCTTCGGCAAGTGCTTTGGCGATCGAATCTAAATCTTCATTGCCATCCGCCACATACAGAACGTGCCAGCCATAGGCTTCGTAACGCTTGCCCACATCTTCGGTGAAAGCGAGGTCGGTGCTGCCGTCGATCGAAATACTGTTGCTGTCATACATCATGATCAGCTTGCCCAGTTTGAGGTGTCCTGCTAGAGAAGCCGCTTCAGAAGCGATCCCTTCCATGTTGCAGCCGTCACCCAAAATCACATAGGTGTAGTGATCGACGATATTATGTCCAGGCTTATTAAATCTAGCAGCGAGATGGGCTTCGGCGATCGCCAACCCAACAGCATTACCAACGCCTTGTCCGAGTGGTCCTGTGGTGACTTCTACACCTTCAGTTTCAAAGTTTTCGGGGTGACCAGGTGTTTTACTGCCCCATTGGCGAAATTGCTTAATTTGATCGATCGGAACGCTATCATAACCAGTCAGGTGCAGCATCGAATATTGCAACATGCAGCCGTGCCCTGCCGACAATACAAATCGATCTCGATCGACCCACTTAGGATTTTTAGGGTTAAATTTTAAGAACTGATCCCATAGCACAAATGCCATTGGTGCAGCGCCCATCGGCAACCCAGGATGTCCAGACTTTGCTTTCTCTACAGCGTCGATGGACAAAAACCTAATTGAATTTATGCAGAGTTGTTCTAAAGTTTGGGTTACAGCAACCATAATTTTTTTTACCTGAGTTGAACCTGATTTGTTACTTGCTATATTCTCTCGCAAGCTTGGCACAAAGAACAGCCATGAATAAATCGATTGGCTTGGATATTTTGCGTCTAAGCCCATAATTACTAACGATCATTGATAATTAGTAGTTGATATTTGATAATTAAACCTATGAAAGATTTTTTTAAGAATGTTTGGCAGTACCCAAAATTTCTGGCTGTAGTCGTAATCGGGCTGTTTACTTTTGCCCTAGAGCCACTTGCCCCTTTTCTGAAACGCCCTGCCACCGCGATCGCCCTCATTTCGGCTTTTGTCAGTGCTTTTATCTGTTTATCCCTAGTGTTGCGCGCTATGCTGGGGTTAGAGTCAGTCTAAAAAACTCACTAGAAATTTCAATTGATTACGAGGTAAAGAATTATGGCAACTGGTCGTAGAGTGGCTCGCGTCGCGGAAATGGTGAAGCGAGAAGTCAGCCATATGTTATTGCAAGAAATCAAAGACGATCGTGTTGGTGCTGGCATGGTTAGCGTCACCGAAGTTGTAATTTCGGGAGATTTACAACACGCCAAGATTTTCGTTAGCATTTACGGCACTGACGAAGCCAGAGCTGAGACGATGGAAGGCTTAGCTGCTGCTACTGGCTATATCAGACGCGAGATTGGTCAAAGGCTATCGTTACGTCGAACCCCAGAAGTTGTGTTTCATGAAGATCGATCGTTTGAGCGCAGTGTGTCAATTTTGTCGCTACTAAATCAGCTTAGCCAAGAACGAGTTGAGAAAGAATCGACGGAAGAGCTTGTTGATACGGAAGAGCTTGTTAATGTTGATAATCTCGAACCCCTCGATAGATAAAAAATCCACTAGGCAGGTACTGCCCCTGCTACACCTGCGTTATCGGCACAGTGCGTCACTATTTCCGCCTCTAGTGGAAATGGAAAGGAGTACTATAATCACCACAGTTAAATTAATCGCGGTAAGCTATAGAAATAATGAGTTTTGACACTTTTGAGACAGAGATAACCTATTTCTTTGAATACTACCAGCGTCCTCTTTCTGGTTATGTGATGGGTATTTGGCATGACTTTCTTTCCAAAGATCTCACCTATGAGGAAATTAAGGTAGCACTTGCTAAAGCTGTTGCTGAAGAGAAAAAATTACCGACTCCAGAGGGATTAGTAGAGTCGATTAAAGGTTCAGGTTACTTCTTGTTAAAGCGACTTCAGCAACAGCAACAGGAAGAGTCTAAATAACCTCTCTCTTCGTAAGAAAGAGGAACATGACTCAGGCGAGATTTATGGATCTGGTGGGATTTGAACCCACAACCTCTTCTTTGCAAGAGAAGCATTCTCCCATTAGAACTACAGACCCAACGCCTCCACCAGGATTTGAACCTACGACCGTTCGCTTAACAGGCGACTGCTACTACCACTGCGCTACAAGGCATTAAGTTGATTGGTGGCAGCGACGGGAATTGAACCCGTATCTTCTTGGTTATGAGCCAAGCGCATTAACCGTTATGCTACGCTGCGATATCCCAATTGATGGCGGGGATGAGGAGATTTGAACTCCCGATCTTTCGCTCGACAGGCGATTGCTTTTACCGCTAAGCTACACCCCCATCCAAACTTTTAAGATTTGATTTTTTGTGGCAACTATTTAGTTTTCAAGGTTCAGAGGCATTTGTAATTACCTTGTAACATTAATGTAGTATACGTGCTACATACTTGTCAAGCGGTATCTCAAAATTATTTTCTGAGTGTTCTGGAAATGCATTTGAGAGAGGGGTTGGGCGATCGCCTAGCTGTGTTACAGGTGTATTACAACTAGGCGAGACCGCTTTACCTAAGCAGAGAAAGTCAAGGTAGACTCGCTCTGTTGCCAGAGTTTGAAGAGATAGAACTCAGTTCGATCGCTTAAAGCCACGACTAGAGTTCCTTCCTCGGCACATCGATCGAATGTCATCCAAGTTCCACTAAAGCTAACCTCAACATATTTTCGATCGACCCGCTCTAGAGTAATCGAGCAAGAATGATGATGACGCATCGCCGACTCTAATAAAGTCAATTCGGCAGCATCCGCAGGTAACAAAAACGCAGCGCGGCTGGTTTCGATGTGGATTGGTAAGCCAGAACGCAAACTGAGCAACACACGGTTTGTGACAAACTCTTCTAAAGAGATGCTCAATTTCTCTAAATGCAATCCAGCTTCAGTGTAAGTAAGTTTAAGCATGACGGTGGGATTTCCTGATAGATTGTTTCGGAGTTGGGGAGCAGAGTTCAGGCTAGTTATCCACTCCCTTTTCCCTACTCCTTAAGTTGTTGTTCGCGCCAAAATTGCTCAGCAAAAGCAACTGTGGGATGGATTGGGGCTCTGGGTTGGGCATGTAAAATCATGTTTGCCTCAGCACTTCGGGTTCATATTGGGTTGCGTACATCACTTTCTCCTCATCTATTTGTCTATTCACTAAATCTATCTATTTCTCAAAAAAATACCCCGCCTTCTAATCTAGAGAGCGGGGCGAAAGACTTAGTTAGGTCTATTCGTTATGTCAGTACGGCGATTTGCCTGTACCTCCCACTCGATCGATATCGTGATTGATTTAGCTCTGGTTTTACTGGGGCACTAATAATTTGGCTCGTTAAAGCATTGGTAAATCTACGGAGGCTGTTGGCCGATGTTTTGCCGAAATCTATGGCTGAATCTGTGGTCAGGATTAATCTGGGCATGATCGATCCGCGCAAGCCTTGAACTAAATCTCCATAGCCGCAAGCAGACTCGCAAGCAGACATAGATATCCCCAACAGCATGGCTTGTTGCCAAAGCTGGGAAAATCCGATCTGATGCTGACCTGTGGAGAAAAGTAATTTCATGGAAAGGTTTGAATTGTTTAGATAGTCATACTACACTTGTAGTATAAACACGGATAGATGAATTTGTAAACTACTAGGGAGAAAATCATGCATACACTACACCAAATGCCCGCCACCACAGAAATGGAAGTAACCAGCATTCGCCTCGAACGGGATTTAAAGGAGAAGCTCAAAGAGTTGTCGGGTGGGCAGGGCTATCAAGCCCTGATTCGGGGGGTGTTATGGGATTACGTTGATAATCGCCAGACTTTACGCAACAAGAATATGGTTTCTCGCGAACAAATTAGAGCCAGTGTCACCGCGATCGCCCAAAGAAATGAGCATTGTGCCCTGACAGGTGAATCAATTCGATCGCAAGAGCCGATGTTTTTAGGATTAACCACAAGTGGAGATTGGGTTCCGCTCAGCACAGACAGCCTCTCTGCCTGACGAACAAAGATTTGGCGCATTTATACTGAAGTGTTGGAGTGGGAGATCGCAACCTCAATCGTCGAAAATCAGGATAAGATTCCAAAGTTGCGTTAGGAAGCGATAATCGAAACCCTTGAGCTATTTATGGTTGGAGTATGAATGCAGTCGAAATCGAAGAAGCTGTTTCTAAGCTTGCCGAAGCACCCTTTGACTTGGAGGCTTTCCCCTTTGCCTTCATCGAAGCCTTTGGCAACAAGCCGAGACCCTCAAACGGCTCCAAAGCAAAAGCAGTAGCTCACGATGGCGTACTCCAGCACAACAATATCCACTTAAAGGTTTGCCCAGAAGGTGAGGTGACTAATCTGCGCCGAAGACATCCTGCTAGCGCGGGAAGCACATTTCCCCGCATCGATCGCCGATCTCTACGCTCCTGATAAGATGCCCGAAAATTTGCGCCAAGCCCACAATCGCAACGACGAATCGATCGAACGTATCTACATCGGTCGCTGCTTCAAAAACAACACCGAACGCCTCGAAAAACTGTTTGAGCTTTACACTAAGATGAAAGCATAGGTTTAAAATTCAGATTAACTCCTTAGCGCAAAGCAATCCAATGCTAACCCTAGACCAACTTATTTCAGAAGCAACTGCATTACCCGATGCGACCAAAGCTATTCTTATTGACAAAATTTTGGAAAGCATGACAAGGCAAATCGATCGAGATATCTCGATCGAAGGAGTGAAGAAAGCTCAAGAACGCATTGCCGAAATTGAAAGTGGCACAGTCCAAACCATTTCGGGAGATTCTGACTCCCTCCACGATACCCCCAAAGCCCAAGTCCTCGAAGATTTTCGCCAAGCTTGGCACGAAGCCATTACTGAACAGGGTATCCCCATCGCTCAACTGTGGAAAGAGCTAGAGAATGGATAACCCCAGCGTCACCGTTATTGCCTTGCCTACGTTTACCCGCAATATTCGGACACTGATCAAAAAATACCGCAACATTCTCAACGATATTCAACCGATTGTCTCACAGCTAGAAAATGGTGAAATCCTTGGAGATCGAGTCACAGGTGTAGGCTATCCGATCTTTAAACTCCGAATCAAAAATAGTGATAATCAAAAGGGAAAAAGTGGTGGTTATCGGCTTATTTACTATCTCAAAACAAACGATAAAATTTTATTGCTGACGCTTTACAACAAATCCGAACAAGATGATGTCATGGCTGGAGACTTACAAGACATCATCGAAGAATACGAACGCAGCAATCCTGAGAGATGAGGGCAAGCTTCTCCAAGTGGCGAGAGAAACAGGAAAGCTAAGTTAAAATAATGGTTGTTACTAACAGGGTCTAACGATGAGTCCCCAAGTTGAACAAGTTTTGCAGCAGATCGATCTGCTAACCCCTGCCGAGCAAGCTCAAGTGCTCCGCCATCTATCTCACACCGCCAAAAGTGCATCTACCATAGAGAAAACTCCCGACGTGGTTGGTGGAGATGCTTGCATTCGGGGTACTCGCATCCCCGTTTGGGATCTAGTAGAGTATCGCCAGTTGGGAGCCAGTACTAGCAAAATTCTGGAAGCTTATCCCCAATTGACAGAGCTAGATCTACAAGCCGCTTGGGACTACCATCACAGCTTCCCTGAAGAAATTGCAGTGTCGATCGCCGCCAACGAGGCAACTTAAAGTACTGAAATCATTTCTCCTCGATTTCTGGCTGCCAAGAGTATGAATTACAATTTTACCTGAACAGGTTTGCCTAGAAAGTTTCAGTATAATCACCTTAGTATTGGGTAGTTATGCAGAAACATACCGTATAATCCATAGTTCCACAAGACGGCAATGAAAGTCTATCTGTGAGGGCTTTGCGGAAGTTATCTCATGATAGCAAAAGAGATTGGCGTTATCGCGCCGTCTGTAGAACATGTGCGTTGAAGCCGACCGTATTCAGGTTCTCAGCAATAGACATATAATACGGCGGCTAAACTTAGTGCCGTTAGCACGAGTTTTTACCTTATGCAGTCACTCTTTTAGGAGCATCCCAAAGGTACTTTCGTTGTAGTTCTAAAGAAGATAGCGAGTAAAAAATGGCAAAAATCTCCCATGTAGACCGGGTAAAGATAGATAATTTCTTAACTCCACCAGTTATTGAATCAGGTTTTGTCCTGAACTTCACGAATGATAGTTTTGAAAGGTTTATAGCCACTGCCACTGGAATCAATATTTATGAAGTCGGAAAATATGATGACAATGGGGCTTCTAAAGCAAATCGTCTACGCTCATTTTTTGATAAAGAGCCTGAGCGTATAGTAGGGAAGGTGTTGCTGGATTTAGCAAAATACCAAAAGACTTTAGATCCTAGGTATCATTCTCCAGAAACAAAACCTGATGAAATTGTGGAAATAGCTAATAAGCTGATACAAGGTAATGTAGATGAAGATAATAATGCCGCTGGGACAGCTTACTTTGTTGAAATAAGGGAACAGATCTCACATGAACTAGAAAAGGCTGAATTTACTATTTGGATAGCAGTAGCGTGGTTTACTGATCCAGTCTTATTCAGTTGTCTGATCGCCAAAAAAACTCAAGGATTAAATATTCAGATAATTATAAATGATGATGATACTAATAATTCATCTGATTTAGACTATAGTCAATTTGAAACTTATAAGTTGCCTCATTCAGGACCTCGCTCAATAAACATGATGCACCATAAGTTTTGCATCATAGATTTCAAAACTGTGATTCATGGCTCTTATAACTGGACTAAAACTGCAAGATATAATGATGAGACTATAGAGATATCACCTGGACACGGTAAGGCAGAAGAATTCTCACGAGAATTTATGAAATTGAAATTACAAGGAGGTAATCTGAAGTGATTACCCCGTTTGATTCAGATGTTTAGATCATTAACCTGCTTGTTGGATGAATGGGACTAGCATTGCGCCCAAGCTTGCTAAACCTGCAATGATCATCAGACCTGCGGGCATGAATTTGCGGGTTTTGACCAGACGGACGATGAAGACAAGAATCAGAGCCGCCGCGATCGAAATGCCTAAAAACTGACCCCACGCTTGACCTGAAAGCTGAGCTACGCCAGCCGCAATTAGCAATGCCCCACTAACGCTGCCCGAAATGATCGAGACTTTGCTCTGGGTTTTGACGTAACCCATGATCCCACCACCGATCGAAAGAATGCCGTAGGCGATCGCCGCAATAATACCAATATTCATAGCTACCCTAATTTATTCGCTTAATTTTTACGCTTGCACCATGCTACCGAACTGTTTCACCAGATAGTACCTTTGTCGGTAGATTTAGCAACAGAAATTTACATGAGATAACCTGCGGTGTCGATCGCCCAAGCAACCAAGCGACTGAGATAAGAAGCGGGATCTTGCGTTACCCAACCATCTGATGAAGAGCGCATGATCTCAAAATGCAGATGTGGGCCTGTAGAGCGACCAGTCGATCCAACTATACCGATTTGCTGACCTTTCACAACTCGTTGTCCAGCATTCACATCAATCCGCTCGAGGTGAGCATAGCGTGTACCAAACGAGTCATGAGCGAGTTCAATTAAATTGCCATAACCACCCGACCAACCTGCAAACTCGACCTTACCTGCTTTAGTCGCCAGTACAGGTGTGCCCATCGGTGCGCCGAGGTCAATGCCACTGTGAAATGACCATTCCTGAGTGACAGGATTAACACGCCAACCGTAGTTAGAAGTTACTGGCACAGCATAGGGCAACGGATAGCCACCAGATTGGAGAATAATTGTTTCTCGATTGGCAAAAGGTAAGATCTTGGCAATGATCGGATTGGGCTTCCAGACTCCACCTGGAACAAATACAACTTTGGGGCGATTTTGGCAGGCGTTGCGCTCGAATAATACATCGGCACGGACATTGTATTTTGTCGCGATCGCTCTATAAGTATCCTCATTACTGAGTTGGTATGAAACGCCGTTGAATGGTGGGATTGAGAGATTTTGCCCAACCTCAACGATCCCATCCCGCGCATTGGAATTTAGACCCATGATCGTGGCAGGGGTGAGTTTATACTGCTTGGCAATACTTTCTAACGTTTCACCCTGTTTGACCTTATGTTTTTTGAGTGCATCCAGTGGAGCTACGCCGCACAGTGGAGGATCGGCTTCTGGTTTTACTTGTGATGATGAAACTAGTGGTGAGCTTTCTGGCTTGATCTCTAGTTTTTGATTAGTTTTGATTTCAGGCTTTGGCGATGAATCTTGACTTCTAACTTCTAACGCGATCACAGTTGTAGATATCAAAACAGCTATACTAGCCGCAGTTTTAATCCCTAATTTGCTTGATTTGTTGGTCACGCTTAACCTTTGCTTTACGTTTTAATTTGCTGCCGTCATTTTAATCGCTTCGGTTGTCGATCGAAGTTAAAATATGGCAAACATTTTGTCATGTTAGGGCATTGGGGCTTTACATTCCCTCACCCGATCGCATAAAACATAATTGGCTGCCGCTATAATCTTTTTGGCATGTTGAGAGCTAAGAAGTACTGAGAATCATAAATGTGCAAACTACATTAATCTTTTGTCTTGCTTTCATCACGGGATCGATCGCTAGTATATTTTCCAGTTGGACAGGCTCGATCTGGGCAGGTGGCGCAATTATATTGGGGCTGGGCTTTTCGATCGCCTTAGTCATGCCCCTGCTATGGCAGCAAGGCCCCAAACGCTGGGTGTGGCTATTGGCAGCCTTAATCGCCTGTATCGCCAGCTTTTACCTCCAGTTCCGCACGCCATCGCCCAAACCTGATGACATATCGAAGTTTGCCCCTGCGGTGGGAGCAACAGTTCAGGGCACAGTGATCGAATCTCCCACTACAACTCGGAGCGATCGAGCTAAATTCACACTTGCGGTCACATCAGTCAAATTAGAAACAGATAAATCCGCCGCAACCAAGCCCCAACAAGCTTCTGGTAAACTCTACACCACAGTTTCTCTAGTCCAGTCAACAGGTTTGCGTCCTGGACAAGCTGTCGAAATTACAGGCACACTCTATAAACCAAATGCGGCGAATAATCCAGGTGAGTTTGATTTTCAGCTCTTTTTAGCAAGGCAGGGAGTTTTTGCAGGATTTAGCGGTCGCAAGTTGGCTTTGCAAGGCGATCCACCTGGATTGGGTGAGTGGTGGATCAGAAGTCGGATGGTACGCGCTCATGTTTTGGGTGCAGGAATGCCAGAAGGAGCCTTGCTGAGTTCGTTGGTGCTGGGCAATCGGGCGGTGGATTTACCTGTCGATCTCAAAGACCGCTTTATTGCTGTGGGTTTAGCGGCGGCTCTGGCAGCATCGGGGTATCAGGTATCGCTAATCTTGGGAGTGGTGTTATATCTCAGCCGCACCTGTACCCCAACACAACAGTTTCTCAGGGGGGTGATTTGTTTACTGGGATTTTTGGCACTCACAGGTGTTAGTCCATCAGTGTTACGAGCGGTGGTGATGGGACTAGGTGGACTGGTGGGGCTGGTCACAGGCAGACGCGGTCGCCCTATTGCGAGTTTGACCCTAGCAGCAGTAACTTTGTTGCTGATAAATCCTTTGTGGATTTGGGATTTAGGCTTTCAGTTTAGCTTTTTAGCGACGCTAGGATTGATCGTTACGGTTGAGCCTTTGACCAAAAAAATGCCGTGGTTGCCGCCACTGATCGCTACAGTTCTAGCAATATCGATCGCTGCCTATATTTGGACATTACCACTCCAGTTGTTTGTATTTGGCAAGGTCAGTATCTATAGCATTCTCGCAAATGTGATCGCGACCCCATTGATAACTTTAGCCACAGTAGGCGGCATCTTGAGCGGGTTTTTAGGTGTGATTTGGGACTATTTAGGCGCAGTTGTGAGTTGGCTAATGCTGACACCATTAGCGTTGATAATTTCGATCGCTAACTGGATCTACACCCTCCCAGGTGCAACGAGTAGCGCGGGGACGATCTCGATTTGGCAGATGATTGCGGCTTATTCGATCGGGATTTTAGTTTGGCTCCAACCTTGGTGGCGTAAACGCTGGCTTCCTGCCGCCGTGATTGCCCTGATCGTGGTTTTTGTGCCATCTGGAATCGCTCGCGGTAATTTGTTTCAAGTGACACTATTAGATGCAGGACAGACTCCGATTATGCTGGTGCAAAATCAAGGACAAACCACCTTGATTAACAGTGGCGATCGACAGACAGCAAACTTTACTTTGCTGCCACTCCTGCAAAAATCAGGGATTAATCAAATTGACTGGGCGATCTCCACCGACCCCCAACCCGACTTTAGTGATGGCTGGAACAGCTTGCTCGAAAATACCTTGCCTGTGAAAAATTTCCGTGATGTCGGAGCCACTACTACCTCTAAATCCTATCTCAGCCTGACTAACAGCATTGCTGGCTCTGGTGGTAATGTCGCATCTTTGAGTGTTGATAACTTGCTCCAAATTGCGCCCGATCTGGAGATCGAACTATTGAGCAGCACTCCAGGAATTATGTATGTCCAAACTGGAAACACGACTTGGTTACTCTTAGCTAATGCCGATCTCAAAGCTCAACGACTTTTACTCGATCGAACCTTACAAAAATCTACAACTCAAGCCCAAATCCTTTGGTGGACAGGTGGAAATTTATTACCCGAACTGCTGCAAGTCGTCAAACCCACGACGGCGATCGCTTCAAGTTTGAGTATCTCTGAATCCACCTTGGCACAGCTTCGCAACTCAAATATCCGCTTATATTGGACGAGCAGAGATGGGGCGATCCAATGGAACAAGGATAATGAAGTCAGGGCTTTCAGCGATCGAGAAGATGCTAGCTCTCCCTTCTAAGATCTATCACCAGTGATATGCTGAAATTCCTGTCACTATATTTTTTGTCCGATGAGCAATATTGATGAATTGCTAGCTAAAGCAATCCAATTGTATGAAAACGATCAAATACTGCCAGCAAAAGCAATTTGTCACCGCATCCTCAGAGAAGATGCCGAACATATTGATGCGATCTTGTTACTTGGGTCGATCGCACATCAAATCGAAACCAGCCAGCCAGATGCAGGTTTGGCTTATCACCATTGGTACTACAACAATCATATCTACGGATATACATCTTGGCTGGGCGTAATCACTTGGAAATCAGTGTCTGATATGTGGAATTATCAGGAAATAATCTTCAATCTCAAACCCAGTCTGATTATCGAATTTGGCACATTTATGGGTGGTTCAGCTCTATTTTTTGCCTCAATCTTGAGATCGATCGGGCAGAAATCAAAGCTAATTTCGGTCGATATCAATCATAGTCGAGTCAGCCCAGCTACTAGCTCAGATCCCGACATCGAGCTAATGTTAGAGTCGTCTAGCTCTCCCAAAGTTGCCGATCGAATCACCGCTTTATGCCAAGAATATCCAGGGAGAATTTTTGCGATTCTAGACAGCGATCATAGTAAAGCTCATGTTTTAGCTGAGATGCTGCTGTTGCGCTCAATCCTCAAACCAGGCGACTATCTAATTGTCGAAGATAGCAATGTTAATGGTCATCCTGTGTTGCCCAACTGGGGCGAAGGACCTTACGAAGCGATCCAAGAATATTTTAGTCGCTACCCCGATGACTACGAACGCGATGTGGTACGAGAACAAAAATTTGGCTTCACTTTTGCCACGGAAGGATTTCTGATCCGTAGGTAAAATGAGAAGCTAAAAAGTAGTCGTATAATTGAGTGAAGCAGCACCGTCAGCAAGGTAAGGTAACCAAAATGAAATCAATAGTCTACATAATGCATACGAGTGAGCAAATAGATTTATGGTTCCAACATCTACCTTCAGAAAATATCGAACTAATTAATGTTTCTCCTGATAACGACATTGTTGAGTTACTCGAACAAACGCCAAATGATGATTTACCAAGCCTTATTATGGTGGGGATGAGTATTCAATCTCCTGGCAGTAATTTATTGCAAGCAAGCAAAGTAAGTCGATGGTGTAAAGACAATCAGCCGTCAATCAAAATAATATTTCTTACTGCTCGCCATGAACTTGAGCTTACTAAACTTGAGCAACGGTGGGCTGTTAAGCAAGGTGCTGTTTGTATTTTACCAAGGCTCGATCGAGAGAATCTTTACGATCAAGTTAGACAGGTTTACGAACATTTAAACTTTGAGCTACCGATTGAAGCACCTCCCGAAATTCCCGAAATCCCAGAAACTCCACTTCCTTCTCCCAAAATCACTTCTCAACAGAGTGGAGGTAGCAACGATTTATTAACTCAGAAAAAAGATCTTATTACGGCTGTAAGTCAACTCAAGCAAGTAATTCAAAATAACAAGGAAAGTATCGATACCTATCCACTTAGCGACAAGATTTATACTCATTTCATGGATTTAGAGCAAGTTATTCAAGATTACATCGAAGTAATTACTATTGAATCTCAACGCCAAAAATTGCGTAGTCTTGGAGATAGGTTCGCCCAAGTAAATCGCAATGCCAATAAATCCACCTTCAATCCTGCCGACTCTAACAATAATAGAAAATCGGCACTGCTTGATTTCATTCAAGAGTAATGATCTCTAGGGAGCGGCTCCGTCATACTCGATTAATGGTAAGGACTGTGACAGGGGGTATGTGAAAGTATTGGGTGCTTGTTCGAGCCAAGTGATCGCATGACTTTCTAGGCGTTGGAGATCGCTAAGATTAAAAACATTAGAACTATCTGCATGAGTTCGAGCCAGCAAAATAGGGTTGCGGCGAAGTGAGATAAATGTCGCTAGGGAACGAAACGCCAAAGTGTCGAAAGCCAGTGGTTGCCAGCCCAACGCTTGCCAACGAGCCAGCCAATATGACAGTGGATGACAGTTGATATATCCGCCTGGTTGACCTGGTTCTGGGGCGGCAAACAAGATCAAATGTTCAGCATGTCGATCGCAACTTGCCAAAGCGATATCTTCATATTCAGTCGGGATATCTCCGAGTAAGTTCATACACATGACAAGATCATACTTTCGTCCCAGATCGATCGATGCGATCAGATTACTTTGTGCGTAGTTTTGCGGTTGAATATAAAGTCGATCGACCATACAAGCATCTATTCCAAATACGTCTGCAACACCACAACCTTGAAAGATCGCCAGATTTTCACCAAGCTGACAGCCAATATCCAATAAGCTCTGCGGCGAATATTTGTTGAACAGATATTTAAATGGCGGTAGATCTATATAACCTACATTCAGCAGGGTAAAAGTAAAATAAAATATTTAAATAAAGAGGCAAAGGAGCAGACAAATGTCACCAGAAAG
>ENA-ORBV01002722-ORBV01002722.1-microbial-mat-metagenome-genome-assembly--contig:-NODE-2722-length-36811-cov-19.501579_pt1 | contig 36811 bp, 30 predicted proteins | sample MGYA00237777_ERZ505514 | MGnify/ENA primary metagenome ERZ505514 (study PRJEB26160, sample SAMN06269048) | microbial mat metagenome | isolation source: Oligotrophic lake microbial mat | place... | reverse complement strand
GGTCGCTGTGGTCTTGGCCGCGCGCGCAGATGTGGCGCCTGAGCTCGCTTGCGACGCGAAGAGCGAGGCCACCGACGGGACGAAGGCGCCGGGGGACGCAGGTACCGCAGCATCGCTCCCGTTCTGCGGCTCAGCGCTCCCAGCAGACGGCGACGGCGATGGCCCGGGCGACGGCGCGCTGGCGCTTGGGGACGGCGACGCCCCGCCTCCGGTGGTACTGGCAGCGGCTGCCGCGCTCTGCCTGGCGACGAAAAATGGGGAGCGCGCGGCCGCCGCAGCAGCCGTCGCAGCGGCCGCCGCAGCAGTCGTCGCGACGCCGTTCGATCCGCCGGCTGGGGATGGCGTCGCGCTTGTACCGCTACTCGCCGCCGAAGGCGAGGATGCACCCGGTGATGTGGTGGACACGGCGGCGGTCGTGCCGCCAGCGGTGGTGGTGCGTGGCCACTTGCTGGCGCTGGGCACCGAAGGCGATCCAGCAGAGCGACCACTGCTCGCACCGGTGGCGGGAGCGACGCCCGGGCGCGAGGTAGACCGAGGCAACACGGAGCCGAAGCGCTCCTCCTCCGTCATGCTGTCGCCGCCGCCCTCGAGGCGCGACGACGCCGAGTCGCCCCGACGATCCGCGCGGTCGACCTCCCGCGCAATGCGCTCGGCGTGAGCGCGTTGCTCCGGCGTGAGCGTCGATATATCCAGCTTCTTGGTGTACAGATCGTCGCGGAAGGTGGCGTCGACGCCAAACTGCTTCTTGTTCGTCTCGAACTGATCCCACGCGGCGCCGCCGCGGCCGCCTCGACCGCCGCGGCCATTGTCGCCCTCATCTGCGTCGCGCGCAACGAGTTACTCGACGTTCATCCGGGATGGGGAGGCGGCAAGATAAACGCGACGTCGCTCTTGCTCGAGCCGTTGGCGCCAGAAGAGTGCGCCGATCTCATCGATCGTCTCGTTCCGGACGCTGTGCTCGACCCGGTGCTGCCCGCCCTTCTAGGCGGCCTCAGCGAATGCATCACCCCCCGCGGCGAAGTGCGCACCCTGCCCTTCCACCTCTGGGACTTGGACGGCATGGACGGCTTCTACGCCGCCCGCCTCATCAAAAAAAGCTAACAAAACAAGGAACTGGCCATGGCCGTAAAGATAGCCCCCTCCATCCTTTCCGCCGACTTCATGCGCATGGGCGATGAAGCCCGCTCGGCCCTCGACGCCGGCGGCGACCTTCTGCACGTCGATGTCATGGACGGCCACTTCGTCCCCAACCTCACCATGGGTCCGGACATGGTCAAGGGCCTCCGCCGCTCGCTGCCAGACGCCTTCCTCGACGTCCACCTCATGATCCAGTACCCGGGCGAGTTCGCCCGCGCCTTCGTCGACGCCGGGGCCGACCACCTGACCTTCCACGCCGAGGTCGTCACGCCCGACCAGGCCCTCGCCCTGGCCGACCTCATCCGCGGCCTCGGCGCCTCCGCAGGCCTCGCCCTCAACCCCCCCACCCTCGCCGCCGACTGGACCCAGGTCATCCCCGAAGTCGACCTGCTGCTGGTCATGTCCATCTTCCCAGGCTTCTCCGGCCAGAAGTTCATGCCCGAAGTCCTCCCCAAGGTCCAGGAGCTCGCCAGCGTCCTTCGCCCCGACCAGCGCCTCGAAATGGACGGCGGTCTGACCGTCGAAACGGCCCCCGCCTGCCGCAAGGCCGGGTGCGACGTTCTGGCCGCTGCCTCCGCCGTGTTCGGAGCCCCAGCCAACAAGAGGGCCGAAATTATCGGACTACTAAGGGGTTGATCCGTTGGCCCGAATCGGACGAATAGACAGGTGGTCGAACCGCCCATAGTTCCCATAACCCGAACGAATAGGCGGGGGTATGAGGGGGTTCTCTTGTGGACGGGGGCACGATGCTCCTACACTGCGCCCCGCTTGCCGCGGGGGAGCCTGGAGACGCGTGGCCCGGAGGGCCGCCGAGACGATGAGTAAACCAATCCTGCTGACGCTGGTTCGGACGGGGGCGACCTCGTGGGAGCAGGCGGGCCGACTGGCCGGGGGCGTGGATGTGCCCTTGTGCGCCGAAGCCGTTGGCAAGTGCCCAGAGATGGCCCGCGAGGTCGGGCAGGCCAAGCCAACCCTGATCCTGCACGCCGACGACCAGGCGAGCGTGGCCACCGCCGAAGCAATCGCCGCCCAGACCGGGGCCAGAACCAAGGAACTCGAGGACCTCGCCGAGATCAATCTCGGGCTCTGGGCTGGCCTGACCGAGGAAGCACTCGAAGAGCGCAGCCCCACCATCTGGCGCCTCTGGCGCGAAGACCCCAGCGCCCTGTCCGTCCCCGAAGGCGAGCAGGTGACCGCGGCCTCCGATCGCGTCACCGAGTGCCTCCTCCGCGCCCTGTCCAAGGTCAAGTCGGGCACCAGCGTCGCTGTCGTCCTCCGCCCCATGTCCTACGGCATGGTCCGCTGCTGGCTCGACGCCACCCCCCTCAACCTGCTCTGGCAGGCCGTCGAGTCCGGCCCCGCGGTCGACCGCCGCGAGGTCATGAAGGACCGCCTGAAAAGGCAGAGCGTCTGAACCCGGCCGCGTGCGCGAGCACGCGAGCTGCCACCAACAGAATCGACCGCGCGAGCAGCCCTTTCGGCCCACGGCACCCTTGTTTCGCCGTCCGCGTTGCGGTAGTCTCCCTGTCCCGCCCGACGCCGCGCCGGTTGGCGCGCCCCGGGCCTGCACGGAGGGAGACCGCAATGAAGACTCGCACGCGGCGCGACGTGGCCGGGTGGCCGTTGGTCCTGCTGGCGGCCGCTGGCCTGTCCGTCTCGGCCCACGCGCAGACGGCGACGGTCGACGCCGCGACGCCCGAGCCGGTCCAGATGGTCGAGCACAACGGCCGGCTCTATCAGGTGGTGAAGGCGCGGCACGGGCGTGATGAGGTGGTGCGGTACTTCGACGGCGACCGCTGGTTCAGCGATGCCGAGTTGCGGGCGCATGTGGGGGTCCAGGCGCCGCGGGTCGTGTCGGTCGATCTGCGGGCCGCGCTTCAAGGGATGCGGGCAACCGACATGATCGAGGTGACGATCGCGCTGCGGCATCAGCCGGCGGGGCCGGTGGCGCGTCAAGTGCGGGCCGAGCGGGTGGGCGACATCGCCCGCATTGAGGAACTGGGTCGCCAGATGCGGGCGTCGTCCGCGGCCTCGCTGGCCCGCCCCTCGCTGCGGACGGAGATCGAGTCGCTGTTGGTGAGGCCCGGCGCGCCGGATGCCGGGGCGGTGGCGGCCCGGCGTGCGGCCGCGCTCGAACTTGATGCGCTGACTCGGGATCTGCGGGTCGAGATCTCAGGGCGGATCGTGGCGGCCTCCGCGCCCTGGCACAACGCGCTGGCGGCGGCGATCGCGCAGGTCGGCGGGCAGGTGACGGCGCGGATCACGGGAATGAACATGCTCGGGGCGCGCGTGCCGGTTGGGGCCATCGGCGCGCTGGCGGGCAGCCCGCTGGTCTCATCGATCGACATCAACCACGCCGGCGCCGCGGAACTCGACAATCACAAAGCCTCGCTCGGCCTGACCACCGGGTTCTGGGCCAACGGGATTGATGGGGGCGTGTTCGACTACGGCGTGCTCGACACGGGCGTGCGCACCACGCACCCGGCCCTGATCGGGCACCCGTTCCTCTCCAACTTTGGCGGGGGCGACACCAACGGGCACGGCACCGGCATGGCCGGCATCCTGGGCTCGACCGATGCGACGTATCCCGGCATGGCGTACGGGAGCGACACGATCGTGGCGGCGATCGCGGGGGCGATCAACACCTCGATGCCGGGGATGGACTACATCGCCTCGACCGGCGAGGCGGAGAACGTGAACTACTCGTTCGGCAACGGGACCGCGACCGGGACCGACTACACCACCACCGACCAGTTCTTCGACGGCGTGATCGACACCTTCGGGTTCATGGTCAGCAAGTCGACCGGCAACGGCGGATGGTCGCAGACCGGGCTGACCATCACGCGACCGGCGCCCGCGTACAACCTGATGGCCAGCGCGAACATCTATGACCAGAACACGCTGACCCGGGCCGATGACCGGATCGACTCGACATCCTCGACCGGCGGCACGCTGGCGGGGCGCAAGAAGCCCGACATCGCGGCCCCCGGCACCAACACGATGTCCACGAACCTGTCCAACGGGTTCTCGAACATCGGGGGCACATCCAGCGCCTCGCCCCACACCGGGGGCGGGATCCTGCTGCTGACCGACATGGGCGTGAGCAGCCCGATGGCGGCCAAGGCGATCCTGATCAACGCCGCCGACGCGATCAACGAGATGAACACGTCGAGCACGGCGGACGACGTGTACGTCGACGGCTCATTCTGGAGCCGTCGCTACGGGTGGGGCTACCTGAACATGGGACAGGCGTACATCCACGGGCTTGATTACTTCACGGGATCGATCGTGGCGGCGCCGGAGACGGCGGACTATCGCCTGTACGTCGGCCAGATGTTCAACCATGAGAAGGCGACGCTGGTGTGGAACCGGCATGTGGCGTACGCGGGCAACGCGTTCCCGACGCAGATCGAGGGACTGTCGGACCTGGACCTGACGGCGTGGCGCGAGAGCGACAACGGCGTGCTGGGCCAGTCGATCAGCCGGATCGACAACGTCGAGCAGATCGACGTGGATGAGGACGCGGTGGTCGTGCTGAAGGTCGAGGCGTTTGGGGCGTTCGACCCGGATGTGCTGACGGAGGAGTTCGCGCTGGCGACGCAGGAGAACTTCGTGGCCGCGAGCGGGCCAGCGTTTACGGGGTTGATCGAGGGGCCGGCGAGCGTGCAGCCCGGGCAGACATTCACGTTGGCCACGATCATCGAGAACATCGGCGATCTGACGGGTCAGGGCATTCAGGCGACGGTGAGCGGGGTGGGCGTGGTGATGGGCGCGAACCCGCAGGCGGTGAGTGCGATCGCCGCTGGCGAGAGTGGGACGGCGTCGTGGACGGTGTCCGCGCCGCTGGTGGCGGGGCCGTTCGTCGTGACGATCACCATCACGAGCGACTCGTATGGCGAGACGTTCACCGGGACGATCCAGCGGACGCTGTTCGCCGGCGGCTGCCAGCCAGACCTGACGGCCGGCACGATCGCGGGGCAGCCGGGGTATGGCGTGCCCAACGGCGTGCTGAACACGGATGACTTCTTCTACTACCTGGCGCAGTACGCGGCGGGGAACGTGGCGGTGGCGGACCTGACCACGGGCGCGATCGCGGGCCAGGCGGGGTACGGCGTGCCCAACGGCGTCATCACGAACGATGACTTCTTCTATTACCTGGTGCTGTACGCGGCCGGGTGCTGAGGGAGACCTGAGCGACAGCGCAGGAGAGGGCGAGTAGCCAGGTTCGGCAACAAAACGCCAAAGGGGCGGGCATTGGAGCCCGCCCCTTCTTTGCTTTGGGAAGGTTGATGGCGACGGGATGAGTGGCGGGGTGGGTCGAAACGGCGGTGTTCGGGCGGTCAAGGCGTCGCGCTCGCTTGCGCGTCGCGCTCGCGCGGGCGGGTTGGCGTCGCGCGTTGCCCGCTCGCGCGGATTCGGGCGTGGGCGGCGTCGGCCGTGCGGGACTTGCCGCGGATGAGGCTGGACCACTCGTAGCGGCGGAGGTGGGCGCGGAAGCCTGGGGTTTCGAGGCGGGGCTTCCTGGCGAGCATGGCTTGCAGGTAGCCTTGGAGGATCCAGAGGCCGCCGAGGATGAAGGGGCGTTCGGCGAGGCGGTAGGTGGCGACGGCGAGCATGTAGGGGAGTGATGATCCCATGTACCACTTTGCGAGGCCCCAGCGGCGACGGCCGTGGGCGACGGAGAGGTGGCTGGAGCCCATGAGACGGCGGTGGATGATGCGGAGGTTGGGGTCGTCGATGGAGCGTGCGACCCAGCCGCGGAGGCGGCACATGTGGCCGTCGATACCGTCCCAGCCGGCGTGTCGGACGAAGCCGTTGATGTCATTGAAGCAGGCGGTGCGGTAGAACTTGGCGGCACCGATCGCGTTTTCATCGCCCATGCGTTCGTAGTGGAGGGAGCCGTCGGTATCGCGGAGGTAGACCTTGCCGGAGAAGTTTCCGAGGTGGGGGTCGCGGGCCATTTCTTCGATGCAGCGCTGGAAGTAGGCGGGTGGGAGTTCGAGGTCGGCGTCGAGTTTGCAGAGGAAGTCGAAGGGGAATGGTGCTGCGGCTTGGGGGGCGACGTGAGCTGGTGTGGTTTGAGGAGTGGCGGCCGAGTCGGAGCCGTCCCTCACGGTGAGGCTGCTCATGGGGGTCGGGTTGCCTATCGAATCGAGTCCGGCGTAGAAGGCTTCGATGACGCCCGGGCCGACGGAGCGTTGGCCGCGGTTTTCGCGGCGGAGGATGCGGATGAAGGGGTGTTTGGCGGCGGCGGCGGCGAGCACTGCGGGAGTGCGGTCTGTGGAGCCGTCGTCGACGATGACCCAGAGGGTTGGGGGGACGGTTTGCGCGGCGATGGAGGCGATGCAGGCCTCGATGTGGTCGGCCTCGTCGCGGCAGGGGGAGATGATGGCGTAGGTGGTCATGGGGGCTCAATGGGGAAGTGACGCAGCGAGGGAGCGACGAAGCGAGGGAGAGAGGGAGAGAGGGAGAGAGGGAGAGACGAAGGCGTGGCGGCCGATTGCGTCAGGCGAGTTCGGAGGCGGCTGGTGGGTGGGACGGTGCCCGATCGCTTGCGCGATCGGTTCTGTTGGTGGGTCGATCGCTTGCGCGATCGGCTGCTTGGAGGCCGAGGGCTGACATGAGGCGGTCGATGTTGACGGGTTCGGAGAACTCGTCGACGACGCGTTGTCGGCCCGCGGCGGCGAGGCGGGCGCGGAGGGTGTTGTCGGTGAGGACGCGGGCGAGGGCGTTGGCGAGGGCCTGGGCATCGCCGGGGGGGACCATGAGGCCGGTGTGGTCGTGCTCGACGAGCTCTTCGATGGCGGGGAGGCGGCCCGAGATGACGGGGACGGCGGCGGCCATAGCTTCCATGAGCACGACCGGGATGCCGTCGCGATCGCCGGAGGGATCGATGCGGCAGGGGAGGACGAAGAGGTCGGCGGTTTGCATGAGGGCGCGGACGGCGGGGTTGGGGAGAGGGCCGAGAAGGCGGATGGTTGAGCAGGAGAGATTGTGCTTGGAGCGGAGGGCGGCGGCTTGGGCGGTGAGTGGGGTGAGTTCGGGGCCGTCACCGGCGATGGAGAGGTGGAGGCGGGCGGCGAGGTCGGGGTGGGAGGTGTGGAGGCGGGAGAGGGAGTCGAGGAGGACGTCGAAGCCTTTTTTCTTGATGAGACGGCCCACGGCGAGGAGGTGGATTGGTTGTTGGGCCGCGGGTTGCTCGGACGACGGCTGCGCCGCCGGACACAGGTCGGAGACCTGTGCTACCTGGGGCACGTCGACGCCGCAGCGGATGATGGGGAGGTTGGCGAGCGGGGTGGCGGTGAGATCGTGGTAGAAGGATTGGTGCCAGCGTGAGATGCAGGAGACGAAGGCGGCGCGGCGGATTTTTTGGCGGAGGAGGGAGCGGTTGGGGAAGAGGTCGTTGGCGTGTCCGGTGAACGAGAAGGGGATGCGGAGTTGATGGGCCGTGTACATGGCGATGGTGGTGGGAACGTGGGCCATGTGGGCGTGGATGTGGGTGATGCGGTCGGGCTGGAGAGCCCGGCACCCTCGGAGGCGGCGTGCGAGGGCGAGGGCGGCGAGGGCTTGGTAGAGCAGGCGTGGGCGGCGTGGCCAGGGGACATCGTCACAGGTGAGGATGTCGGCCAGGGCGCGGAACTTGGTGCTGAGGGTGCGGAGGGGATGGGTGAGGGTTTCGAGCGTGGCGTCGAGGAGGAGGCGGAAGGGGCCGGAGGCGTAGATGGGGATGGCGGTGGAGGCGAGATCGTCGAGGCGTGGTTCGCCGAGATTGGGCTCGGGGGCGTGGACGGAGGCGGTGTGGACGGGCAGGCCGCGGGCGCGGAGGGCGAAGACCTCGCGGTAGACAAAGGTTTCGGAGCGAGCGGGGAGGATGGCGGAGATGTAGAGGAGCATGGGGGAGGCGACGGAGGAGCGAAGCGACGAAGGGGCGATCAGACCGCTGCGGGGCGCTTGTCGAAGTTTGGGGCGGCGGCTGAGGACTTGGTAGGACGCGTAAGCCAGAAGCGGAGGAGGCCGGTGAGTTCGGCGAACTTTGCGAGGATGGTGAAAAGGGCGACGGTGAAGGCGGTGAAGGTGTCTCGTCCCTGGCGCGCGTGGAGCGCGGCGACTCGGGCGAGGAGGGTGAGGTACTGGGCGGGGATGACCGCGCCGGCGAAGGCTGCGAAGACCCAGACGAGGTTGGGTGTGAACGGGCGGATCAGCGCGAAGCAGAGGATGGGCCAAAGCATGGTGGCAAGCGGGATGGCGGCGGCCCAGAAGAGGACGGAGCGGATGCGTCGGATGTTGAAACGTTCGGGGGCGTGGCCGTGGAGGGCCGCGCCGTGGGCCATGGCGTAGCCTCCGCGGGCGGCGCGGCGCCACCATTGGCGGAAGGTGTGCATGTCGGCGTCGTGGAGGGCCATGTCGTCGGAGAGGCGACGGATGGTGTGGCCGGCTTGGCGGAGGCGGTAGCAGAGTTCGGGCTCTTCGCCGGCGATGACGGCGTCGTTGAAGCGACCGACGGCGAGCAGGGGGGCGAGGCGATACATGGCGTTGCCGCCGCAGGATCGGACGAGGCCGGTTGGCGCGTCCCACTCGAGGTCGCAGAGTTTGTTGTAGAGCGAGCGTGTGGGGTGGCGTTCGCGGAGACGGCCGCAGACGGCTGCGAGTTGGGGTTCGGATGCGAGGGCAGCGGTGGCGGTGGCGAGCCAGGAGGGGTGGACCTCGCAGTCGCCGTCGACGAACTGGACGTAGGTGGTGTCTGGGGCGAGCTCGAGGAGGCGGGCGAGGCCGGCGTTGCGGCCACGGGCGGCGGAGAAGGGGCGGGACATGTCGAGGTCGACGACCTCGACCCCCCGCGAGCGGGCGAGGTCGATGGACGTGTCGATTGAACCCGAGTCAACGTAGACGATCGTGCGCGGCGGAGAGCCGGTCGGAGCGACGATGGAGGCGAGGCATCGGCGGAGGCGCTCGCCCTCGTTGCGGCCGATGACGACGACGCCGGGTTGGAGAGCGGTGTTTGACATTGCGAGAGGGGATTGAACACAGAGCCGCAGAGCCGCAGAGCCGTGCCCCGGCCGTCAGCTTCGCAGGGCCTCGCTGACACCTCCCCCGCGCGCGGGGGAGGGGGTGGCGCCCGCTGGCGCGAGTGCGCGATCGGGCGCGGGGTTGGCCGGGAGCGCGAAGAGGCCGACGGCCTTGCGGGACTTCCAGGCCGCGCGGTCGTGCGGATTGCGCGAGAGTGTGCCGCGGAGCATGAGGGTGGTGTAGAAGGCGGCGTCGGCGAGCCACATGATGACGGGGCCGAAGTGCTTGCGGGCATAGTAGTTTCGGCTCTTGATGAAGTGTTCGGCGATGGAGTTGGCGATGCGGCCTGCCTGGACGGAGTCGGCCGAGTGGCCGCCGATGTGGTGGCAGATGGCCTGGCCGGTGGCCAGGATCGTGTGCTTGCTGCGGAGGAGGCGTCGGAAGAGGTCGGACTCTTCGTAGTAGAGGAAGAAGCGGGGGTCGAAGCCGTGGAGTGAGTTGAAGGTCTCGCGGCGGACCATGAAGACCGCGCCGGAGACCCAGCGTGTGCGGGTTGGGGCGTCGGCGTGGGCGAGGCGCTGGGGGCGGAGGAAGAAGCGGTGCAGGCGTGTGCGCTCGAAGATGAGGCTGAGGCGTGTTGGCAACATGCCGATCGGCTGGATGGTGTGGTCGGGGCGCTCGATGGCTGGCGCGGCGACGGCGGCGGTGGGGTCGGCGTCGAGAGCGGCCTCAAGGGCGCGGATGGAGTCGGGCTCCATGCGGGCGTCGGGGTTGAGGAAAAGAACGAAGTCGGTGCTGGCGTGGGAGGCGCCGAGGTTGCAGCCGCGGCCGAAGCCGATGTTGCCGCCAGCGGGGATGAGGCGGATGAGGCCCTCGCGTTCATAGGGGGCGAGTATGGCGAGGGTGTTGTCGCGGCTTGCGTTGTCGATGATGACGATCTGGATGAGGCTGGCGGCGTGTGCGGGGCGCAGGGCGTCGAGCATGGGGCCGATGGTGCCGGCGGAGTTGTAGGTGACGGTGACGACGGTGGTGCGTGGCATGGGTGGGTGCTTTGGGAGCAGAGCGGGGAGCGAGAGTCGGGTGCCGGTGATGGAGGGATGGGCGAGATCGGGGCCCGTGGGTGGATCGCACCAGTCGCTCGGGGCCGCGGCTGGTGGCACGGTGATACGTCGGGGCCTTACTGGCCTGTTTGAAATCTTGAGATCGGGATCGGGTTCGGCAGCGCCCGCATGGAGGGTGTGATGTGGGCGGCCTGTGTGCCGGTGGGGCGCAGGGCTGAGATGGAGAGCGTGGGCTGGGGACCGTTGGGTCGGGCGAGCGGGTCGGCGCGCGGGTCCGATGGGTTGCCTGGACCATTGGGGCCGCTGCCGGTTGGGCCTCGGAGAACGGGCTTGCGTGCGGCGCGTTGCATGGCGTGGATGGTGGCGATGACGCCGCCGGCGGCCATGACGTAAACGGGATTGAACATGGCGTTGAAGAGCGAGTCGCAGGCGAAGAGGGCGACGACCAGCGCGAGGATCAGGAGCGGGGCGGCAGGTGGCGAGAGCAGGGCGGCGGCGGGGACGCGGCGCGCGACGCTCCACAGCGGGAGGGCGAGGGCGAGGTAGAGGGCGACAAGGCCGACGATGCCGTTCTGACCCAGGATGATGACCCAGAGGCTGTCGGTGCGTGCGAGTTCTTCGCCGTCGTCGTTGAGTGGGCGGTGGCGGGCGTAGCCGCCCCATCCGAACAGGGGGCGTTTGAGGGCGTGGTCCATGAGGATGCCCTCGGCCTCGAAGCGATAGTCGAGGGAATCGACGCGCTGGGAGAGGATGGGGACGGTGGCGACAGCGTCGACGAGAGCCTTGGTGGGGCCGTCCATGACGCGGTAGCCGACGTAGGCGAGGGGGAGCACGGCGATGACGAGCAGGGCCAGGCGTGTGCGTGTGACGCGGGAGAAGGCGAGGACGCCGCCGCCGGCGAACATGAGGACGATGGCGCCCGCGGACTTGCAGAGGATGGCGGTGGCGACCTGGGCGCCGACGGCGAGCCACATGGGGACGCCCAGGAGAGCGCGGGTCTTTCCGCCGAGCCAGAGCCAGGCGGCGACGAGGGCGGCCATGCACATCCACATGCCGACCATGAGGCCATGTTGCATGAAGACGTTGGGGCGGAAGCCGCCGAAGCGTCGGGTCTGTGCGAACTCGTCGTGCGGGAAGAAGCCGTAGACGATGCGGTGGAGCTGAGGGGACATGCGAACTTCGTAGAGGCAGAAGGGGACGTAGGCCAGGCCGCCCAGGACGATGCCCAGGGCGAGGATGCGGAGGTCGGCCAGGGAGGTGAAGCAGGCGCGTCCGACGAGCCAGGGGACGCCCCATGAGAAGGTCTTGGCGAGGGATTCGGCGAGGCCGTCGTAGGCACCCAGGCCGTTGGAGAGGGAGGAGAAGAAGGAGGAGACGCAAAGGACGGCGATGGGAGTGTCGGCCCACGACCAGCGGATGGAGAGGACGCGGCGGGAATCCATGAGGAGCAGGCCCGCGAGCATGGAGATTGTGGTGACGTTGATCTTGGAGAGGTCGAGCGGGCCGGGGAAGTTGAGGCCGCCCTCGGGCAGGAAGAGCCAGGCGATGACGCAGGCGGCGACGACGGCGCGCGGGACGCGGAGCCAGACGGCCAGAGCGATGGCGGCGATGGGCCAGGCGAAGAGGGCGATGTAGCCGAGGGCGTTCATGAGGGGTTGGCCCCGGTGGCGCGGGTTGTGGCGGGCTCGGTCGGATCGTCGGAGGTCGCGGGGGTGGCGGGCGACGCGGCGGATTTCTTCTTGATCTTGAGCAGCGGACGCACCTTCTTGAAAGCGAGCCATGAGGCGCCGGCGACGATGACGGCCTGGAGGAGCAGGCCCAGGACGAGCGCGGGGGTTGGCACGCCGGGCAGCAGGGCGCGGGCGGCGTCCGGGGCGAACCAGCCGGCCAGGGCGAGGGCGGCGAGAGTGGCGGTGGCGATGAGGTCAGGGATGATGAGGCGGATGCCGGCGCGGTGGAGGGTGACCAGGTTCATCGCGTGCTCGCTGGCGGCGCCCAGGCCCACGCCCAGGACGAAGCCGGCGGTGCCCCACTGGGCGTATCCGACTGCGCAGCCCAGGCCTGTCATGGCGACCTTAATGGCGCCGGCCAGGGCCAACGGGCGGGTGTTGCCCATCGCGAGCAGGGCCTTGTTGGCCGAGGAGTTGAGGATCGCGAACCAGACGCTGAAGCAGGCCAGCGGGGAGATCCAGGCGGCGTCGTGGAACTCCGGCGGGAAGAGCATGGTGAAGTACCACGGGCTGGCAAAGGTGACGCCCAGGATGCAGGCGATGCCGGCCGGGACGATGACGGCGCGGATCTGGGTGACGCGCGTGGCGTAGCGCTCGGGGTCCTCGCGTCGCACCTCGGCCAGGACGGGGTAGAGGATCTTGGTGGAGATGATGTTGAGGACCTCGCGCGGGAGCGAGGCCAGCGTGAGGGCCATGGCGTAGACGCCCAGCATGCCCAGGCCGTCGAGCTTGCCGAGCATGAACTTGTCGAGCTGCTGGCCCAGGAAGGCGATGACGGTGCCGATGAAGATCCAGGAGCCGAACTTGAGGATGGCGCGGATGGCGTCGCGCTCGAGGCAGAAGCGGTTGCGGCGCCCCGGCAGCGCGAGGTGGGAGATGAAGAGGGTGAACACTCCGCCGACGATAGTGCCGGCGACCAGCGCCCACGGGGTGGGCGAGGCGTAGGCCCACAGGATCATCGTTCCGCGGGTGAGAATGGAAGCGGCGACTTCCATGACGGCGCGCGGGCCCTCGCGGAGCTCGCGATTGAGCGAGACGACGCGGGTGGATTCGAGGCCAGACAGCACCGCGGTGAGGGCCAGGACCGGGACCATCTGGACCAGGGCGTCCTTGCCATAGAAGATGGCCATCGGGTAGGCGAGCATGGCGGCGGCGCCCCAGATGCCGATGCCGCGGATGGCGCCGAGTGTCCAGGCGGTGTTGACGAAGGCGTCGTCGTCGCGCTTGCTCTGGATCATGGCGGGACGGATGCCGATCTCGGAGAACATCGAGAGCCCCTGCTGGATGGCGCGGGCGATGGCGACCATGCCGAAGGCCCAGGGCAGCAGGAGGTGGCCGAGCCAGACATTGCTGCCCAGCCGGATGATCTGCTGGATGGTGTAGGCGATCGCCCAGATGACCGAGCCCTTGACGGCGCGGGCCTTGAGGGTCTTGTGGGAGGGCGGGGTGCGCGCGGGGGTGGTGCTGTCGGGCGTCGCGGAGTTGGCGTCCGATGGAGCGGGTGCCGGAGTTGCCGCGGGAGGCTGGGCCGGCGACTGCGCGAGCGCAGGCGCGGGCGGCCGCGTCGGCGGAAGCGCCGGCGTCACTGGGGGCGACGCCGGAGGCGGCACCGGCGGAATCTGGGGCTTGGCGGCGGACGCGCTCAGAAGATCGCTCCGGCTTGGCGGTACGCGGTCACGGCGCGATCGGCCATGGCGGACAGCGAGAACTCGGCCTGGGCGCGTTCGCGGGCGGCGGCGCCGAGGCCGCGACGAAGTGCGGCGTCGGTCGCCACGCGCTGGAGGGCCGCGGCCAGCGCGGTCTCGTCGCCCGCGGGAACCAGCAGGCCGGTGCGCTCGTGCTCGACGGCGCGCGAGGTGTCGCCGACGTTGGTGGCGACGACCGCGAGCCCCGCCATCATCTGCTCGAGCAGGGCCATCGAGAGGCCCTCGCTGCGGGATGACTGAACGCCGACGTTGCAGCGCGCGAGCAGGCCTGGGGTGTCGTCGACCCATCCGGGCATGGTCACGGAGCCGTTGAGCCCCAGGCTGGCGTGCAAGTCACGGCACTGCTGCTCGAACGCCTTGCCATGCGGCAGGGCGGCGCCAGCGAGGATGCACTCGAAGGCGGGCCCGGGATGCGCGAGGGGCGCGGCGGGCGCACCGGGCGCGGGTGGTTCCGAGGATGGATGATCGGCTCGGATGCGGGCGAGCGCGCGGAGCATGAGTTCCGGGTCTTTGACGGGCACGAGGCGCCCCATCCAGAGCATCTTCGCGGCCGAGTCGTCAAACGCCGCCGTGAGCGGACGATCGGGCACCGCGTTGACGAAGACGCCCGCCGCGACCTTCCCCCCCACCGCCGCGGTGAGTCGATCGGCCACATCGCGGGACGAGCCGTAGAGGGCATCGCAGCGGCGCAGAGCCCAGCGGGTCATGGCGCGCTTGAGGCCGCGGCCTCCGACGACGGAGCCCGAGTCGTGCCAGGTAAAGACGAGGCGCGGGCGTTTTCGCCACGCACGGGTGGCGAGCGCGGCAACGATGATGCAGCCCGAGCCGTGGACGTGAACGACGGCGGCGTTGTGCTCGCCGAGCAGGCGGCGCAGGTCGCGGGCGGCGCGGAGGATACTGGCGCGGCTGTCGCGGCTGGCGTTGAGGGCCCGGACCTCGACACCCGCGGGCTTGTCGGCTTCGGCAAAGGCCCCGGCATGGCGGAGGGCGACGGCGACGGAGCGGTGGCCCTTGGCGGCGAGCGCTTCGGCGAGGTTGAGCGCGAGGCGCTGGGCTCCGCCGCCCTGGAAGGAACCGATGAGTTGGATGATGGAGTGCTGCATGGATTTCGAAGCGAGCGCGAAGCGCGAGCGAGTGCGAATGTCCAGGGGTGTCGAAGCTCCGAAACGCCTGGCCCACGGACCGACACACCGCGCGTCGTCCACCCAACCGCTCGCTTGCGCGGCGCGTTCGTCGGGCTTCACTCCTTCGCCACGAACGTCACATGGGCCCGATCCTTCAGCGACAGGTCGTAGATCCCGCGGATCTTGTGGTACGACCCGTCGAAGATGAAGGTGCGGCGTCCGAGCATGGCGGCGAACAGGCCCGCGTGCAGCCGGGTGGTGAACACGACGTTGGCGGCGGCCAGGCGGTCGCAGAACCCGTCGAACGAGCACGTGTTGGTGTTCGAGATGTCCGCGATGTCAAGGTGCAGCCCGACCGCCTCGGGGCAGTGCTCGCGGAGCAGCGACTCGCAGCGGGCGCGGAAGGGCGTCTGCCGCCTGGCCCGCACCGCGTTGACCATGGGGTACAGGGCCTTCTTGAGCCAGGGCGGGACGCGCCGCCCCACGTTCTTTCGCGCGCCCAGTTTGCTTGAATCCATTCCCACTGAGACGTGCTCCACGTCGGTGCGCTCGACCATGACCACGGTCCGTTGCTGGGCGGCGAGGCGGCTGGTGATGATCGGCTGGTTTTCGAGCTCGAAGGCCATGTCGTGGTCGAGCACGACCTCGACACTCTCCGCGAGTTTGTGGTCCCTGGTCAGGTGTCCGAACGAGATGGGCTCGCGGCAGAAGAGGGTCGTGGGGGCGCGGCGCTCGCCCAGCTCGGCGGCGAACGGGCGGGTGGGCCAGTAAAACGACGACGGGAGCACGCACAGGGGCGTGTCTGGGAAGCGGGCGCACAGGCCGCGGAAAAGGCGGGGGATCTGCTGCATCTTCTCGAGCATGCCGCCGGAGGCCGAGACCGCGATCAGGTCGGCATCCTCCGGGCGCTCGCAGGCGGTGAGGCCCAGGTCGCGGAACACGACGTCGGTGCCGAGGACCATGAGTTTGTCGCCGTTGTTGCCCACCGGCACGCCCTTGTCGTCGACGAGCGGGACACGGTAGATCTTCGAGCCCTTCCACTGGGCGAGGTAGTCTCGGACCTTGGTTCGCCGCTCGGGAGCCGGCTGGTTGTGCGCGTGGTGCATGGTCGCCCCCGTGTGGGTCGTCGTGACTGCTGAGCCGTTCATTGTTGGTTCCTTGCGTGTGCGACCGAGAGGCCGGTTCACGACCACCGCGGGTTTGCCCGGGCGGCCGTCGGCGCGACGGGCGATCCGTGCCGTCGCTTCTCATCCGATGCGGTGTCCGGGCGTTCAACCGACATTCAGGCCGGCGCGGCCGGGCGCCGCGCCACCACCGCGTAGTTCTTGCACATGCCCCGCCCGGTGTGCTTCCGGCGCACGTCGGCCCGGGCGAGCAGCCAGGAGAGAGCGGCCATTCTGGGCAGGCTCAGCCAGACCGCCGCCGCCGTGACCACGCCCATCACGCCGCCACCGAGCCCGCTTGGGTCGCGCGGGAGGAGGCGGACGGCCATGCCGAGTTGGTAGGAGACGGTGCCGGCATAGCCCTCAAGCCACTCGAGACGAACTTCTTCGAGCCCGGCTTCTTTGAGCAGGTGACGCAGACCGTGCTGGGTGAAGCGGTAGAAATCGTAGGGCGGCTCGTTCTCGTGAAAGAAGAGGGGGGCGGTGAGCCAAAGCGTGCCGCCCGGCTTCAGCACGCGGCGGAGTTCCCGCAGGGCGGCCACGGAGTCGGGGACGTGGGCGAGCACCTGCGAGCAGAGCACGGCGTCATAGCGGCCGTCCTCGACGGGGATGGCGCGGATGTCGCAGATGTGCGTGAGCGTGCCATAGGTCTTGCCCTCGACCTGCGCGAAGTCGCAGGACTCGTAGCGGTGGGTCGTGAAGTGAGCGCTGTACCGGCAATCGCCAGCGCCCGCGTCGAGCACGAGGCTGCCGGACGGCAGGGACGCCGACATCTCCGCCACGAGGCGGTCAAGGTGGACACGGGAGGTGTTCATGGGGAGGAAAACGTAGAGCGATCGTGAGGGCGAGGCGGGGATCGGGGGTCCGGGCGACAGGGCGGGCAGGACGCGCGTGGCGATTCGGTCGATGGGGGCTTCGCGGTACGGGCGCCGCGGAGGAGGCGTCGGGTCGAGCTCAGGCGGCCTTGCTCATCGCCCGCCGGGGGCCACGGGTGGCCGCGCCCACGGGCTTCTTCGGTGGCGACCCCGCCGGGCCGCGCGGCCTGCCCATGCGGTCGCGGATGAAGTCGTGCAGCCCGAGCACCTCGGCGGCGAACGCGTCGCGGCTGTGCTGGCCGGCGTCGGTCGTGCTGTCGGGGGCGATCCAGCGGCGCGAGAGCATCATGGGATCATCGCCGGCCCAGTTGACACCACGGCGCGTGGTGGTCGCATAGGTGTACCCCGCGTCGATGCAGGCCTCTCGGACCGATTCGGAACATAACCCGTTGGGATAGCAGAACCCGGTGACGGGTTTGCCCGTCCACGTCTCGATCTCGCGCTTGGCGTCCAGCAGCTCGGCCCGCACGCTCTCGGGCGGCTCGTTGGACAGGATCGGGTGATGGACCGTGTGGGCCGCGATCTCGTGGCCTCGTTTGGACATCTCGACCACCTGGTCGACGGTCATGGCGGCGCAGCAGTCGGGCACGCGCGTGGCTCCGAGCGCGTGCAGGACGCGGTCGCGGTCGCCCCGCGTCATCGCCTTCAGCCAGCCGAGCCAGGAATCAATGGAGCGCAGGTGCGAGCGGGCTTCCTGAAACGCCGGGTTGGTCGTTGAGAGCTGCGGTGCCTTCTCGTGCGCGGGTGCGCCGGGCGCGCCGCCCGTGGCCGCGCCCCTGTTCGCCCCGTACCAGAGCATGGCCCGATCGAACCACATCGGCTCGCCTCTTAGGAACCCGGTGGTCACGAAGAAGGTTCCACGGACGCCATTGGCTTCGAGGATGGGGGCCGCGTGCTGGGCATTGTCGAGATAGCCGTCGTCGAAGGTGAGGGCGACCAGGGGCTTGCGGCCCGTGGAGCCGCGATTGAGCGCGTCCAGCCCGTCGCGCACGGTCACGACATTCATACGCCGCGCCAGCCAGGCCACCTGCTGCTCGAAGCACTCGCGGGTGACGACCATGTTCCTGAGCGGGTGCTTGTGGGCCTCGGCGGCGGGCAGGATGCGGTGGTATATCAGGATGGTGAGCCCGCGGCGGGCGCGGCGCAACCCGAGGCGAAGAAGCCCGGAGCACGCCGCCGCCCAATCCACGACCTGGAGTCCCGCGTTCATGCCGCCGCCTCCGCGGGGACGCGCGCCGGCGTTCCCGCACCCCCGTTGCCCGAGCGCCCCGGCCCCGCGTGCCTCTGCAGGAACAACGCGAAGGCCGACACGAACTCACGAACTTCCGGACGCACCTGGCCGTTGAGGAAGACCTCCATGCGCGTCAACTCGTCACGCAGGACGTTGCCGCAGGTGGGGTCGGTTCCGGCGAAGTCGGCCTTGTAGCCGTCGACTTCCAGCACGGGGCCGGTCGCGGCGTGCATGCGCTGGGTCGCCTGCGTCATGCGCCGGGCCTCGACCCCATCTCCGCCGCCCAGCCACTCCAGATACCACAGGTAGTGCAGGCGCCAGACCACCTTGGCGGGCCGCCCCGTGGTGAACCGCAGGTGCGTGCTGCACAGGTTGCGGACGTGGGCGCAGGGCGTCTCGTCGATGGTCCCCACCAGGGCCCGGCGCGGCTCGCGCGTCTGCAGCCACGAGTACGGGTCCAGATTCACCTCGCGCCGACCTTTGACGGTCTCGACGGTCGCGAGGCGGTGGAAGATCTCGTGGGGCTTGTGCTCGTTGCGAAGCCACTTGGCGTCCATCCCCAGGCACCACGTCCCGATGATCTTGTCCTGGTCGGTCAGGCCGTCGAAGGGCGTCAGCTCCAGCCCGCAGAACCGCAGACCCTCCTGCTGCATCTTCTCGATCACGTCGCGGAAATAGTTCGGGACCAGCGGGTACAGGTCGAAGTCGTGCAGCAACGCCCACCGCGTGCGGCACCGGCCCAGGGCCGTCACGTTGTTCATGGAGTTGTAGAACGTCGAGACGTCGATCCGCTCGACCAGTCGCCCGGCCCGGCGGGGATAGAAGCAGAACTCAAGAGGCAGGTCTGGAAACTCGGCCTTCGCCGCGGCGATCACGCCCTCGGCCCCGGGCCGCTCCGTCCGGTCAAAGACCACGAAGACGCGCGACAGCCCCGTCCGGTCCGTCCGGGCCAGAAACCTCAGGTTCACGTTCAGGAGGTGCCGAAGTCCCCAAGGCACGCCCAAGATGATCGAGTACCCCGGCTCCACCTCGCCCATGCGCGACCAGGGCGACAACGCGCCCACGACGCGACGCATCAACCCACGCCCCACGATCCTTCGCAGCATCTGCTTCATAGCGATCTCAACAACCCCCGACTCACGCACATCAGCGCAAACTCGACCGCATCCCCCCGCGCACGCGGACTCACCACCGCCGCTCGCCACACGGCTGAAGCACCCTCTCCGGCTCGGATTGCGGCGCCCGCGGCACTTCCCACCAGCGCCGGGCGTTCCCCACCGACATCGATAGTCTACATCGAAGCCTCGGGCCGCGCGCACAGCAACTGCCGCGCCCATCGATTGTCCCGTGGGTCGCGCCGGCTCAAGGCGATGCTCATGTCAAACTGGGCAACTCTCAGGCGGCTTGGCCGACGGACGCCGCGCTCGTAAACTCCCGATCGGATAAATCGGGCAAGGGCATCCCGAAATCCGGCTTCCCGCGCTCTCCGAGCACCCAGCGATAGACCTCGAGAACCTGGCGGGCTTTGGCCTCCCAGGTGAAGTGGCTCAGGACCCGCTGCCGCGCCCGCGCGCCCATGTCGGCGACATCCGCCGGGCGATCGGCCAGGTCGCGCAGGGCGGCCCGCAACCGCTCCACGATCTCGCCGCGCGGGCCCATCGGCATCGCGACGCCCGTGCGCGGCGTGACCAGTTCGCCGGGGCCGCCGTAATCCATCACCACCGGCACGACGCCCAGGGCCATGGCTTCGAGCACGACCGCCCCGCCGAACTCGCGGACGCTGGGGAAGCCGAAGACGTGGGCCCGCCCGAGGCGGTCCTTGAGTTGGGTGTGCGGAACCCAGCCCGGCCTCTCGACGCCGTGACCGATGCCCTCGCGCTCAATGATCGCGTCGATGCGCCGCTTTTCCGGCCCATCGCCGATCAGATCGACCACCACCGCGCCATCGCGCACCAGCGGGGCCGCCGCCTCAATGAGCATGTCCGCGCCCTTGTAGGGCACGAGACGCCCGACGAACGCGACTCGCATGGGCGAGGGCGCATCCTTGGTGACGCCGGTCCCGGTGAACCGGGCCGGGTCCACGGCGTTCTCGGGGATGTAGACGCACTTGTCGTGGTAGCGCTCGGGTTCGAGTTTGAGGGTGTCCCGCGAGCCGACGATGATCGCCGACGCCGCGTCGCGCATCGCTCGAGAGCCGGGCGCCATGCGATACGCCCCGCGGACATACGACAGCCACTCCTTCTCGCGTCGCCGAGCGCCGTCAAACTCGCGGGGCCACGCCACGCCGCCGTTGATGGGCCCGATCACGAACGGCACGCCGGCCTTGCGGCACTTGCGCGCGATCGCGCTGGGCAGCGTCGGGCTGAGCGGGGTCAGGCGATGCACCACGTCGAACTCGCCGGCCTTCACCCTGCCGCCGAACTCTCGCCAGAGCACCCGCTCGTAGTAGCGGTACGAGATCGATCGAAGCGCCATGACCGTGGTCCAGCCCTTGCCCTTGCCGCCCCGCAGCATCTCCTCGAGCCGCCACATCGGGCGGGCGATGCGCTCGGAGTCGATCGCGGTAAAGGTGGCCGCGGCCGCGCCGGCCCGGGCCAACTTCTCGGCATTGCGCACCTGCGTCACCGTGTGCGCCCCCACCCCCGTCAGCCCGGAGATCGCGCGGCTGTGGCTCCAGCCCTCGAGCGGGACGCTCACCGTCTCCGGATCGCACTGCTCGGCCATCAGCAGCACCCGCATGTCGCCCTCACGCCGCATCGTGCGCCCTCTCCAGCGGCGCGTGCCGCCCGCCGCTCGTGCGGCCTACAAATCCCGTGCCATCGCTCTCAACATCACCCTCGGCCGCCTGCGCCACGACCTGATGCTTCGGGAAGAAGTACCCCACCAGCCTGCGGGCCACGGCATCAACATCGAACTCGCGCAGAGCCCGCTCGCGCGACGACCGCGCCATCGCCGCCCGTCGCTGCGGATCCCGCGCCAGCCCGACCAGCGCCTCACTCAGCGCACCCGAATCGCCAGCCGGCACGATCACGCCTTGCTCGTCGCCCACCATCTCGCGCAAGCCTCCCACGTCGCTGGCCACGATCGCCAGCCCCGCGCTCATCGCCTCCAGCACCGCCACCGGCGAACCCTCGCCCGGGCCGGACGTGGGCAGCACGAAGACCTCGGCCATCTGGAGCGTGGCCCGCACCCCCTCCTCATCCAGTGAGCCCGTCAGCTCCACCCGCTGCTCGAGTTCGAGCGAGCGGGCCTGCCGCACGATGGCGGCCCGCTCGGGCCCGTCGCCCACGATGGTCCAGTGCATCTCCACGCCCTTGGTGAGCGCGAGCGCCATGGCATCGAGCACGAAGCGGTGCCCCTTGGCGTGGTTGAGTCGCGCGACCGTGACCACCCGCATGGGCCGCTTGGCGTCGGGCACGTGCGTTCCCGGGCGATACTTGGCTGTTTCCACGCCAAGCCATGACCAGATCGCGCGTTGCCTGGGCACGCGGGTGCGCGCGAGCACTTGCTCCATGTTCACACGCGCGGCGCCCACCACCACCGTGGCCCGCCTCATCTTGCCCGCCTGGTTCACGCCGTACACGCCGATGTCGCCGCCCAGCCGCAGGCTGTACGCCGGCCCGCCCAAGATCCGGCACAGCGCGGCCAGGTGGGCCGCCGAGGCGCACGAGTGGACGAACACATGCCCAAGCCGCCGCTCGCGGCACCGCCGCTTGAGCGCGAGCGCGGGCAGGACCATCCCCCCGACCCGCATCCGCTCGCGCAGGCTGCCCTCGCGGAGCGTCGTGGCGTACCACAGGGCCGCCGGGAGCCTCGCCCAGGCCCGCAGCCCCTCATTCAACAGACTCCCGGGGCGGGCCGGCCAGCAATAGAACGTGCGCCCGGCCTCTTCGGCCAGTGCGGGGTGGACCGCCGCCTCGCCCTCGGGCCGCCGCGTCGAGAGCATCTCGACCTCGACGCCGGTGCGCGCGATGGCCCGCCCCAGGCGCCACATCGCGATGTGGGTCTGGGTCGGGAACTCCGGGATGAGCAGTCCAAGCCTGGGCATCCATACTCACCATCGCCGCGGGCACGCGATCTGGACAGACAGGCCGGCGCGCCCCTCGGCACGCCGGCATGTCGCAGTCGCCTGGGTTGATTCCGGCGCGACCCTCTCGGCCGCCGCGCCCCACACCCCAGACCCTCGGTCCCGCTTCTGATGCGGGATCAGTTCTGCACCCCGAAGCCCTCGCGGATGTACGCGTTGACGGCGGTCGCGCTGAAGCGGTTGTCCCACGCCGCTCGGGACATCTTGCGGGCCTGGGCCATGAACTCGTTGAACCCGCCGGGCTCACCGATCACGTTCTGCCAGTAGGTGTCGACGGTGCGCTCGGGATCGATGAAGACCGGGTTGACCACCTGGGCGTTCCATTCGTTGGTGTCGGCCTTCCAGTTGGTCAGGCTCAGCGACGCGCCGCCGATCGAGAACCACGAGCTGGAGGGCTGGGCGGTGCGGTAGTCATTGGACCAGAACTGGAACTTGTTGGCATCGAACTGGGTCGGCAGGAAGCGGATCATCGCGCTGGCGTCGTTGGAGACGAAGAGGTTGTCGCGCACCACGATCCAGTTATAGAGCGCCAGGTCGGGGTGGCGCACCACCAGGGCCACGTCCTGCCAGTCGTAGACGATGTTGTTGCGGATCGTCACCTGGAAGTTGGTCACGCCCGTGTCGGAGTTGTGCAGCTGGAAGGCGTACCCGCCCGAGGACGCCGCGCGCCGGTGCGCGATGATGTTCTGCTCCACCACGCCCGAGGGGATGGGCTTGATCTCGATGCCGAACCCGCGCGGGTTGCTCCCGTCGATGTCGCGGCCCTCGAGCACGACGTTCCGACGGATGGTGCTGTCGTTGCGCGAGGTGTGCATCGCCAGCGCGTTGCGGACGAACAGGTTGTTCTCCGCCGTCCCGCCCACGCGGAGCTGCAGCCCGTGGCTGGAGCCCTGGGCGATGATGTTGTCGCGCACGATGGCCGGGGCACAGGTGTCCTGCACGTAGATGTTGTGGTTGAACATCGTGGGCGGGCAGGTTCCGTTCTCCTTCCACCCATTGTGGTCCAGGATGTTGCCCTCGATGAGCAGCTGGTTGAGCGCGTCGCAGTACATCCCCTGGGAGTGCCCGCCGAACGGGGCCGCCGAGTCCACGATCACGTTCCGACGCACCTGCACCACGTCGAACCCGCCCAGCGTCTCTTCGGAGATCAGCGACAGATTGTCCTTGAACCCGCTGACGAGGCAGTCCTCGATCAGCAGGCCCTCGCCCGTGTCGGCCACGATGCGGATGCCCGACTGGCCCGAGCCCTCCGGCGGGGCCCGGAACTCCATGCCCGTGATCGCGATGAACCGGAGGTTGCCCGTGCCGATGTAGAACCCGTTCTTGCCGGACGGAGCCTGGACGATGGGCCTGAGATCCCCGTCCCCATAGGCCGCGACGACCATCGGCTCCTCAAGGCTGCGCCCGTTGCCGCTCCACCTGAACTCCTCCGTCCAGGAGTCGCCCCGCTTGAGCAGCACCCAGTCGGGGTAGCCCGCCCGCACGCCGCGCCGGGCAACGTCGATGGTCCGCTTGGGACGCTCCGGGCTCAGCCCGTCATTGGCGTCGTTGCCGGTGCTCGACGACACGAAGATGAACTTGGTGTCCTGGGAGGGGCGGAGGACCGTCCAGCCCTCGGGGCCATACACGCCGATCCCCTGCGTCGCCTGCGCGAGCGCGTGCCCGGTCGAGAGGCTCACTGCCATGCTGGCCACGATCGCAAGGGCTTTGATTCCAAGACGCATCGGTTCACTCCCATGGCGCTCAACCACACGCGCCCCGACCCCAGAGCCACCAAAACCGGGCCACGCCGCAACCAGCCGCGGCAACGCGGGCGACGCCTCCACCCCTACGAGCTCAAGGAACCTGCATGGTCACGGTTCGCACCGGACGGTTGGGCGTCGCCCGATTCCCGGGCAACGGCTGGACGGTCAAGGTCACCGTCCCGCCCGACTCCAGCCTGAACCGCAGGGCGGGCGCCGAACCCGCGTTCGGACCAACCCGGCCCATCACACCCGTGTAGCCCAGAGGCGTCCCTTCGGACACCAAGACCTCACAGTCGGCGAACGCCAGCTCGGCGCCGACAAGCTTGATGATACGCCCACTCCGCTCCCCACGCACCCCGATGTCCGCAAAGACAATCACCTCGTTCGGAACCGGTGCGTCTGGCACCTCGCCCGCCACCGCGTCGGGAAGCCCCGCACCGTCCGGGTCCGTATCAAGCAGCGGCTCGGGCTCATCGCCACCGGCCACGTCCGGAGCCATCGATCCCGACGGCGACAGCGCCGGTGGCGTTGGCTCCGCCGCGGGTGCAGCAGCCTCCACCGCGGGCTCCACCCGCGAGCCCCGCATGACCCCGACCGATCCGCCGCTCGCGGCTCCGCTGCGACGGATCCGTGTCACATTCGATCCGGGCTGGTCATCGCCCGCCGAATCCGCCCCGGCGCTGGCCGCCGCGGTCAGGCCGGCCATCGCGATCAGTCCCGCCACAAGAAGTCGCCTGGACCTCCCGGCCCGGTTCGAGCCGGTCGTGAGGCCGGTCGTGAGGCCGGTTGTGAGGCCGGTCCTGAGGAGAGTTGGCTGCATAGTCGGGCGCCTCCTTGGTCGGAGCGCGCGGTGCCCGCGCCAACCGAACCACCCCAACTCTCCAAAACAGCCGTCGCCGACGCCAACCGCTTCCCCGCTTCGCCGTCACCACCCCCGTCACACTGAGCCGCTGGCGACGCCTCGGCAAGGCTCCGACTCCCGCGATCGGCCAATCCTGCGCTGGTCGGCCCGAGAACCGCGATCGCGGCGTGTCCGGTCAACCAGCAGCCTGGGCCAGTCGCCTGCCGCGCCCTGTCACCCGCCGCCAAGCCGCCCCGCTCAGCAGCACCATTGCGAACGGGATACCGTCGACCAGGTACCGCTTGCCGAGCCGCCCCGGCTCCTGAACCAGTCGGTGGACCCACTCGAGCCCGGCCCGCTGCATCCCCTTGGGCGCACGCCTCACCTGACCCGCGACAAACCCCAGGGTGATCCCGCACCCCACGAACCACGCCGCTGGCAGGGCCGACCGCAGCCGCTCGCCGAGGAACTCCTGCTTGGGCGAGCCTAGCGCAACGAACACGATGTCGGCCCCGCTGGCCCTGAGGTCCGACTCGATCCGGGCCATCTGGGCCGAGTCGTTCTCGAACCCGCGTGCCGGAGCCATCGTGCCCACGACCCGCAGTCCCGGGTACTTCTGCTCCAAAGCAGCCTTGGCGCCCTCGGCCGCTCCGGGGTCGCCGCCGAGCAGGTAGACCGAGCGTCCACGACTCGCGCACGCCTCGCACAGCGACCACACCAGGTTGGACCCCGCCACCCGCTCGGGCAAGGGAGTTCCCTGGACCCTCGATGCCCAGACGACCGGCATGCCGTCGGCGACCACCAGCCCGCTCTGAGCCACGAGCGTCCGATACCGCGGATCGCGACGGCATCGGCGGATGTGGTCGAGGTTGACGGTGACCATCAGCCCGCCCCGCCGCTCATCCAGGGCGCGCAGGACTCGCTCGACCGTGGACCGCTCGGTCTCGGCATCGATCAGAACCCCCGCGATGTCAACGCGACTGGCCAATCTTACCTCGCGATCAACCGCAGCGTGGTTCGCGCGGACTCCGTCCTCGTCGCGCGCACGCGATTCACGCCGCCCCCTGCCGAACCTCGCCATCCCGGCCTTCCGGAACGCCGTCAGTCCAGCCTCTCCACCTCGTCCGCGTCGATCTCCACGCTGGCCGCCTGGCCGAGCGTGTGGACCTGCAAGACGAGCCGGTCGACCCGGCGTTTGACCTCCACGATCCCCTCGATGCCTCTGAGCGGCCCTGAGCGAACCCGAACGCGCTGGCCAGCCTGGAGGAATGGGTGGGGGTCGAGCACAACATCGGCCTCGATCGCCCTGCGAACTTGCTCGATCTCCCGGGCAAACCGCCGCTGGTCCGAGATCTCCAGAACCTGGGCGACCCGCCCCGCGTCGTGGACCCGCCAGGCCGCCTCCTTGCCGCACCGCGCAAAGACGTACGACGGGAACAGGGGGACCATCGTCTCGCGTTTGCGGTGCCCGTAGCGCTTGCGGACTTTGACCAGCGGCAGGTACTGCTCGACCCCCATGCCGGTGAGGACTTCGGCGACCGCTTTCTCCTGGCGGGCGCGGGTGTGCAGGAGCATCCAGTCCTGGACGGCAGGGGGCGGCTTGGCTTCCCCGGCTGTGCCAGCCGCGGGCCTCGTGAGCTGTGCGACGGTCTGAGTCATCTCGAAGCCTTCTATCGGACCTACGCGATGGAGGCGTGAGGGTTCATTGGCCGCGGGGTTGGGGCGGCGGGAATAGCGTGTGGCGTGCGGAAAAGAGACGGCCCGGCGGGAGTTCCCGCCGGGCCGGCCAAGAATCGAGTTTGTCACCCCCACCGAGGCACGAGGGAGTCACGAGGCCGAGTCAGGAGGGTGAATCAGAATCACAGAGCGCGACGGCGCCGCGCACCCACGAGAGCCAGACCCGCGAGGCTCATGGCGCCAGCGCCGGGGAGCGGGATCACCCGCCAGTCGAGGCTGGTGGACGAGCCGCCGCCAGCGACGTTGTTGAAGTTGCCGGTGCCGACGACGACCCACTGGCCGTTCTCCCAAGAGACGTACTGGAAGCCGTTGGCGACGCCCGCCAGGCCGAATGCGTTGAGGGGATTGAAGACCAGCGAGCCGGAGTCGTTGAGCTCGAGCTTGGAGAGAGCGAAACCGTCGCCCTTCGTTCTGTTGTCCCACTGGAAGGTGGTGTTGAAGGTGTATGTGCCGGCGATGGGGTTCGAGTTGGCGGCCTGGATCAGCTCGCCGCCGTTGTCGTTGACCCAGCCGGTGATCCCGCCGACGTTGTTGTTGTCCTGGGCAACCGCGACCATGTCCATTCGGCTGTTGAAGGACGTGAACACGCCGGAGTCGTCGTCGAGCAGTGCGAAGAGCGCGAGCCCGTCGTCGGTCCGGCCAGCCATGATCGTGATCACGTTGTTGGTCACGATGCCGTCACCCTGCAGCTGGTTGTGGATGAAGCCCATGGACCCGTTGGTGAAGTTCGGCGACGGAGCGCTGAACACCTGCGGGGTCAGGTTGCCGGGATTGAGGTTGAACGACCCGCCACCGACGGCGGCCTCATTGATCGTGATCGGGGCAGCCGAGGCGAGCCCAGCGATCGCCGCAAGCGCGGCCATAGACACAAAATACTTCATGAAGCACCCTCCTTCTTTCGCGCTCGTGGCGCGAGTCCCATCCGGTTGTTTGCGGTCACCAGCTCCTTTCGGCCGATGACCAAGTCTTGCGCTTTCGCGCAACCCTTTGCTCAGGAGAACTATACCACGCGGTTCGTGGGGTCGTCAACGAATCAAGCGCAGAATCCCCAGAATCAGGGATTCCTCATACACCCTTCACCCGGATACTCGGTTTCGACCGCCCCAAGCCTTGCCGGGGGCCAAGAATCTCCGGCCCGAGGGCAAACCTGGGCCGCCTTCCCGATCGGACCTCGGTTTTCGGGCGCTAAGTTTACGGACCTCCCGGAACGACCGATACCCTTCTTGGTACAGTTTGGCCCACGGGCCAGGCCCGCCGGCGGCGTTCTCCTCCTTCTCTACAGCCGGAGAGGGATCTGCGCGGGGTTCTCGGACGATCGGTTTCCGGACTTTGAGGGAGGTAAGGCATGAAGGGCGTCATCCTGGCGGGCGGTCTGGGGTCGCGGCTTCGCCCGCTCACCCACGTCACGAACAAGCACCTGCTCCCCATCTACGACAAGCCGATGGTCTTCTATCCCATCGAGTGCCTGGTCAACGCCGGCATCCGCGACATCCTGCTGGTGACGGGCGGCGAGCACGCGGGCGACTTCCTGAAGGTCCTGCGCAACGGCAAGCAGCTGGGCGTCCAGCACATCGAGTACGCCTACCAGGAGGGTGAGGGCGGGATCGCCGACGCGCTCAAACTGGCCGAGGACTTTGCCGAGGGCCAGAAGATCTGCGTGGTGCTGGGGGACAACATCATCGAGGGGTGCATCGCCAAGGCGGCGGGCGAGTTCTTCGCCCAGCGCTCGGGCGCCAAGGTGCTGCTCAAGGAGGTCGAGGACCCCGAGCGATTCGGCGTGGCGCGGTTCGAGGGCGAGGGCGCCAAGCGCAAGATCGTCGAGATCATCGAGAAGCCGACCACGCCGCCCAGCAACTTCGCGGTCACCGGCTTCTACTTCTACGACCACGACGTGTTCGAGGTGTGCAAGACGCTGACGCCCTCGAAGCGGGGCGAGCTGGAGATCACCGACGTCAACAACTACTACCTCAAGCGGGGCGACCTGACGCACGACATCCTGCAAGGGTGGTGGACGGATGCGGGCACGTTCGAGAGCCTGTACCGGGCCAACAAACTTGTGGCCGAGGGCGGGGCGAACCACCTGGACCTGAACGCGCCGCGGGAGAAGGTTCCGGCGGCGGCGGCGCGGGCGAAGGCCGGGAAGCGGTAGCCTCGGATTGATCGGGTTCATCGCGAAGGCCGCGAAGTCCGCGAAGGCCGCGAAGGGCGGGGAGGGTGTGATGGTGGCCGGTCCGGGGTCGAACGCACGCCATCACCGCCGGGCGCGGCGGGCGGTGCCCGTCCACGCCGCAATCCGCGCCTGAGACTGCTGGCCTCCGTTTTCTTCGACTTCCCGACCTTTGACGTGTTTGCGACCTTCGCGCTCCAACCGATACAGCTGGACGCACCATCGGAGTCTGGACGTGGTCAAGCCCATCTCACCCAAGACGTTCGACGGCCCGGCCCTGGAGGCCCATCACGTCGCACTGGCCGAGCGGTCGCCCGTGTTCGTGCCCGCGCCGATCTTCGCCGACGACCGCGGGTGGTCGATCATGAACCAGTTGCCGGGCGTGATGACGCCCGAGGGCCAGATCAACTACTCGGTCACCTACCCAGGCGTGATCAAGGCCTGGCACCGCCACGCCAAGCAAACCGACTTCTGGTACTGCCTCCACGGCATGCTCAAGGCCGGCGTCTGGTGCCCCCACACGCAGCGGCTGTGGGTCTGCGTCCTGGGCGAGAAGCGCCCGGGCGTGCTGATCGTTCCGCCGCCCCTGTGGCACGGGGCGGCCACCGTTGGCCCATCGCCCGCGGGCCTGCTCTACTACGTCACGCACGCGTACGACGCGAAGAAGCCCGACGAGGAGCGAGCCCCGTGGGACTCGTTCGGCGGGTTCAACTGGTCGACGGAGCATCGGTGAATGCGAGCGGAGACGGGTGAGAACGCGCCGATGACCCAAACCACGCAACCCATCCCTCGCGATGACACAGGGCGGGCCCTGGTACCGAGCGAAGACGCGCGGCTGCTGGTGGTCGGCGCGGGCGGCATGTTGGGCCGCGCGATCACGTCCACCTGCTCGGCCCATGACCTGAACTGGGTGGGCACTGGGCGGGGCTCGATCAACCTGGGCGACCCGGGCACCATTCGGCGCGACGCGCGCGACTGGGTGCCACCGGGCGGCGTGGTCATCAACTGCGCCGCGTGGACGGATGTGGACGGGGCGGAGAAGGACGAGGCCGGCGCCACCGCGGTGAACGCCACGGGCGTCGGGATGCTCGCGGAGGTGTGCCGGGCGCAGGACTCGGTGCTCGTCCACTTCAGCACGGACTATGTGTTTGATGGGCGCCACCAGGCCGCCGGTGCTGTGACGGGCGCGACTGGTGCGAGCAGCGGCGCGGGCACTGCTCGCCCTTGGCGCACCGACGATCCCATCGCTCCGATCAACGCCTACGGGCGGTCGAAGGCCGCCGGTGAGCGCGCGATCGTCGCGTCCGGCTGCGAGCACCTTATCCTCCGCACGTCCTGGCTGCATGGCGCGTGGGGGAAGAACTTCGTCCGGACCATCGCCGGCCTGTGCTTGAGCAGGCTCGAGATCAAGGTCGTGGACGACCAGGTTGGGCGACCCACGTGCTGCTGGCACCTGGCCAGCGCGACCCTGGCGCTGCTGCGGCACGGCAGGCGCGGCATCGTCCACGTCACCGACGGCGGCCCGGAAACATCGTGGTTCGGCTTCGCGCGCGAGATCGCGTCGCACGTCGAGCGCCGCTGGAGCAAGGCCTGCGAGGTCGCGCCCTGCACCACCGCCGACTTTCCACGCCCGGCCAAGCGACCCGCCTACAGCGTTCTTGATCTCTCGGCGACCGACTCCCTGATCGGCCCTCGCCCGGACTGGCGGATCGGGCTGGCGGAAGTGATGGCAACGATGGAGAAGCCCGGGTGAGTCCGATCAATGATGATGGAGGGGAAGGCACCCAGGCAGAAGGCATCAGGTCCACTCCCCCATTCTTTCTGGCCTCTCGCTGTGTCCGCGTGTCTCCGTGGTGAACTCCGCTGGATCCAACCATGACCACCCGAATGCTCGTCACCGGCGGCGCCGGCTTCATCGGCTCCAACTTCGTCCGCTCTGTGCTCGACGCCCGGCGTGACGTCGACATCACCAATCTCGACGTGCTCACCTACTCCGGCAACCTCGAGAACCTCGCGGGCCTCGAGAAGAATCCCCGCTACCGCTTCGTCAAGGGCGACATCCTCGACCGCGAACTCCTGAACGCCCTCCTGAACGACATCGACATCGTCATCCACATGGCCGCCGAGAGCCACGTTGATCGCTCGATCATGGACTCGGCCCCGTTCGTCCGCACCAACGTGCTGGGCACCCAGAACCTGCTCGACGCGGCCCGCGTGTCGCACGCCGGCAAGGGCGTCTCCCGCTTCGTCCACGTCTCGACCGACGAGGTCTACGGCTCGCTGCCGCTGGAACGCCCCGACCTCAAGTTCACAGAGGACACGCCGATCCAGGCCAACAGCCCGTACGCGGCCAGCAAGGCCGCCAGCGACCTGCTGGTGCGGGCGGCGTTCCACACGTTCCACATGCCGGTGCTCACGACCCGCTGCTCGAACAACTTCGGGGCGTACCAGTTCCCCGAGAAGGTCATCCCGCTGTTTGTCACCAACCTGATCGAGGGGCGGAAAGTGCCGCTGTATGGCGACGGCAAGAACGTCCGCGACTGGCTGCACGTGCTGGACCACTGCGAGGCGATCCTGACGGTGGCCGAGAAGGGACGCGCCGGCGAGGTCTACAACATCGGCGGCAACAACGAGTGGTCGAACCTCGAGCTGACGCACGCGATTCTGGGGATCATGGGCAAGGGCAAGGACATGATCCAGCCGGTTGAGGATCGCAAGGGTCACGACCGCCGCTACGCGATCGATGCGAGCAAGATCGAGCGGGAACTTGGGTGGAGGCCGACGCGGTCGGCGTGGCCGGGTGCCTTGGAGGAGACTGTCAAGTGGTACGTTGAGAATCCCGAATGGTGGAAGCGGGTCAAGAGCGGGGCGTATCGGGAGTATTACGAGAGGCAGTATGCGGGGAGGGAGAGGGCGGGGGGCTCGCCGGGCTGACCCAGTGCGAGCCGCGCGTGTGAGCACGCCGCGGGCTGCTCGCCCGAAGGGCGGACGAAGCGTGGAATCTGAAGCAACATCGAGACGGACTCAATGCCCCCCCCCGTAAAGCGATCGAGTAGACTCCGTCGCATGACCCGCCCGCGCCCCCTCCGAGCGCGCCTCCTCCACCTCCTCGGCTTGCTGCTCATCGCCGCCGGGCTGAATGTCGTTGTGGCGTGGGCGTGCTCGCTGTGGTCGCCAACGCGCATGTCGGGCACCGTCGCGCGCCCCTCGATCGAGCGGGCCGCGTGCCGTCGGACGCCCGCGAGTTCTCCCGCCTCTCGCGCTTCCCGCCTGCGGGCCTCGCGCCCGAGCCCGACTCGGCCGTCTCGCGCAACATCTTGGCGACGCTCACGCTCGGGTTTGGTCACCGCCAGACCCGAGTCGCGGTTAGCGCGACCCGGGTCTGGCGGTGATCCGAGGAACGGCCGTCGCCCGCCGCCTCGGCTTGAACGCGACGGGTACGCTGGGCGTACTCGCCAGCGCCGCCGAGCGGGGCCTTGTCAGCCTCTCCGCGGTGTTCGATCGGCTCCAACGCACAACCTTCCGTGCCGACCCGGCCCTCTATCAACGCCTGCTCGCTCGAGATGCCGCACGCAGAGGCGTGTGATCCCCGCCCCCGCGACTCACGCCAGACCCGAATAGGATGTCCCGATGACCACGCTCAACCGGCCGCGCCCGTGCCTTCCCCGCCCCTTCCTCGCCGCCCTCACCACCCTCCTCCTCGCTCTCCCCGCCCTCGCCTCGGGCCTCGCCCTCGGCGACTACGACCGCTGGTTCGTCGTCCTGCTCGACGGCCAGCGCTGCGGATGGTCGCACGAGTGGCAGGTCACCGAGGGCGACCGCATCACCACCTCCAGCGCCATGAGCATGTCGATTCGTCGCGGCCCCACCGAGGTCAAGATCGACATGGAGGGCGAGTTCATCGAGACCGATCGCGGCGTGCCCATCTCCAGCCGCTCCGTACAGGCCATCGGCAGCCAGCCGATCGTCCGCGAACTCATCTGGACCGACGACGGCGTGCGGGTCATCACGACCCAGGGCGGGCGCGAGGCCCAGGAGGTCAAACCCTCGCCCGCCGAGGGCTGGCTGACCCCGGCCGCCGCCGCCGAGTATGTGCGGGCGCGCCTTGAGGCCCACGCCGACGAGATCAGGTACCAGAGCCTCGACCCCAGCGAGGGGCTGAGCCTGGTCTCGACGACGATGAGCGGCTTCGAGCCGGGCAGCGCGACGCTGCTGGATCGGAGCGTTGACGCCATCCGCTGCGATGCGGTCGTCTCCAATGCTCCCAACATCGTCTCGCGGACGTGGATCGACCAGGACGGGCGCGCGGTCCGCACCGAGATCCCGTTGGGCGGGCTGTCGCTCACGATGGTGATGACCGACCAGGCGACCGCGATGGTGCGGGGCCAGGCGCCCGAGTTGATGGTCCAGACGCTGATCCGCCCGAATCGCCCGATCGACCAGCCGCGCCGGGCGCGAACGGCGTCGTACCTGCTCACGGTGACTTCCGAGGGCACGCTGCCCAGCCTCCCCACCACCTCGACCCAGACGGTCGAACTGCTTGAGACCAATCGTGCCCGAGTGACGGTGGACATGCGGAGTCCCTCCGCCGCCGAGGTCGTGGATGACACCGTGTTCCTGGCCTCGTCGTCGCTGCTCGACCTGGACGATCCCGAGTTGATCGCGCTCACCGAGCGGTCACTGGACCGCGCCGGCGAGGACCCAGTGCGCCGGGCCGAGGCGCTCCGGCGTGCCGTGTATCGCCACATCCGCAACAAGTCGCTGGGCGTGGGGTTCGCGTCAGCGTCAGAGACATGCCGCAGCCGGGCGGGCGACTGCTCGGAGCACGGCGTTCTGCTGGCCGCGCTGCTGCGCGTCGACGGAATCCCATCGCGCGTGGTGAGCGGGCTGGTGTACGCCGATCAGTTTCTTGGGCAGGAGGGCGTGTTCGGCTTCCACATGTGGACCCAGGCTTTGCTGGAGGTCGACGGCGAGCCGCGATGGGTCGATCTGGACGCGACGCTCACGGCTTCCACCCCCTACGACGCGACGCACATCGCGCTGGCGGTCTCGGCCCTGGACGACGGCTCGTCGTCCAGCGACATGGCGGCGATCGCCACTCTGCTGGGCACGCTCAAGGTGCATGTGGAGCGCGTGGGGCGATGACCGCGGGCGGCTCCGACCTTCCCGCCGCCCTCCCCGCCCGCGACCCTCGCGGGCACAAGGGCACCTTCGGCACCGTCCTGGTCGTCGGCGGGTGCAGCGTGGGCACGCGCCGCATGATCGGCGCGCCCGCGCTGACCGCCATTGGCGCGCTGCGTGCCGGCGCGGGCCTGGCTCGTCTGCTCGTGCCGCGCCCGATCCTTGAGGCCGCCATCACCATCGCGCCCTCGACCACCGGCCACGCGCTCGAGGTTGACGACAACGGCGCGATCATCCCGCACCTGGCCGCCGAGTCATTCGACCGTCACAGCGTCGACGCCCAGTCCATCGTGATCGGCCCGGGTCTGGGAGAAGCCCCCGGCGTCGAGTCCCTCACCCTCCGGGCCGTCATGCAGATGGACGCGCCGGTGGTCGTAGACGCCGACGCGCTCAACGCGCTCGCGTCGATGCCCGACATCACTCGCGACGTGCGAGCCCGCGCGATCCTCACGCCGCATCCCGGCGAGTACCGCCGCCTCGCAGACTCGCTGAGCATCCGCCACGACGCGGTCGACCCCACGACCCGTGCGGCGGCGGCCGACGCACTGGCACAGCGCCTGGGCGTCATCGTCGCGCTCAAGGGCCCGCAGACCATCGTCTCCGACGGGCACCGCACATGGACGTGCGGCCTCATCTGCCCCGCGCTGGCCACCGGCGGCACGGGCGATGTGCTCGCGGGCGTCATCGCGGGCCTGGTCGCGCAGTTCGTCCCACCGCTGGCGTTCCTGAGGCTGCCCAAGCGACCCGCGGGCAAGCCCCTCGACCTGTGGGAGGCGACGTGCCTGGCCGTCCAAGCCCACGCGATCGCCGGGCAGGCGTGGTCGGTCAAGCACAAGGCCACCGGCGGCCTGCTGGCGACGGAACTGGCCGATGAGATTCCCGAGGCGCTCGAGCGCCTTCGCTCTCCGAACTGACCGCCCGTCGTTCACTCGATCGAACGCAACGTACGCGAAGAGACACACAACGCGAAGGTCGCGAAGGGCCGACGAGCACAGCGCGGAGAGAGAGACAGAGACAGCGCCGGCGTTGGAGCCAGACGCGAAGCCTCAAGACCACCCAGGCCCGCTGCCTCGCCGCCTCGCTCCGCGACCTCCGCTTTCCTCTCCGCCCCCCCGCGGCCTCCATCTCTTGACGAACTTCGCGTCCTTTGCGACCCTCGCGTTCAACCCCATCTCGCCGCGGCAGGCAACACCCACTCACCACACCGCGAACCCCCCGCGCCGCGCGAACACGATGAACGCCTTGAACCCGCCCTTGTTCGGCCCGCCGAAGAACTCGTACGGATTGACCCGCCGGTCGCTCGTCAGCGTCCGCAACGCCGGGAACCCCGGCACGTTCAGCTCGTGCGACACCTGGCCCTCAAGCGGGTCGTGGTCGGGCAGGTCATCCACGATCGCCTGCAGCGTGTCGGCCAAGGCCCGCGCATCCTCGGGGCGCACGCGCTGGCCCTTGCCGTTGCAGTAGTCCGCAGGCGTCCACGCCGTGGGGCGGCGCTCTTCGGGAACGCTGGCCCAGTGGGCCGGCTCGGCGGTGCCGACGGGGCGCCACCCGCGCTGGTGGGCCAGCGTCAAAATCTGGACCCACCCGCGGTTGTTGAAGACGAAATCACCGGTTGAACCACGCAGCACGACCGCCATGGATCGAGGATAGGCGACGACCAACAAAGCCGCGTGCGTCAGCGCGCGGGGCGCGGGGCGAACGCGAGGCGCGGGGCATGGGCTTTCGAGCCCATCCCGAATCGGCGGAACCTGGCCGAGTCACGGCGACTCGACTCGGTGCAACGGTGCCCGACCGAAGTTGCTCTCGTCCCAGACGCCCCTCCGCTCTCGGGCGGGGCTGGAAGGCCGCCAACTCACTCTTGCGGTCAACCTGAGGCGGACTGCCAGCGTGCCGACGCCGCAACGAGAAAGCCCCGGGCCCAAGGCCCGGGGCTCCCAACTCTCGAAACTCAATCGCTTCAAACCTTCGCCGGCGGCGGCGCGGCCGGCGGCTCGCCCGCCCGCCCGAACGGCAGGCGCGGCTTCATCGCCATCAGCCTGTTCATGAACTTCACCATCATGAACACCACCATCGCCACGATCAGGAAGTTGATCACCTCGTTGATGAACATCCCGAACCGGATCGCCACCTCCGTGATCTCGGGCGTCGTCACGGTTCCGGCCGGCGTCGCCACCGCCAGCGCGCCCTCCTTCAGCACGACCTTCAGGTCCTTGAAGTCAACCCCGCCGATCATCATCCCCACCGGCGGCATGATCACGTCGTTGACCAGCGACTGCACGATCTTGTTGAACGCCGCTCCGATGATGATGCCCACCGCCATGTCCAGGGCGTTGCCCTTCATGGCGAACTCCTTGAACTCCTGAACGAAACCCATGCGTCACCCCTTTCCAAAGCCCCCGCCCGGAGACACGGGCAATGGGCGGGCAGCATACTGAGCTGGGGCTCGCGCCCTTGCCGAGGCGTTGAGCGGGCACGCTACCCACCTATCCCAGCGCCGCCGCCAACCTCCCCGCCAACGCCGCATTGCTCTTCACCAATGCCAGATTCGCACGCAGCGTCGCCCCGCCCGACACGTCGTGCAATCTCGCCAGCACCGCCGGCGTCACGGCGCGACCGCGCGCCCCTGCCTGGGCTGCCTCGCGCTGCGCCCGGGAGAGCCACAGCCCAAACTCGACAGCGTCCAGTGCATCATCCTCCGGAATCGGGTTGCACACCAGGATCCCCGACCCGCGCCGCGCCAGTTCATGCCGCACGAACTCGCCCAGGTCGCCCACTTCATCGAACCGCGCATCGACCGCCAACCCCGACTCCCGCAGATAGAACGCCGGCAACTCGTCGGTCGCAAACCCGACCACGCACACGCCCAGCGTCTCCAGCGCCTCGCGGGTGGCCGCCACATCCAGCAGGCTCTTCACCCCGCTCGCGACCACCGCGACAGAATGCCGCGCCAGCGCGCCGAGGTCCGCCGACACATCCGGCAGCGCGGCGTACCCCTTGTGCTGTCTCTTATACACATCTG
>ENA-ORBV01002721-ORBV01002721.1-microbial-mat-metagenome-genome-assembly--contig:-NODE-2721-length-36816-cov-11.937178_pt1 | contig 36816 bp, 43 predicted proteins | sample MGYA00237777_ERZ505514 | MGnify/ENA primary metagenome ERZ505514 (study PRJEB26160, sample SAMN06269048) | microbial mat metagenome | isolation source: Oligotrophic lake microbial mat | place... | reverse complement strand
GACCTTGACTCAGACCTCGACCTACGCATCAACCTCGGAAGTACCTTTACATTCCCAATGACAGCTATCATTTTACTCCTTCCGGCGGTTAACTCGACCTTGACCCTGACTCAGACCTCGACGTCGACAACGTACCAGCCTTCCCTAACGTCTTCGAACCCGACATTGAAACCGACCACGAACACGACCCAGACCACGACCTCGTCCTCGATCTTGACTTAACCAACCACTTCATAAGGGTATTTATATTTCCAATGACAGCTATCATTTTTATCCTTCCGGCGGTTAATCCGTCCTTGATCTTGAAACCGAACTCAACCTCGCACCCAACATTGACCTCGACCTCGACAGCACCCACGATCTCGACCTCGACCCTGACATCGACCGAGACCTCAACCTTAACCTCCCCCACGATCTCAACCCCGATCTCGACCTCGACCTCCCCCACGATCTCAACCTCGACCTCCCCCACGATCTCGACATCGACCCCGACATCGACTTAACCCACCCCATAGAAAGGGAATTTACATTCCCAATGACGGCTATCATTTTACTTCTGCGTCTTTGGCAAATCATGAACCCACGGGAAAAAGTCCACAACGGTCTCCATGTTTAGATATGCAACTCCAACGGGTTCCACTTCGCTTAACTTCCCGTCTTTTATAGCGTTCATAAATCGACCGGAATCAGCAATCCACGCCGCATCCTCGAACTTAATTATTGACCCCATAACTTCCGAAACTCGTCCTGTCATGTGATACGTTACAGTTCTAAGGAAGAATTTCTCTCCGACCATGGAGTCGAAGAATGATATTTCTTTTTGTGTTGGTTTCCTTTGTGTTGGTTTCTTTTGTGTTAATTTCTTTTGTGCTGGTTGCTTTGTGTTTTCTTCCATTCTAAACAAATTCTCAAACCACGTCTTAATCCCCATATGATATCTGCTCTTTCCGACGGTTAAACCGTCCTTGATTATTAAGCTGAAATTGACCTTGAACCCAATATTGACCTCGACAACGACATCGACCCCAACCACAACCTCGACCTCGACCTCGACCTCGACCTCGACCTCGACCCCGACCACGACCTCGACCCCGACATCGACAACGACCCCAACCCAAACCTCAAACTCGGAAGTACATTTATGTTCCCAATGACAGCTATCATCTTACTCCTTCCGACGGTTAAACTGACCTCGCCCACGTTGTCCTTTCGGCTTATGATAATGCTCGGGGAGGGTTTCCCCTCCCCGTTTAAAGGTTTACGTCAAGGTCGCACTGATCGTTAACGTGCCTTGATATACGCCAGCTTTGTCAGCGTTGGTAAAAGGAACAGTACCCGGAACTGTGGGGATACCATTTACGACTTCTCCTGTAGCTGTACCGACATACACGCGCAAAAATCCGCCTGTGATGTCTGCATTACCCAAAGCTGCAGTTGCCGCACCAAGCGCACCGTTGCGCAAGACCGACTCGGTTTGATTAGAATTAACGCGCACAGCTGTTAGTGTGGCGCGCTTATTTAATCCTTCCGCCGGAGCTTGGCCGGCCGGAACAATTTGACCGCCATAAGAAAACGTGACCGACTGGTAATTCCCGGGAGCGGGGTCATTTCCGTTTGCCGGAGATAGATCAATGGCGAAAAACCCTTGACCTAACCAGACGTTAGGGCCAGCGACAAATTTCATCCCACCATTGTTCTGGTCGAAGTTTAGGAAGTTTCCGACGTGTGCTGTAAACACAGGCGGTGAACCCTTAACATCGGAAACAATGAACTTGACAGATGTCGCCGCTGGTATTGTTACTTGGATCGGAAACTCTTCTGCGCGCGCAATGCCGACAAAGGCGACTGTGGCGATCAACATAATCATGAGTTTTTTCATTTTATTTCTCCCTAGATTGTTATTAAAATTAAACCTTTTTTTTATGCCAATTGACCTCCTGTTCTTTTGGGGTAGCGGGGGGAGTAAAGGGGAAAATGTAAAACCTTTACTCCCGCTTGACGGATTGGGGAACCCGTTTGAGGCCGCTCCTTATCTATTGAATGTCTTGAATATAAGCACGTCCAACGGTAAAGTTGTTCCCCGTTGCCGAAAATAAATACGATTGAACCCGTGGGCATGATTCCCCACCGTACAAATTGGAACTCACACCTTCAAAGGACAGTGCTTTAGCCGTTGACTCTCCAAGGAACCGCACACCTTCGCTTGGCAATGGAGCACCAACAGTATAACTTGCCGGCCATATTGATCTGCCGTAAACAATGTCAATGGCACCATTGTTCCACGTATTTGTTAATGCAATGTCGCTTATTCCATCGCTATTATAATCGCCGGCGGCCATAACGCTGTATAGTGCGCTCTCTGAAGAAATTAAAAACCCGTTAGTCCCGTTTAGCTGGGAAAGATCAACCGCAGCCGGCCATATAGCGCGACCGAGAATGATCGCGGTTCGGCTATTAGATACGCCGATGTCAAGATAACCGTCCTTATTTATGTCGCCAACAATATTCAGATAGTAAGAATCATTGTTTGCTCCGGAGATTTTAAAACCTTTGACACCGTCAAAATAAGAGTCAGTAGCCAATACGATAGATCCCAAAGACCCTGCTTTCCCAAATAAAACATACCCTTTACCGTTGACAGAAAAGAGAACATCGTTAATCCCGTCTCTGTTCACATCGGCTATATTGGGATTGGAAAATCCAGAACTGTTAGTTGTGACCAGTTTTGTCGCTTTAACGCCGTCATAGTAAGAATCATTAACTGCAGAAACCGATCCACTGGTTAGCAATTTATCTCCATAAAAAATCCTCACGCTCGAATCAAATTGCGCATCGCAAACAATATCACTTAATCCATCGCGGTTAATGTCGGCAACAACGATTTTATTAGGCAGAGGCCCTGAATAAAAAACACTATTTACTCCAGGCACAGCCACCCTTAAGTCCACGGATGTCGGAAAATTTCTGCTGCCGGATACTATGTAAAAACCCGCACCAGCTCTCCAGTTGCCCGTACCAATAACAAAGTCGGCTAATCCGTCATTGTTAATGTCACCAGCCGCCGCCAATGCGCGCCCGGTGGAATTGCCGGTGGTAAAAACAACGCCTCTCGTGGTCGTTCCGACCGACGAAAGATTAACTACGGGGGGAAACTTGGATGCTTTACCAAAAATAAGGTATGCTTTTCCCCCACCTGCTGCGTTATAAGCACCGATAAGTACGTCCGGGATACTATCGCCGTCAACGTCGCCAACGTTTACGATATTCCCTGCTCGATCATTGGGTGCTTGACCTATAAAAGTAGTTGTTCCGGTGGTTGGCAGAGTAACGGTATTTGCAAAAAGCGGTGATGCGGATAGTACAAAACATAGTAAAGTAGCATAAATTTTGTTCTTCATCCTGGAATCTCCTTGGTTGTTGGTTAATTAATTGTCGTGCTTGAGCAAAAGACGGTTGAACCAACGTCTGAGCTCCCCCTTAAAACGTCCTTCGCTTGATCAAAAAGCTCCTGTATGCGCTCTTTGCTTAAAGCTTTCTGGCTTCTTTTGCGAGCATCAATGGTTTGTTCGGAGATTTTGTCCAGCTGGATGTATGTTACTGACTTGGACAACGCCGTAAAATTAGAGCCTCCTTTATTTTTTAATTCACCAACGTGATCCGCACTATTCGTTACAAAAATGGCATAGATAAGAGCCGAAATAACGATGCTCATAAGCACCATTATTAGCACTTGAGATATTGATTCATCGTCTTTTTCGATCATGGCTTTCCTTTTAATGTGTTGCCCCGGCCCCTTTAGGGGGAAACGGCCAACAAGAGGGCTTATAAGCCGACGCGGGGCATAGGTTTATTTTTATCTTCCTTATGGTTTTCGATCAGAAGCAAGATTAAACCCTTACCGACATTGTCCGAGTTGAAAAGAATTTAACGCCCGGGATTGGGAAATTGTCTTTTGTTGACTTGGCTTGCTTATTTAGGGCCACTTCATCGGCCTTAATAAAGCTGATCGGTGCCCGACCTTCAGCGACAGCCTTAACTAATGCGTTTATGTCTGTTACTTCCGCGCTCCAGGTTTCTTTAATTGACTGACCTTCGGCCTTTTGGATCGCTGCAACTACCGGACGCGGGGCGATAAAGACCTGCTCGGCGGCTTCGCGACGGGCTTCGGCTTTTTCAATGTTCCCGTTGGCTTCATGTCTTTTTGCTTGTGCTTCTAGTTCTGCCTTGCGCTTGAGTTCCGCGGCTTCCGCTTCTTCGCGGGCTTTACGTTCCGCTTCTTCGCGGATGCGCTCCTGCTCGGTTAAAAACTCAACGCCACGAGACTTTAGAATTTTCTCTGCCTGCTCAAGTGGATCAAGTTGCTCTTTGCGTTGAGCGACCGCTGTTTTCCACGCCTTGTGCGCCGCGTCACAAATCGGGTCAAAAGCATCGCATACTTTTTTCTGCAGTCCTTTAACGCCAAGCAAAAATCCACTCAATCGGTTGTAATCATCTTGCGTTTTGATGTTGTACGTCTGTGCTTCGTCGACCACGGAGATAACTTCATTTTTCATTTCTGTCATTTCAGAATTAGTAATCATTAGATAATCCCTCTCTGTTTTTTCCATTGATAGGTTCTCAACATTGACATAAAAACGCTCTCATCATTTTTGTCTTTGTTTTCCATTACGTTGTATCTCTTAGCGTCAAAGTAGACGGTGAATCTGTTTTTGATCTTTTGCCCGCCGTTTTCTTCGGCAAGGATTTTGTAAGCCGCTGTCTGCAACCCATGAGCTGGAGTATATGCGCCACTCTTAAAATCTAAAATCGCTGACTGGCTTGTGAATACTTTCCCGATCCTGTCTGGGGTTCCGGCAAAACCCATCTTTGACCCCAAACAAGTTTCCATAGCAGACCATTCGGGACTTGCGGCAATTAAGAATTTTTTCAACTGTGTTATCCATGGCTCCATTCTTTCGTCATAAAACCCTAGCTCTCCCATCTCCAAAAGATGCGCGGCTCGATGAAACGCAGTCCCGAATCGTTGAGCGCGATCCAAAACGTCTTTTCTTATCATTGAGAAATCACTGACGCCTGCGGACTCCAAGATGATCGAAACGGACGGCAACTCGTTGTCTTTCTCGTCAAAATAGCGATGTCCTTCTGCGTGAAATTTAACTAGCATAGGTTTATTCATGGCTGTTGATCTTGCGCTATTATTGCATCGGTTAAATAGCCTTTAGCTTTGGCGAGTTGCTCTTTACTTAGTTTCGTTACGTCATTAGTTAAGAAGCTTGTATAAAGCCATGCAAGAAAGGGTAGTTGCACGCCTTTGAAAGCTTTCTTTCCTAGGTTAATAATTTCCTCCTGTTCGTCAGTCAGCATCCTGTTTGCGGTGATCTTATTGGGTGTGGCAACTGATGTCGTGGCTTGTACTTCGTATGTTGTTTTGTCGGCATCATTATCGCCCTGCGTAGGAATGCAAAAAGCTTGCATGCATGCATATTTATAGGCCGCCGACATGGCCTTGTTTGTTGCTTTGTCGCCACTATCCATAGCCTCTCCAAACATAACAACATGATGCGATGATCCATCTTTTGCGCTGACAAAAGCAAAGTCCATCTTAACGGTTATGTAAAACAACGCTCCACCAGACTTGGATTCTCTTTCGACTACTATGCGATCCAAAACCGTTGGTAGGATACACAGCTTTGCCTTGGTTAAAAGAGGGGCTAGTGCGTTGTAAACATCATCAATACCCCGAAAAGAATACCCTTGCTGGCTATTTTTGTGTGACTTAGAGATGCCTTCGATGGAAAGCATTTCGGAAACGTCTCCAATCGCGGTGTAAACATGAGGGATAGCTGTTTTATTTTCCATTTGCAACCTCCATTATTTGCCGTGAGCCATTAGGACGCCCTCGGCATTGTCTCTTTATCGTCATTGTTGTTTAATTTATCTATATATTTATTGGTCGCAGTCTCGTATGCCTCAAGGATGCACCGTGCCATGTAATTGTCCTTCATATTTTCTGGGATAATGATGTGTTGTATCATTTTATGTCCTTTCTCCATCAGTAAAGAAGAGCCCAAATAAAAACAACAATAAGACCGAATGAAATCAGAAAGCCGGAAAGTCCAAAAAGAAAGGTTGCAATGGCACAAAGAAATAATAAACTCAAAAAAACGATGATCATTTCGTGTCCTTTCTTTCCTAAAACGGGTTATAAATATCGGGCTGGCCACCGTCATGCATCCTTTCCCTGACACACAGTCTAGTTTCAGGACTTAAAAGGGAAGCGAGCTTGGTTTGATTACGCATGTCGAACATAGCTACAAGGTGCATAAAATTGTCGCGGAAATTATTAATGCCCTTTACCACATTGATCTTTGATGTGGCGTATCCATGCTCGTCATCATAAGATTGCCATATATCAACACACTTGTTTTTGAGTTCCTCGAAGCATTCATCGGGTGGCGCCGTGTAATATAGCTTCATTTGTCATACCCCCCATTAGTAGGGTTGTCTACACGATAAACCCATTGGTCGCTATACGTGCAGGGTAACGGTTTTACTAGGGGGTTTGCAGGGCAAGTCTTACGGAAGGATACATTGCAACGTGGGCATACATGATTAGTAAGGTCGTAGTAATGCGTACCATGCCACCCGCACTCGCACACCTTTTCAAGCTGGCCAAGTGGATACTCTATAATGATGTAGTTTAGGCCCTGAAACTTAATCTTGATCGTATTGTCCATTTAACGCCCCCTTGTTGTTATTAAGACCATATCACAAGAGTTGCCGAACGTCAACTGTGTGGGCAAAAAAATATATCAGACACCCATATCTATCATTGATCGTTGATAGACGAGGCTAGGCTGACACTTAACATTCATCCACTTGGAGACCCGGTATTTACTACACCTTAGGGATGAGGCAAATTTATTTTGATCAATATTATGTGTGCGCAAATAGGCAAGTATCCGTATGCGCCAGACAAATTTCTTCGGGCCTTTGTAGTTGAGATTGCTATACATACGTAAGATAGTAATAAAATTGTTGACGTAAGTCAACTTTTGAATAACTATAAATTTATGGCCAAAAGAAAAATACATGCACTAAATGTTAGGCTCCAGACATACCGAAAGAATCGTATGCTGGGCATGGATATATATAACTCGGCTATTGCGGCAGGATATTCTCACGGCACGGCGTCGGAGGGGTATCGCAAATTCAAGAGCGCAGAACAAGGCGGATTGCGCGAGGTATTTCACCGCAAAGGGTTAACCGACGAGGCTTTGGCCGATCATGCGCTTAAAGGACTAGAAGCTAATAAAGTTATCTCGTGCAATGTTATAGCTCTAGACGGCGAGAGTATGAAAGACGCGCACTCAATGACCAAGGACTTTATAGACGTCCCGGATTGGATGGCTCGCCATAAATACTTACAGGTCATTTGTGAGTTGACCGGACGCTTAGACAAAACAGAAATAAAGCAAACAGATGCCCTGCATATCCAAGTGCTAAACATCGTTAACAATTACAGCAAGGTCGACGATCAATCAAAAAAGACAATAGATGTTACGGCGACACCAGCGGCGATGGACGGTGATCTAATTGTCGCATAATACAATCGCCGAGAAAACGCTACAGCTTACCGAATACTGGAAAGAAAATCCTCGCAAGTATCTCACCGAATGTTTAGGCGTTAAATTAATCTGGAAACTACAATTAGACCTTATTGATTCCTTAAGTCGGGCCATTAAAGAGCACAAGCCTATATATATTGCCTCCGGGCATGCGCTTGGTAAAGACTTCATCTGCTCCTGTATAGCCAACTGGTTCTTAGACTGCTTTATCCCCTCGAAGGTTATACTTACCGCCCCTTCAGACCGCCAAGTAAAAAAGATCATGTGGGCCGAGACGCTTGCTCGCTTCAACAATAAGAAAATTAAGCTCTGGGGTAAGCCCTACACTGATCCCTATATCGAGATAAGGCGAGAGGATTGGTTCCTTCTAGGGTTTGCAACCAAAGATACCGGAGCCGCAGCTGAGTCCGGTGGTGGTAAGTTCCAGGGATTGCGGGCGGCCACTAACATGTGTGTTATCGTGACTGAAGCTCAGGCCGTAGAAGACAGCATCTTTGACCAGATTGACGCGGTATCGACGGCAGAAAACTCTTTGCGCATCTTTATTGGCAACCCTACCCGGGCCAAGGGAGCATTTGCCAAGATGTTGCGCGATAAGCAAAACAATATAGTTTTCCACTTTTCGTGCTTGGAGAACCCTAATTATCTCCAGCGAAAGATTGTTGTTCCCGGCCTTGCAACATACGACTGGGTCGAGGATAAAAGACGCAAGTGGGGAGAGAGTGATCCTCGGTGGGTCGGACGCGTATTAGGCCAAATACCAGACAATGCGTTATCCAACACATTCAACCAGGCATGGATTAATCACACAAAAGAACGTCGCGGATTACTTGCAGGCTATAGTGTAGATGCCGGCGTCTCCGTAGATAGCGCGGGCGAAGGCGTTGACGACAACGTCATCATGGCGGGCAAGGGTGGCGAGGTAATGGAAACATTCACGCGCACAATAATGACTCCCACAGAGGTAGCGCACAAGGCGGTTGAGATGTGCAAAAAGATAAGAGGATCATTTATTATTTTTGATTGCGATGGCCTAGGAATCCGAGATTACCAAGAATGTAATAATTTGCCGGAGGAGTATTTGCGGGGAATAGAAATATTAAAATTCCACGGATCAGGCCAAAGCACATTTTTTGAGGAGCTTCCCGACGGGAGAAAGCGACCGATGTATGCCAACCTGCGCGCCGAGGCATCATTTATTACTCAGGAAAGAGGACTGGCAGGGAAATGTAGCATGGATGAAAAAGATCAAGAATTGATTGAAGACTTGATGGAAGAAGAATACTATGAAAACAAGCAGGGCCTTATTCAAATCGAACCAAAAGAAGATTTAAAGGAACGACTCGAAAGATCACCGGGCAGAGGCGATTGTTATAAGATGTTGCAGTGGGCATTTAGCCAGAACATCCAAGATCATACTTATGCCGATCGCGGAAACCCGATGCCACAATATGGGAAAATGGACAATGATGTCTATCACGGTGGTCAACAGTTGCCAAGATATGGAAAAATGGAATAATAAATAAGGGGGATTTTATGGGTTCAGTCGGAAAAGTTGCCGGTACATTGCTGGGGGGATTTGGGATCGGGCAAGCAATAGGAAAACTTTTTCAAACGAAGAAACCTCCGGCTCCAGCTCCTTTGCCGGTGGCTCCGTCTGTTGTATCGGCAGAAGAAGGTGCAAGAAAAGACCTCGAGCGCAGACGCCGCGTTAGTTTTCTTAATGGAGGAGATACAAATAAAACAGCTGGCATGATTGGGGCTACGGTTGGAACAAAAACATTGGTCGGACAATAAGCTTACGGTTCGCCTTGGCAGGACGGACGATCTTTCGACGCTCTTTAATTTTGTCGACGAGTATGATGGCGATTTATTGATTGATTGCGAAAAGACAAAGAAAAGCTTGCAGGAATTATTAATAAGCGAAGGAATTGTCATTATTGAGAAAGATAACGTGGCGATTTGCGGTATCGGCGGTACAGTCTTTGGTTGCACTTATAATGACGAGGTGATGTTGTGTGTGATGTTTCTTTTTGTAAAAAAAGAATATCGCAGATTAACCCCGAGGATCATCCTTGCAGTTGAGCATTTTTTTGCATCAACAAAGATTAATAGGATTGTTTACGGCTTTGCTGTTGGGAAAGAAACACAAAAACGTTTACGGTTTATGAAAATATTAGGTTATGATAATTTCGACACGCACGTATCTAAGAAAATACGACCTACCCTGTGAGCACGCATGACATCAGAGAATGAAGTCAAAGAGATTTTGATCGACAATGAATTCTTGACCAACCAGAACTCCAATTATCGAAGCTATTGCCAAGACTTGGCTGACTTTTTTACCCCTCGCAAGGCATGGATCAACACCATGAAGATAACGGGGGAACAGCTTAAGTTTAATTTTCTCTACGACTCAACAGCAATCATCTCGGCACGCGAGACTTCCGCGGGCTTTAATACTTACCTAACAAATCCCTCCTCTAGATGGTTCGGATACCAGTACCAAAATAAAAAAATTAAAGACAGCGAGATTGCTAAAACATTTGCTCATGACGTTGAGGATTGGGCTTTTGCTACGCTAAAGGATTCAAACTTTTACGAAGTGGCTCCGGAGTGGTTTCATGGCAAGCTTATTTTCGGGACTGGCACCTTCTCAATGTTGGATGATGACAAAGACTTTGTTAAATATAACGACATCCCGGTCGGTCAAGTCAATCGTGTCGTTGATGCTAACGGCGAATTGATCGCACTGTATCGCAATTTCCCTCTTACGGCCCGGCAGGCTTTCAAGCTTTGGGGCAGGAATGCTGGCAAGTCTGTGCTGGAATCGCTCGAGAATAAACCGCACCAAGAATTTGAGTTCGTCCACTATGTGGGCGAGCGCTTTGACCGAGAGACGGACAAAGAAGACGCCGCAAACATGCCCTATAAGTCGCTCTGGATCAACAAAAAAGACAAACAGAAGATTGCAGAGAGCGGGTTTATTGAGATGCCGTATTTCTCCTCCGTCTTCTATAAAGACTCGAGTGATCCAAACGGATCATCGGCCGCTATGGACATTTTTCCGTGGGTCAAATTGATTAACGCAATGTCTCGCACCGTGATCCGTGGAGCGATGAAGCAAGCCGATCCTGCTTATATGATGCCGAGCCGCGGTCTTGTACTGCCACTTAATCTTAATCCCGGCGCGATGAATTACCGTGACGCCAAAACCCCTAACGACGCTATTCAGCTTTTACCGGTCAGCAATGGACGCATTGATATAGGCAAAGATTTGATCGAATATATTGCCGGCAAGATTGAGCGAGGGATGTTCGTGAATTTGTTTAGATCATTCGACGACATCACAAAACAGATGCCGGTTATTGAGGTGCAGCACAGAATATCTCAGGACATGGCTTTATTGGGGCCGGTTGTTAATCGCGACAACAGGACGCTTGGTAAGATGTTAATCCGATTGATCAGCATGGGCCGTCGAGATACGTCGTCAGGGTTTCCCGCAGTCCCCGAAGAACTGCTTGACGAAACTTATGAGCTTGTTTATCTGTCTCAATTGGCAAGAGCACAGCAGCAATCCGAAATAAGAGAGATACAGAATTTCTTAGGCGACGTGGCAAGCCTTGGACAAATCATCCCGGGAGTGTACGATAAGATCGACGAAGACAAAACTCTGTCAGTCCTGCACCGCATTCGTGGGGTTACCCCGGAAATCTTGCGAGGGGACGCAGATGTCGATCAGATGCGCAAACATCGAGAAGAGCAGAATCAACTCCTTCAAACCATGCAGGCAGGGTCGGCTGTGGCGGATATAGCCAAGAGCGGATCCGAAGCTGAGAAGAATTCAGCCATGGCTGCATCAGCTGGGAAATAATAGTTTTGCAAAAGCGAATAAGAAGTATCCCAAAATCCATTAATGTTTACACACTCCTTCGCATGGTTCAGACCATGGTTTATAGGCCTGAGTCCATGAAGCTCGTCGAGTTTGACATTATCCACCGATCAATTTCCCAATTAAAAAAAGGTTTCGCGTGGGCACGCCAAGAGAATATTCCAATGGGTGCCGTGGAGCAAGAGGCCGAAAACGTCTTGATGGAAATCGAAGATTTGATTTTGCAGGACTCCTCGGGAGAGCTTGATTTACGCAGAGAATTGTTTCGCAAGCACGGGATTGATTATCGAAAGTTTTGTCATTGGCCGGAAGTCTACAAGCCCGAGGACTTCATCCGCGCACAGGAAGAGCTAAAGAAAACAATGGAATCCAATCCGGAAGAATATCCAAAGGGATCAATAAAATGAAAATAGAGCTTTGCGAAGACAATGGATTTTTGTCAGCAGACGGTAAACCTACGCTTGTTGTTCTAGTCGTTACATCCGAAAGCGGGAAGGTGATACGCGTTCCGTATTCGGCGAACAAGAGAATATCCGATTTATATAAAGAGATCAGGCAAATCAAAATCACCGAAGATATTAAGATGATTGAGGATTTTGTGAATAAGGAAGACTCTGCCGAGTGCGTTGGATGTGTTGGTACCAACATTTGTGTTATTCCAGAAGAGCCAGTCAAAGCACCACAAGCGGAAAACCATAATGTGATAGAGCGTGAAGATATTGTTAAATGCGTTAAGTTCAATCATTCAGATGGGGCAGACCCAATATTTAATCTTCTTAAAGGGCAAGAGTATCGCGTTATCAATATAATCAAAGAGAAGGGTGCCGTTGTATGCTACGAGGTATTAGATGATAAGGCGAACAGTCTAATTAGGATGCCGGCATTCCCGGACGAAATCGAGCTGGTTCGCAAAGCGGTTCGCGGAGCTCCGCGCAAGCAGGTCTTTGAAATAACAAAAAGATGTGTCTGCGGTGAGACCGTTGCTCTTATGCTAGAGGGCGATAAGTATGTGGGCAAATGCGAGAAATGCCGCGAAGAATTAAAAGAAAACAGAAAGAAATAAAATGAATAGTGCCGAGGTAGAAGCATTAGCGAACATGACCGACGAACAGCGTGCGCAATTATATAAAAATACATTTTCTACCACAAGCGGATTGCAGTGCCTGCAAGATATTAAGTATCGAGCATTTCGGGAGGCAAGCGCAGCATTGACAATGGACGGACATTTTATCTCGGAGCCTCACGCAGTTTATTTTAATTTAGGTATGCAGAGACTTTGTTTCCACATCGAATCACAAATTAACTATCAACAACCACCGCCGGAGGTCAGGCTATATGAAGACTAAAGAAGATTTGATAAGAGATGGATATACCGAAAAACAAGCCCGTGCGATTATGAATGCTAAGGGAAAGAAATCGTCAGCTATGGACGAAATAAAAAAATCTGGACAAAAGAAGAATGAAGCTTTAAACGATATTTATACTTGGGGCAAATAAGAAAGGGCATCTCTATGATTGAAGGCGAAGGATACATGGCACCAGAAGGATCGGAAAATAAAGAAGCTCCTACGACGGGGAATGAAGGAAACAATAATCAGAATCCGCCTCAGGGCGACAGTGGGCGCGATTGGATTGATGTTTTTCCGGACGAAGCCGCCAATGATCCTAGCTTAAGAGATTTTAAAAGCCCCGATGATTTTTATAAGAGTTATAAAAGTCAGCAGGACATGATCGGACGAAAAGGTATTTTAGTTCCGCCGGATAATGCCAAGCAAGAAGATGTTGATAAATTCCACAATCAATTAGGGCGTCCAGAAAAGGCGGAAGGCTACAAGCTATCTCCCGTCGAGAATTTGCATAAATCAATAAGCATAACGCCGGAAAGTATTGGCGGGTATCAAAGACTTGCGCACAAGCACGGATTAAGCCAGAAGCAAGCAGATGGTTTAAATAAAGATTACATTGAGGCTTTAAGCAATGCCGCCGTCGAGAATGATCGTTTAGAAAAAGAGTTTATGCAGAGCACGGAGAATTCATTGCGTAAAGAGTGGGGAGCCAACTACGAAGCAACAAAATCGCGGGTCGCCAAAGCTGTTTTAAAAGCTGGTGGTGAAGATGCTTTAACGCGAATGGGTGGCGTTGACGGAATCGGCAATGATCCTATTATTTTGGGGATGCTTGGTCGATTAGTGTCAAAGATGGGCGAGGACTCTATTAATTCTATTGTCATCGAAAACGGTGGCGGAGATAATTCCGGCGGAAACGAAACGCCAGATCAGGCAAAAGCAAAATTAGAATCAATGAAAAATGATCCAAGTCATCCAGTTAACGACGAGAAATCACCTAACCGTGCCGCTGGGATAAAAGAAAGAATGCGTTTATACGAAAGAGCATATCCGCCGGAACAACAATAGAGAGATAAATAATGACAAACCTATACGGCTTGACACCTAAAGAATATATTGAATTACGCTTGAAATGTCTTGAACCTTTCATTACGATAGCTTCTAAGACACAAATTGAACAAGATGTTACGATTCGGCGCGCAGAAATTGCGTGGACTGAATTTGTCGTTAAGCCACTCGAAGAAGCTGCGGCTGAGAGAACACAACAATCAAATGTTGTGCCTCAGTCGAAGAAGACGCGAAGCTAAAGCGCAGATTCAAAGCTCTTAGGGACAACCTCTAAAACGGCCCCACATTTCCGCAACAAACGGCCCAGCAATGGACAACTGTTTAAGTTACCAAAATCAGTTTTTTAATGGTTTTAAACAGGAGGTTTATTATGGCCGCTCCAAGTATCGCATTTGTCCAACAATACAAAGATACAGTTTCAATGTTAGCGCAACAGTCTGACTCTCGAGCCAGCGATTGCGTTATGGTTGACTATGATTTTCGTGGGGATCGCAAGTTTTATAATCAATACGGCAGTGATGATTTTATTGAAATCATGACTCGTTATGCCGACACGCCAATTATGGTTCCAGATCACCGTCTGCGCATGGTCACCCCGCGCTATTTCGTTTCCAACACGTTGGAAGACCCTTCTGATGCTCTCCAGATGTTAGTTGATCCTAAGTCTGTCTACATGCAAGCCAAGCGCGCCGCTGCCAATCGCCAGAAAGATGACATTATTATTTCTGCTATGGGCGGAACTGCATACGCTGGCGCTGCCGGTGGAACCGCAACGGTATTCGATTCCAACCAAAAGGTCGCTGTTACATACGGCGGTGGTGGGTCTAACACTGGTTTGACCAAGGCGAAAGTCTTGCGTGCTGCCACGTTGTTAAACTTGGCCGAAGTCGATAATGAAGATCGTTGCGCTGTTATTGGTGCCAAGCAGTTAGAAGACCTCTTAAACACGACCGAAGTGACCAGCTCTGACTACAACACCGTTAAGGCGTTGGTTCAGGGTGAAGTTAACACATGGGTTGGTTTCCGTTTTAAGAGAAGTGAACGCTTACTTACCAATGCGTCTGGTTTCCGCTTGTGCTATTTCTGGCAGAAAAAAGCCATTCAGTTGGCTGTTATGAAAGAAGCCGAAGGTCGCATTACGGAACGCGCAGACAAAAACTATGCGTGGCAGGTTTACATGCGCTTAGTTATGGGTGCAACTCGTTTGGAAGAGTCCCGCATTGTGGAAGTGGCTTGCGCCGAAGCTTAATACTTATTAACAGTCTGTTGATAAGTTGTTAATAAAAATGTTATTAAACAGGAGGTTTTATCATGGTTGAATATTCAGGGCTAGTTGCAGCAGCAGCCGCTGCTGGTGGGCTGACAAACGTCCAGCCACAAGGATGGATCGATGGTCGCGTTAAATGCAACGTGGACAAGATCACGCTAACCGGGGTAGAATTGTCCGGCAGTACCATCATTTTCGGTAACAATGCGTTACCGGACGGATCTACAATTCTAGCGATTTTGATGTCGTCTTCTACGGCACAAGTGTCGTTGACCGCTTCGATTGGTGATGACGGGTCTGCTACCCGCTACGCATCTGCGAGCACGGGTCTTCAAACGGCAAACGCATTGACCCTGTTGTCAGGACGCGGTTATGTTGCTACCGGAACGAACGACTTGCAAATCGTTTTAACCACGGGTGGGGCGACCGCTACTGCGGGCGTTATTACTCTGGTTATTCTTTACACACACGATTAAGGCATGGAGATCGTGACAAAATGTCACGACCTCTTAAAATAAAAATGGAGAAGACAATGAGAAAAATCAAAGTATTATTGTTGGCGGTTTTGATGCTGACTCTCGCCTCTCCCTCTTTTGCCGCGGTCGGTGTAAAGAAGGACGGCGCTGGTGCAGGAACCGCGACAGATCTTAATTTCCGTAACGCTGGGAATGCGATCTCAAGCGATGGTAGCACATTAACATTCAACCTGATGCTGGCTGGGTATGGTAACGGTGGCGGTACGTCTATGATCGACACCGATACAGTGGTTCCGGTCGGGAATTCGGTTGTTCGTAAAGCCATTAGCACAACGGTTGGGTTAGCTGGATCCTTGGTGGCTGGTTCTTACCAAGGCCAATTAATAACAATTAGAATTACTGCCCGTGCAGGTTCTGGGACGTTTTTGCTACGTCCTACAACGCCAAGCTCGGATTACACGACAATCGCGTTTGACGGTGTTGATGACAGCGTGACATTGTTGTGGGATTCTGCGTGGTATGTTGTTGACGGTAGATCGGTAACGATCCAATAATCTTGGAAGGGAGGGAGATTCGGGAAATGAGGCCCGTGTCTTTCTCTCGTGGGAAGGGAGATTCGGGAGTTCAGGCCCGGGTCTTTCTTCCCACAAGATGCTCATCATGGAAAAAATAATTCCGTACCTTGTTGGATTTATAATTGCTTTTTTTGCGACGATCCCAGTCGTTAATTTTTCAGTACCAGTGCTTAATGATTTGTGGCCGTGGATGGTTTTAGTTTCTGGTTTTTTTGGTTTTCTAACACTATTCATAAACACAAATTTAGTGGTTAAGATCGTTGCCGTCGGCGGATTTATTAACTGCTTTCTGGCATTTTCACCTTTTCTGGCCTTTGTTTCTTATTTTTCTTTGATTGCGGTATGCTATTTCTTTATCCTGTGTACTAAAATCAAGGATTGGAGTCCAGTCTTTAAATGCCTTTTGGCGATCCTCTTCTTAAATGTTCTTATGCTGACTATGCAAGGCTTCGGGAGAGATCCTATTAATAACTTCGGGATGACAAATGCTGTTTACGTAGGATTGATTGGCCAGTCCATGCAGACAGCCTCAATGTTTGTCGTTTTATCCGCATTCCTTATTTCATGCTCCCGCCTTAACTTAATATTTTCCTTGCTAGCTAGCGTTATCTGCCTTTCGGTTTGGGGCGTAGCTTGTGGCTTTGCCGGGTGGCTATCCATTGCCTTTAATGAGTCCAAGAAAAAAGCTTTAATTATTCTTGCCGTTGCTGGAATTGTTTTTGTTGCTTTTGGGGTGTCTCAACATAAATTTGAACGCAACCTAAGCAATCTTGGGCGGGCCGGAGTGTGGGCCAAAGCAATTGAACTGGCAAATCAACGGCCTTTAACAGGATGGGGTATCGGCTCCTTTAAATATATTTTTCCTATAAAAAGCAATATGCCAACATCGTTCCCGTGGAAGACAGCACACAATTTCTTTATCCAGCTTTACTTTGAGGCCGGTTTTCTTAGCATTGTCTTGGCGGTAACGGGTATTGCAATACTCTTGTCGAAGCTGATAGGGCTGGGATTGATTAATTGTGTTGCGGGTTTGGTTATGATCATCGCTAATTCTCTGGTTCATTTTCCAGATAGGCAAATCCAGACGGTTCTAATCCTAGTCGCATTTGTAGCTTATTGTATTTTTATGATAAAGGAGAGAAACCATGGCTGCCAATAAATTAGTCATCGCTAATATGGCTCTGCAAAAGATGGGCGCCCGCCCGATAACCTCTTTTACTCAAGAGGGATCCCAAGAAGCCGTCGCAATCAATGCGGTATACGACGAAATTTTAAAAGAAGTCTTATCTGAACATCCGTGGACGTTTGCGCAAAAGAGACTGGCTTTAACTGCTGTTGTTCCGGACGACGTAACGCGCACAATTAATCAAAGAATTTATGCACCTGCATCAATCACCGCGGCGACCGCCGATGAGCCAGTTGTTATAACATCCGCAGATCATGGCTTGGCCAACGGAGACAGAATAAAAATCGTTGGGGTATCTGGGATGACACAGCTTAACGATAATTTCTATGTGGTTACAAGCGCCACGCGCACAACCTTTGCAATTGTTAATCAAGACACGGGTGTCGATATTGATGGGGATGCTTACACGGCTTATACAGCAGGCGGACAGATTTACTTGGCGAATGACACAACGCCTATTCTAATCACCGTGGCGACCGCGGCTAATCCGGTCGTTATTACTTCGGTGGCTCACGGATTTATTGACGACGAATGGGTTTATATTCAAGGCGTACTTGGAATGACCCAACTCAACGGGAATTTCTATATCGTTGACGACGCCACAGCAAACACGTTTTCTTTAGATACAACCGCCGCGGTTAATGTAAACGGTTTGGCTTATGGGGTTTACACTTCCGGAGGCCAAATTCTAAAGGCAGAAAAATTGGCAACGACAGACTCGGGGGCTGTGGTTGTTTATCAAAAGCCGGCTGACTTTATTAAGCCAATCGCTCAAAGCAATAGTTATGGTGGGTTGCTCCAAATCGAAGACGATAAAATAATTGCTGACTCGAAAGATCTCAAATTAAGATACACCGCACTTGTCACCGACACGACAAAATATTTTCCTAAGTTTACTCAAGCGCTATCTACACGGCTCGCGGCAGAGATCGCATTTGCTATCACCAACTCGACGACAAAGTCAGAGCAGTTGATGCGGATGTATCTAGACGTGGTTTTACCTTCTGCTGTTTCTGTTGATTCGACGCAGGGAACACCGGACCAGCCGATCCAAGATCAATGGGAAACGGAAATGATGACCGGCGAAAAATATGTGACCAACCCTCAGACATGGCATCCACTTTAAAATATGTTGAAAATTATTATTTTCTTAATCCTATTTTTTCAATACAGCGATTGCTTTGCAGGGTCTAAATATAATTCTACGACCGGAACGCGCGACTTCTGCATTACCTTAGAAGATCAAGCGAGATCAGTTTCTAATCAAAAATGTGTCGATGTTCGCGTTCCCACAGGGCAACTAACAGATTATGGAAGTTACTTTCTTTTAAGCGCCGGCCTAGCTAACGGCGGGGCGACATCAATGACTTCCGGACAGACGGCTGTTTCAGGAAGCTACGCTTTTGTGCGAAAGTCTATTTCCGGAGATCCTTCTTTAGCAAACGGAACCCTTACGGATGCAATCCTTGGCAAGGTCATCACTATAACAATCACAGAGGTTTGGTCGGGTGGGACATTTACTTTGACGCCCACAACAAAGCTCGGATTTAGTTCTGTCGTGTTTGATGCTGTCGGCGACTCAGTGACCATGGTGTTTTTAGATGCCACAAACGGATATATTATTATTTCATCCAACAACGTTACAATAATAACTTAAAACTATGGGAATGAAACCAGACCAGATCATTAATAATTTCACCAATGGCGAGATAAGTCCGCGGGCAGCTGGGCGTTTTGATATTTCTAAATACTCGAACTCATCGGAGACCTTGGAGAATTTTATTATCTATCAGCTAGGTGGCGTGCTCTTTCGTCCCGGCACGAGATACGTTGCCGATACCAAGACAAGCTCGATCCGATCACGTCTTCTTAAGTTTCAGTATTCAACAGAGCAAAATTATATTATTGAGGCTGGTCATCTTTATTTTAGATTTTACACCGACGGAGGACAACTAGCGGCGGTTAATCCAAACATAAAACTACAGACTCATTTTAACGGTGTCGATGCCGCAACAACTTTCCCGGATTCTTCCGGGTCAGCTCACGGAAACGGGGTTGCAACCGGCAATGTTCAGATAGACACCGCGCAGTCAAAGTTTGGTGGCGCTTCTGCTATGTTCGACGGCACCGGCGATTATATTTCTTACGCAGATTCTCCGGATTGGGATTTCGGCTCAAGTGATTTTATAATTAGGGCTTGGGTAAGGCTTAACAACACATCTGGAAACAATATGATCCTGGGAAGAGTATCTGGCGGTGGTAGCTATCTTTATTTCGGATTTGAGGGTACGTCACTTCGCTTTAGAGACTATGATTCCGGGAACGTGGTTGATATGTCGGTTAGCGTAACCATAGCAATTAATACTTGGTATCACGTGGCTGTTAGTCGCAACGGAAGCAATTTTAGATTATTCTTAGACGGTGTTCAGCAGGGGGCAACCGCTGTTGATGCCGATCCATTGACCGCCAGAGCAGTTGCTCTCGACATTGGCGCTATGACCGCCAACGGTTCCTATGTAATGAATGGCTGGATTGACGAGCTCCAAATTGTGGTCGGAGAATCAATAATTGCTAACTTTACCCCAGAGACATCTGCATTTTCCGATTCTTCCCCGATAGAATTAGCCACCCCTTTTGCTAACACGTATTTAAACAATATCAGAACCACCCAAAATGCTGACACCATGTATCTGACAACTGGACAATACACCGTGCGTAAGTTGCAGAGAACAAATGCCACTACCTTCACGCAGGCTGAGGTCAACTTTAAAGGCGGGCCATTCCTCGATGATAATATTGGGGCAACCACGATCACGCCATCAAGTGCAACAGGGACAACAGTCTTAACGGCATCTACTGCAATTTTTCAGGCAGGGCATGTCAATTCTCTCTGGAAAGTTAATACCGGGATTGTCCGAATCACAGTCTTTACGAGTTCCACCCAAGTAACAGGAACGGTGGAAACAGACGAGGACGGGGTTGCCGGAACGATAGGTGGAACAAGCGCATATTTTTTATGGGCGGAAGGCTCGTGGAGCGCAGTACGTGGGTATCCTAAGCATTGCACATTCCACGAAGGAAGGCTGTATTTTGCAAATACGACATACCAGCCAGGAGGGGTTTGGGGAAGCGTCCCGTACGCCTATGAGCTATTTAAAGAAGGGGCTACCGACGATGACGCCATCGACGAAGAGTTAAACGCGGACACCGTTGTTTCCATTCGGTGGTTGTCCTCTAGTCCTAAAGGTTTACAGCTTGGAACGACCGGTGGCGTGTTTGTTGTGGGTTCCGGAAACCAAGGATTGCCAATAACACCAGACAATGTCAATGCTCCACGTGAAACATTTGTCGGGTCTGCCGATATTCAGGCAAAACGCATGCTTAATTACACATATTATGTAAAAAACGACTTACAGAGATTTCTTGAGTCAGGCTATCAGTTTGACGTGGACTCCGTTGACGCCGTTGACACAACACTTATGGCCGACCATATTCTAAATGCGCCAATTCCAACAAATATACCCGGTAGAGGAAGCCACGAATTGGGTGGAGCTTACGATCTTGACAGCCAGCAATCGCCAAATGACCGCATCTGGATCGTTCGCAGTGATGGCCAGATTGCTGTTTTAACAAGAAACGTTCGTCAAGAAGTCAATGGGTGGTTTAGGATAGTAGCCGGAGCAACGGTATCGTGCGACGGAGCCAGCGGAACAGGTAGTTTTGAGAGCATTGCTATTATTCAGCAGGAGGGTGCCGCTGACCAAATCTGGGTCATTGTTAATCGCAGAATCGGATCGGCCACTAAAAGATTCGTAGAATACTTTACCGATGAGAATTTTAAATACGAATGGGATCCCGTTCGTGTTGATTGTAGCCTTACATTGGACAATCCTATCACCATTACGGGCATCTCTTTGTCGAGTCCCGTAGTAATAACGGCCGCCGGACATGGCTTAGTCAACGGAGATAGGGTAAGAATTGACACCGTTGTTGGGACGCACCAGCTTAATGGTAACGAATACAATGTTTTAGTTCTATCTTCTAGTACCTTTTCTTTATTCGAGGTTCCTTAATGCCAGCGAGTCCTTATCTTTTACATCTTATGTTTGAAGGAACAGATGGTCAGACGACAACAGTTGATAGTTCTAGCTATGCCCGTGCCGTGACTCGACAGGGTGGGGCTGTATTAAGCACGGATGATCCGGCTGTTGGCTCTTCTTCTTCGTATTTTCCAGATCCAGTGGCTGCGGGTGCTGTTGCCGGATGGAATGTAAACCCAAGCGCCGATTTTGGGAATTCTCTTTGGTTAGGGGCTGATGGGTGGACAATAAGAACACGAGTTAAGTGGCAAGAATATTCTGATCCGACGCAAGTGATTACGGAAATTTTTGCTTCTTGGTTTCAGAATGCTTTTAGTTTTGTGACATTTTCAAGGTCTGCTTTTCCGGCAGGAGGTACTCCTCGTTACCTTGCTTTTTCTTTTAGGGCAGGGGCTCCCGCTGCAACTGAGATTAAGAGCACGAATACTTTTATCCCAAATCTTAACGAATGGTATGTAATAGAGGTTAGTAAAGCAGGAGATAATTATACTTTTAAAGTTAATTCTGAAATATATGGTTCAGTTGTAAATAGCGTTGCCGATAATTATCCCAATCCACACAGCGTTACTTTATCCGTCGGAGGAAACTCTTCTCAAAACAACGGGGTTTCTAATGAAGCATTTCAAGGGTGGATGGATGAACTAATTATTTTTCCGGGAATTCTACCAGCTGCTACCGATGAAGGAGTTCCCGTTAACGGCGCAACATTTTGTACTTATGTTTCTCAAGGCACGGTAAGAAAAATGGTAACGAATGTTACCGGATTGGATCACTTGGAGGGCGAGCGAGTTTCCGTTCAGGCCGATGGAATACCAGAAGATTCCCAAACATATACTGTGGTTAGTGGTCAGCTTAATAATGCTCTTCCGGAAAAAGCAGCTGTTATTCATGTGGGGTTACCTTACACCGGAACAATAAAGCTTCTTAAGGCAAGCGACGGGAACCCAGCCGGCACAGGTCAAATGAAGATGAGAAGGTTGTTTTTAGCGGGCATCCGAGTTTTTAGAAGCCTTGGGTTTAAAATTGGGTTAGATATTGATCACTTGAGTCCAGTCATTTTAGGAAAGCCTACTCTCCCTCTTACCACGGGCGACCTAGATAAGCTTCCAAACACGACTTGGACTAAAGCCGGCCAACTTATAATCATTCAAGATAAGCCACAGCCTGTTTTCATTGAAGCAATTATTACTCAATCTGAAGTGGAGAAACCTTAAGATGGCATCATCTATCCCCGGCGGAGCATCAGGCTCAGGAGCTATGGGCGGAATCGGCGAGATCATTGGTGGCGTTGGTAGCTTTTCTGAGGGTAAACAACTAGAGAAGATGGGTAGATATAACGCCACTATCTATGAACAGCAGGCTCAATCAGAAAGAACTAATCAAGTGCTTTTAGAAACGCAAAAAAAGCGCATTCTAAAATCACAGCTTGGGACACAGACAGCCATTAAGGGAAAGAGTGGGCTTAAAATGGGGGGAAGTGCTTTAGAGGTGGCATTGGACAGTATGACAAACGCTAATCTGGATATGGCCATCGACAAATATAATAGCGACGTTAAGGTTAACGCTTTTAACAGTCAGGCGGCCATGTCTCGATGGGAAGGTAAGCAGCAGAAAAAGGCGGCTTATTTAAAGGGCGGGCTTTCTATCTTGAGTGGAGCCGTTAAAATTGGGACATCTGTTGCAACAGGGGGAGTCGCGTAATGCCTAAACTTCCAAGAATCATGCCTTCGGGTAATCAATTAACGACTCAGCAGCCAAACGCAATGCAAAGAGATATAGGCTTCGGAGCTAAAGCTGTTCAAGCGATCGGCAATGAAATATCTAATTATGGAGATATGTTTCAAAAAGCAAATATGCTCGCCGAGAAGACGAAGGCTCAAAACAGCATTGACGCAAAGCTCGACGACATTCATTCGCGCGCGGAGCAAGACCCGGACATATCCGATAAAAGACGACTAGAATATGATGCTGAAATTAAAAGAGCCACCGCTGAGTCATCGGCATTTATCACCTTACCGCAAGAGCGAGCTTTATTCAATTTGGAATCGGGTTCTCGTGGGAATATCGTTAAAAACCGTGTTGATCGCAACTTTTGGAAAAGAAACAACGACGTTCATAAGCAGGACATGGACGCTTATCTAAACAAAAGAAAAGATGATTTTATCCGGGCGGCCGGCGCACCGGAGAAGCAAATGGCTGTTATTGAGTACGACAATAAACTTGCCGAGATGGTTAACGCTGGCCATATAAGCGAGGCAGACTCACGGAAACTTAAAGAATTCAGAAAAAAAGATTGGTCTAAGTCGCAAGTCAATTATGACATTATGCGCAATCCGGAAATGGCAAAAGAGCTATTAGAGACCAATGCTTATTCTGACGTTGATGAAGAGGATCGCGTCGATATGCTAAAAGACGCAAACGAGATAATCGAGAAGAACCGAATAATCGGAGAAAAACAAGTCAAGGTCAATCAAATAAAAATGAAGGACGAGGCCACCGGCAAGCTATTTGACAAGACGCTCACGCTTAACGATATAAAGGACTACGTTAACGCAGGAATGCCTGCGAGTGATGGCTTGGCACTAAGAACGTCTTTACTTGCGCCTATCGCTGTCGATCCGGTTAAAGCGAGCGTAAACTTTGATAAGTTCCAAAAAAGATTTAACGATTTTGAAATATCTAAAAAAGAGAAGACCGGTGCTTCATTTGATGATCTTATTAACTTTCGATCCGATGTATTAAAGGCCATGTCTAAGGGCGAGATAGAAGAGTCCGACGGGAAACGTTTTTATCGTGAAGTTGCGCTCGCATATAATATAAAAGAAGATGAGCAGGCCATCCAAGAAGCGAAAAAGGAAAATGGATGGTTTAGGAATTTCACCAATGCTATCACCTTCTGGGCGGATGAAAATGCTCCGCAGGTAGCAGAAACAAAGGCACGATTACAGCGCGAATTTATTGATCGTGTTAGCAATGGAGAAGAAGGCCCGGATGTGTACGAAGATGTTATAAATCGAGAAAAAGATAGGAATCATCCCAAAAGAAAAAATTTCACCAAAGGGCAGAATGTGGTTCGGCAAGGAAGAACTTATGTGTACCTTGAAGACAATGACGCCGGGGAACCAACTTTTAGGCTTGTTAAATAATGGAAAAAGAAATATTTACATTGAGTGAGTTGGACGCCCAGCCGGAGGCTGATCGACCAGATACGTTCACCCTTAGCGAAATTGACGCTATGGAAACGAAAGAATTTAATAATAGCGACATTGACTTATCTCAATTTCTACAAATTCCCGAAAGCGTTTATAAAGGTTGGGAAACTCAAGGAAAGATGGGTTATGCGGAGGCGACCAATAGAAAAGATTTGATAGAAGCCGTTCCTTTTGCTGGAAGTGCGACGTCGGCTGGAGCATTGTGGAAGACAAACAATGCCATGCAACGAATAAGTAAAAACGCTTACGGCGAAGATAAGAAGCAGAGAAATGAAGATATCATGCGAGTACAAAGATACGCGCTCGCAATAGAAGAAAGAAGAGTTCGCGGTGTTTCCATTATGGGGCAAATAGCCGAAGGCGTAACGGAGCTTCCGGCTTTTGCGGGAGAATTCATGCTTAGTGGCGGAATAGCTTCTGCGGGGGCTATTGCGACCAAGCAAGTAGCAAAGAAAGCTATAGAGGCAGCGCTTAAGAAGGCCATGTCAAAAAAAGTGGCAAACGCGGTCGTTGGCGCAGTGGGTGGCGCAGCCGCAAGAACAGCAACAACTGGCGTTGTTCGTGTCGCCGAAGGTTTTGAGCAAAGACAAGTCGATGCAAGGCTAGAGCCAACGGAAAAAGGTATTAAGTTGGCACAAGAGATCGGAGAAAAGCCGTTTACTTCTTTCATGAAGGCAACTGGGGACGTATTCATTGAGAATTTAAGCGAAGTTTCTGGGGCCGGTTTTAATTTTGTGGGTAAAGGAATAATAAAGAGCGTTGTCCCCAAAAGGATGAGCGACGGACTTATCCGGCTTTATAAGAAACTGCATCCTAACGATGATATTGGCCGCCTATTAACAAAGACAGGATACGACGGTTTTCTCTCGGAATGGTTGGGAGAAGAGAGACTTGGCTCTTTTCTTCGAGCTGTTGCAGGCGTTGATGATTTCGGAGCAAAAAATCCCAACTCGGTATTTGACCGGGTGGTTGCTAGTGTGCCTAGTGGCGAGCAACTACTTGTCGAGGCTGGGGTTCTTTCTGTTCCAATGTTGGGATCGTCCGCAGTGCGGGGAGCATTTAGACCAAAAGCCGCTGATAAATTAGCGGACACTCTTTTGGAAGAGGAACAAATCGACGCTATCATTAACGACAGTCCTAAAACAGCTGACGATATTGCAGGCATATCTCCTAAGAGCCAAGAAGGAAATACTTCGCAGAAAGTTACCGCAGACAGCGCTGTTAGTTTAAGGCAGTTGCAGGTATCCCGAGAAAGATTCATAGAAGCCGGGGATACCAAAGCTGTTGCTCTCTTAGATAAACTAATCGAGAAAAACATAAACCAGTCGCCTGCCGAGATCCCTTACGTTAAAGACGGGAAAGTTCATATTTACGGCATTCCAGAAGAATCAACGACGACAGAGGCGGCCATTAAGTTTGGTGCGAAGTATCGCGGAAATGAAGAAATGTTAAACCGCATTATTGATCAAAAGAAAATCAATAGCCAAAAACTCAAAGATACTTTTAGTGTTCCCGTTGACAAGCAAGATGCCGCCTTTGATAAGATGCAGGAAGATCTGGCATCCACCGGCCATTTCTTGGGAGAAGTCATCCAAGAAATTAACGGTGGCTTGAAGAATGCTGAGAAACCGATCATGGTTCCGGAATTTAAAGAGAGCAAAGACGCTATAAAATATGGTTCTGAGAATAAAGGACAACTTCCCGTTTTAGAAAAGGCCCTCGAGGATGTTAATAATGCCATTGACAAGTCTTCCGGAGGCAACGAAGGTTTTGTTCTTGCTAAGAAAGCAACATTATTAACGGAATCGATCCGCGCCGCCAAGGGCGAGTTGACCGAAGAAAAAGCAATGGCTGCGATAGATAAGATTAAGGCGCAGGCGACAAAAGGAGTTGCTAAGCTTTCATCAGCACAACAAGCTATAAAAGATGGTCTCACGGAGGATCAGTTTGTGAAGGCGCAACAGCTTACTCAAACTCTCCGCGGAACTAAGGGAATGACGGCTGACCAGATACAAAAACAACATCCAAACATCAGGCTCACTAAAGACATAGTGGCTAAAGATGTCTACGGCAATAAAGTTAAGATACCAGATGGCGAAAAGCTAACACCCTACGAAATGAAGGACGGCAAGATTGTCCTCCAGGACGGGCAGACTTATGTCGTTTCTAAAAACCAATTCGCAAACATCAAAGGCAACACAGTGGGTGGTGAAGCTAAGCCTTTTGCACCAGAGCTAGACGGGACAGAGGAGACGGTGAAGGGGGACGATACATGGCAAAAACAAGAATCTTTCATGAAAGAAATGGAAGCCAAATACGGAACAGGATGGAAGCCAAAACTAAATGAGGTGGAGGCAAATCAACTAAAAACAATGTCTGAAAACGACAGAGTTGCTACCACTAAATACTCCCAATACCAACTCCCTGGCGGTAAGAACTATAAGGAGATATTGATTAAAGCACCAGTGGTAAATAGTAACAACTTCAATTCCTCCCACTGGGATGAACCAAACGTCATCGCTCACCTGCGCCTAAACCTAAGAATCTTCCAAGGCAAGCTTGTAACCTTTATGGAGGAGCTACAGAGTGACTGGGCAAGGGAGGGTAGGAGTAAGGGGTTTGCACAGAAGGTTGATAAATTGCCAGAAGGAGTTACTTTTGTAAAAGGCAGAGATGGAACGATTGAAGCATATAAAGATAGTAGAGTTTTAGGAACTGGCTTTACTTTCGCACAAGCAAAACAAAATGTTCTTGATAAATTAAGTAGTGGCGTCCCCAATAACCCACTCCTCAAAAACTGGCAAGTGATGTCTATTAAACGCGCTTTAAAAGAAGCCGTAGACAACGGCAGTGAATACTTCGCTTGGATCAACGGAGAACAGACCAGCGCAAGGTACAACTTGGCGACAAAAGTGGATAATGTGGAATGGTTAGAACCAGCTAAAGGTAAGGGAAAAGTAATATCAATACGACCATTAAAAAGTGATGGTGGTGCTGGTTCGAGTATTGATATAAACATAGACCCGACTGGAAAAATAATTAAATCTGATTTATCAGATTGGAAAGGCAAATCCCTAGACGAAGTTCTCGGTAAAGGTCTTGCAGACAAGATAATGGAAAAGGAATCAGGCAATCTTTCTGGAGACGGACTAAAGTTCGGTGGTGAATGGGCTGATAATCTCTACGACAAACAAGCGGGAAATATCGTCAAAGACCTCACAGGCGCAGAGATATTGGTGATGGATATGGGGATGTCTGTAAGTAAAAGACCAGAGATATTTACAACCAGAGAAGCGTTCGGAAAGTTTGTAGAGACTGGTGATGCGGCTTTACTTGAAACAAAACCAAAGTTTAAAGTAGGAGAAGAAATCGTAAGAGCTACAGAGGGAAAAGACGACGAATTCATCATCACCGACATCCTCGGAGATGGGAAGTTTAGGGCTGTGCCGAAAAGTGGCACGACTATGGATAGAGCTGGAAAAGAAGCACTCGTAAATGGAGAATACTCAAAAGTACCAAAAATATACAAAGAAACCTTCGACATCTCCACCAAGACAACAACCCAGCAAGGCATAAGACTTACCCCTGAGATCAAAGCAAGAATACGAGGAGAAGCTCTTGATATTCAAACAAGTGGTAGACAGTTTGAAGATACCACATCCCAGCTCCGCGCGGATTATCAAGCGGCGAAGGCTACCACTACCAGTAAGACTGTTTCTGCATCCGATAACGACGTTCCCGCGGATGGGGGTGGCAAAACTTTGCCTGAAAAAGTGGTGCGAATTGAAGAAAAGGGAATGCCATTGTCAACTTTTGATAAACCGCATGGAATATACACTACCCCTAGCGAATTTAAAAGCCCCCATGAAGATTTAGGCGGGGAAAAAACTACTTATAATTTAAACCAGAATGCAAAAGCTTTGATTATTAAAGGTGGAACTGATAAAAGTCTTGCTATGAGATCCGGTGCTAATAGTGCAGGTGCAGGAGTTTATGCTGCAAGGGAACTGTTAGGAAATCAGAAATTCGAAGAACTAAAAAATTTAAGCAAGTCCGATCTTGTCAAGTATGCAAGCATTAACTTTAAGGAAATAAATTTTAATAAATACCATGATTCACAGGAAGTCATGGAAGCTATTGGAGCGCAATTAGCCAAAAAAAATGGATATGATTTAATTTATGTTTCCGATAAAGAGATGCCTGAATTTAGCGAAGTCGTATTATTAAATAAAAATAGTATTACGCAAGCACCGAATGCTACCCCTACCAGAGAAGGCTTTGGAGAAAAGAATAAAGTTTTTACAAAAGAATCTTTGGATGAAGCCATGAAGTCTTTGCGATCAAAAATGACAGGACTTCACTCGGGTGTTGATCCCACAATCATTGCAGACTTGACAAAAATTGGTGGATATTATTTTGAAGGGGGATTAAGAGATTTTTCATCTTGGTCAAAGAAGCTCTTGTCAGAGTTAGGCGAGAAGATCCGTCCGTATTTAAAAGATGTTTGGGATAATATTAACCGCGATTTTTCCAAAACATCCTCACCGGTGCAAGACGATATTTATACCCGCAACAGATTAATCAAAAAGGGGTCGCCAACCCGAGGGGGGGATGTCAATTTCGCCGAGAAGCTGTTCACCCCTATATCCTCCCGGCTAAAAAGAATCAATCCATCTCTAAAACAGGCACTAACAAAGTTTGAATACGACACTGCAAACAGCATCATGTCGGACACAAATGCCGCTACCCCATTTTTAGAATCAGTTAAAAAAATGAGCGCTGATGATCGTGCGGATTTAGACTTGGCATTCAAGAATGGTGATGTGAAAAAGATTGATGAAGTAGTTAAAAAATACGGGATTTCTAAACAATACAAATCTATTCGATCAACATTAGACAGCATCCACAAGAAAGCTCTTGAAGTCGGTCTTGATGTTGGTTATATCGAGAACTATCACCCGCGCATTATTAAAGACGTAAAAGGTTTCCTCGATCATGTTCGGGGAGGTAAACATTGGAGCCTTATTAGCGAAGCGATTCAGAAAAAAGAAACTGAACTTGGGAGATATTTAACCGACGAAGAAAAAGCTTATGCAATCAATACACTATTGCGCGGGTATAGCTTGGGGCAAATTAAGCTAGAAAGACCCGGGAATCTAAAGGAACGCGAGATTGATATTATCACCCCAGAGTTTAATGCTTTCTATGAAGACAGCTCTTCGGCCCTTGTAAGATATATTGAGCAAGTCAATGAGAATATTGCGGCCCGGCGCTTCTTTGGAAAATCCGAAGCGTTTTCTAATATTGATAATAGTATTGGTGCATATACGGCAAGACTGCTAGCAGAAGGAAAGTTAACACCAAATCAAGAACTAGAAGTTAAGCAAATTTTACAATCAAGATTTAATGCGCGGGGAACGTCGGGGCCGATCACCATTTATAAAAATCTATCGTATATTGACACAATGGGAAGCATGGTCTCGGCAATTACGCAGATAGGCGACTTGGCCTTTTCTCTATACCGCAATGGCTTTTTAAACACCTCGTCGTCGTTTATTGAAGCTGTTCAAGGAAGGTCGGAGTTAACAAAACGTGATTTGGGGATCGACAAAATAGCCGAAGAGTTTAAGGACACGACAAGGACGGGTAAGTGGCTCAAGAAAGTTTTTAACATGACCGGCCTTACTTGGATGGATAGCTTAGGGAAAGAAACGCTCATAAACTCCTCAATTAAAAATTTAAGAAATTTAGCATCTAAGCCGACAGGAGAATTTGAAGATCGCATTGAAGAAGTTTTTGGCAATGAATCCTCTCAAGTTATTAAAGATTTGAAGTCTGGAGAGATCACGGAAAACGTCCGGCTTTTAGCTTTCAGCGAACTGTCAAAATTTCAGCCTATAACTTTGTCAGAGATGCCAGAGAAATATCTCACCGGCGGTAACGGGCGCATTTTTTATATGCTTAAGTCCTATACAATAAAGCAGATCGACGCAGTCCGAAACGAATCTTTTGATCTTATTGCTAAAGGCGAAACAGCAAAAGGGCTAGGAAACCTTGTCCGATTGTCGGTGGCACTCATGGCCATGAACGCAACCGCAGATTTAATAAAAGACCTGCTGTTGAATAGGCCCATTGAGATTGAGGATTTGGTCATTGACAATATTTTAAGATTACTCGGGTTCTCTAAATGGCAACTTTATAAGGCTCGGCAGGAAGGTGTCGGAACGATGCTTTGGCAGACAATAACACCGCCCGCAAAATTAGTTGATTCTATTATTAAAGACTCTTCTGCGATATATAATCAAAAGCTAGAGAGCCTTCCAGATCTAGAGACAATCCAAAGTGTTCCGCTTGTCGGGAAGTTATTTTATTGGTGGTTCGGTAAAGGTTCAATTAAGAGCGATAGAAAAAGAGGCGGCGACCAGAAAAGGGTCATTAAATAAAAGGAGACAAAATGGGACAAACAACAATTAAAACAATTGCTTTAAAGAGCGCGGCTGGCGTTGCAATTTCTAATACGAGCATTCTTAATACGGTGGCATTAACTACTGCCCCCGTGTATGTTGGTAATAATTTAGGATTTGCGACTTTGGTTGTGATAGAAAACATTGCTGGTGGCGCAGGTGACGTTGATATTTATGCCGAATATTCCGACGATGGGACTACGTGGGCGCGGTATTATAATTCTGATATGGCCGGCGCTATTACCGTAGAGGGAAACATTGTCACGACACTCCAGAACGTAACGAGAAGAATCGGATTTACTGTTAGAATGGCTGGGTCTATCCGCTTTGTTTTTGATCCGGACGCTGATTCCAGAATCACGGCATCACTCACCTATCTTGAAGATAAATAAAGGAGACAGAAATGAAACTATCTTCACGCGCTTTTGGTGTTGGTTCATTTAAAACCAATCAGTTCGGGGTCGGTGATTTTGGGGCAAGCGGTGGTGGCAACAGTGCGCCGTGGTACGGAAGTTATCTTTTCCGCAAGAAATTAACCATTGACTTTACTGATGTCAGCTCTACTTTAACCAACATGCCAGTCCCGGTTTTTTTGGATGACTCCAACTTCGATTTCACAAAAATATTAACTGCGGGCGAAGATGTGCGTTTTGTTGATAGCGATCAGGTTACTCTTTTAAAATACGAAAAAGAAAGCATAGGTCTCACCGTGACTGACATTTACGGGAGTGATGTTTTTACGGGCGGAACAGGAACGGGAAGCACTGATAATGGGGGCCCATCAGTCGCCAATCCATACGACGCAAATGACGGAACGTTCTGGACGTCGCTCGTTGGCTCTGGAATGCCTCAATGGACAAAGTACGATTTAGGCTCAGGCGTCACGAAGACTGTGCGAAAAATATCTGTTTTAATTAGAAAATCCGGTGACGCAAACGGAGTCCCGTCAGGCTACATTTTCCAAGGTAGCAATAATGACTCCACGTGGACTGATTTGACAACGGTAACGGGTGAGTCTTGGGCGGACGACGGGCCAAAGACGTATGCTTTCGCTAATTCCACAGCTTATCGATATTATCGTTTATACATCACAGCCACCGCAACAAATAGCTATGTGCAAATAAAGACGCTTAACGCATATGAATTAACATCCTCGTCGTCTGTCAACACCGCGGTATTTTGGGTTAAAATACCAACTATCTCCGCAGTCGCAGACACTGATTTTTATATTTATTTTAAAAAGGCAGGGGATACAGACGGAACAGACAGAAATAATGTTTGGGATTCGAACCATAAAGGTGTATGGCATTTACAAGAAAGCGGAAATGGGACGGCCGGAGAGTATAAAGACTCTACAGTTAACGCAAATAATGGGCAAGGATCAACTTCTCCGGTTCAAGCTGCCGGAAAGGTTGGGTTTGGACAAACTTTTGCAACTAAGAAAATTCTTATCCCCGACCATGCGTCTCTTGAGTTGGCCGCGCTTGATTTTACGATCTCTTTAAAGGTTAAATTTACGTCCATCGCTGCATTTGCAATACTAACTAGAGACACAAGCGGGTCTAGTTATTTTTACCTTGGGTCGGATGGTGGCGATTCACTGCGGTTTAGAGACTATAACGGAAGTGAAAACTTTACAAATACTCAAACACCGGGTTTCGCTACTGCAACTTGGTACGATCTCGAAATAACGCGCAATGGGTCTAATCTAAAGTATTACATTGACAATGTGCAGTTGGGGGCCACGGTCACCATATCCGCCACATTAGTGGATCGTTCGCAAGGGTGGAACTTTGGAGGGAACGCATCAATTAATTATCATTTGCAGGGGATGTTAGACGAAATAAGAATTAGCACAGGAATAGATCGTGGCGCATCTTGGCGTGGTGCCAGAATAGCCGGAGATAACAACACGCTACTTACTTACGGTAGCGAAACCCCAAAGCCATAAAAAATGAACGATATATCCATTATTGTAGGGATCATTGTCGGTATCTTTGCGATGCTCTCGCATCTCGTGGTGTCTGTTTGGTGGGCCTCAAAAATCACCACAACCCTAGAGATTGTCATCGCAATCCAGAAAGCATATACCGAAGATTTTAAGTCTTGCGTTAAGAAAGAAGAGCTGTTGAGAGAAATAAAGATTGCTGATAATAATCATCGCGACGTTGTCGAAAGAATTAACGTTGTAGAAAAAAGAGTTAATGATTCCTTCCCCATGAGGAAAATAGTTAGCTTGGCGGTTTTTTCTTTGTTATTAATTGGGTGCGCTGTGAAATTTGAAATGATTGTTGATTCAAAGGGCAATAAACATTGTCGCGAGGTATCTACTGGAAGATTCGTTAACTTTAGCCAATGCGGGAAATAATGATTAACACTAGAGTGTTTACTGATCCCAATACATTTACCGAAAACGATCTCCCGATAATTGTTCTTTCTGATGACCGACGAGGATTCTTTGGTTGGGCTATTCGGGAGCATACATCCGGCAATTGGAACCACTCGTTTATAATGCACCGTCCGGGAATAATTGCAACGCAAGGATTCCACCTCTTTAAGAAATTACCCATAGATGCGTATTTAAAAAGTTCTCAGATGCTTAAGTTCTGGAGAATTAAGAATTTATCAATCTTAGAAAAAACCGTTATTATTACCGCAATTGAAAAACGGCTTGCTTTGCCTTGGTGGAGGCGCGGGTATGATTGGGTTGGTATTATTGGTCAGGCACTGCGATTAAATTTTATCCAGAACCCACTACAAACGTTTTGCAGTGAGCAGGCTCGAATTGATTACGTAAGCAGAATTCCGCGTGCCGATAAGTTTGTGATTAGACAGCCGAGTCCTTCGGCAATTGATTTTTTGTTTAAACTCCATCCAGAGATATTCGAGTGTCTTGGCTATTGGTGGGACGATTAGAAATCTTTACGTTTGTGATCTAAATACAACAAGACAATGGCTATAAGCACAAAAAGAGCATAAACCCACGGCTCTCTAGGGAAATCTGGGTCTTTACTAAATAACTCGCCACTGTCAAACATACATTCCTCGTTTAAATGCCCCACAATCAATTATCGGCTCTTGTACTACGCTATATGCGTTTCGCCTTAGATACCGATGCCTTGGCGATTTTTGCTCTATAAACTCGGCTTCGTGGGAACGCCTTCCTATCTTTTAATAACATTGTAGGGTATTTCATGAAAAATCGCCTCAAATAGCTTTCTTTTTATGATCCATTCGCCGGTTTGCATCCCTTTTACCTCATCGACTCGCCATTTGCCGGATTTATCTAGAACGTAGAAATCAACAAAGTGATTAGCGATAACATGGCCGTTGACCGTTAATGGGAATTTATATTGGGTGTGATACTCAATAATGCGCCCAGATTTAAGATCGGCCATTAAAACATTGCAATAATCGGCTTCCGCTCGGCTATGGTGTATGTGCTTACTTAAACATGCACTTTTTCGTGCGTTATACTTATTTTTTTTAAAGGGTCGCGGTATCATATTTTTGCTTTTGATCTCATCTGGATATTAAGTTTTCTGCAGAACTCAAACTCCGACAGCTTTGGAATAGGCTTATTTAGGTGGCAAACACTGCACAACATCACAAGATTGCGAGGATCATCCAAAAGATCGCCATAAAGCTTCCTAGCCCACTTTGTTTGCGAGAATAGGTGATGACGTTGCTCTACGAATCGTTTATTACAAAGCGGACAGACCATAAAAAGCCACGTTATGTAAAGTATTTACGCATAAAAGCCATGTTTACTTCCTATAATCTTTTACAATTGTAAACTAATATTAAGCACAATCTTAGCATCATATCTGGGAAACCTCTAGCAAACACTTGTTTTAAGAGGAACAGTAAATGGTTTTATCAGGCCCTATTTATCGTTATAGGTAACGCTGGTTCGTGTTTCCCGCCAAAGCCTGTTTATTCCCGGACACAAAGGGAGGGTCGATGCTCTTACCCACGATTACTGTTTTTATCCGAGCCGTATCGGTGCGATTCTTTACAGACTAACCACAGGAAAAGTCTTAAATATTTATGCCCACCAAAAGAAAAACCCGTGTTTGACTAGAGAAAACATCCTCACGCGGCAGGCGGTGTCAATACACGGGTTGTCCTTTCGGACAAAGAAAAAACCAATCAACTATTTGTTTGATTGGTATAAAAATTTATTCTCTTTGCGCCTGCCATTTCTTAATATTATCAGAATTGATTATAGAGTCAATACCTTTTTATAGTATTGGCAAAGGAATTCATAAGAGTTAAAAGATAAGAAAGGCTGGTGAGATAGGATAGATTTTATTTCTTTTAACTTGCATAGATCGGCATCCAGTAAAGATGTTTCTCTCTTCTCTAATAAACATTCAATAGATTCGATTAAGTCAAGCGCGCGCTCTTTTGGGACGGGTCGCTCATTTGATATTAGTTTATGCTTGGAACATCTTAAGCAGTGTCCGGTAAACCAAAGCATACCGTCGATGGTTTTGGTGTATTGGTGTCCGGTAATTAAGCAAAGCAATCCTTTAATTTTCATATTCATAAATCTTTCCGATTTTGTTTGTTAATATGTTTACTGTGATTTTTAGTGTTTCTATGTCTTCTGCCGATCGCTTTATCATAAGAAACCGCCCTTCCTCTTCATGCAATATTGATGCGATATGCTGTTGATAATTACTTTCTAGTTTCTGTAATGCGGCTCCCCCAAAGAAAACGAAAATAAGAGAGATTATAAGCGTCATTAATAAAGTGCTTTCGTGCTTTGTTGAGCTTTCTGTTTTCTGGCTTAACGCCTTACATTTACAATTCCTGATCGGTTCGATCATATCTCCCCCTTAGGTTTCTTTTCCCTCGCTAAAAACTCGTCCACCTCTTTATCTGTCATCCCGCACTTATTTTGCAGGTAAGATTTGACTGATTCCTGCAACTTATACTCCATGATCCCTAGTTTTGATGCGCCTTTATGCTCTTTTTCATATTCGGCATATGATTTTGCTAGTTCCTGTGCATCCAATAGGTACTTATAATAATTGAACGGTTCTGTCATATCTCCTCCGCTGGTGGGCTGGTGAATAAAGTGAGTTGGAGTTTGTGATTATCTAATCTCTTAACTGCTGCATCGTAATAGTCCTTATCAATTTCATATCCGGTTAAATCAAATCCCATGTCATGGCATGCGATAGCGATAGATCCGGATCCTAAATGAGTATCAAGTATTTTATTCCCGGGCTTGGCGTAGTTCCTAAGGATCCAAGCATAAAGTTTTTCAGGTTTCTGCGTAGGGTGAAACCTTTCTTTGCCCTTCGTTCCTTGTGGCGCAATCTCTATCCATTTAGCATTGTCGTTAAAACTTGACCATGCGTATTCACACATTGCCATCGAGAAACCTTCACTTATTGTTAATTTTCTCCAAACTAGAAAGCATCTGGTTGGCGGTAGTGGAAAATAATTCCCCCCCCAGATAATTTGATTTTTAGAGACCCTAGCCAACTCGTTAAAATATGTCATAGTGGGAGCAACATCCCAATGCTTTATTTTTGATCCATATTTCTTATAGTATCCTCCTCCAGTCCTATTGGCTTTAATATTATAC
>ENA-ORBV01002720-ORBV01002720.1-microbial-mat-metagenome-genome-assembly--contig:-NODE-2720-length-36821-cov-5.535217_pt1 | contig 36821 bp, 31 predicted proteins | sample MGYA00237777_ERZ505514 | MGnify/ENA primary metagenome ERZ505514 (study PRJEB26160, sample SAMN06269048) | microbial mat metagenome | isolation source: Oligotrophic lake microbial mat | place... | reverse complement strand
GTTTGTGGGCATCGGCAAAGAGGGTGATGGGGTCGCCGGTGACGTACTCCATGACAAAGAAGGGGCGGCCGCCACCCGCGACGCCTCCCTCGAAAGTCAGGGGAGTGGCCCCGCCGTCAAGGACCTTGGCGATGTGCGGGTGGTCCATCAACGCCAGTGCCTGCCGCTCGGCCTCGAAGCGCGCGATGACCAGTTTCGTGTCCATGCCCAGTTTGATGATCTTGAGGGCCACACGGCGGCGCACGGGCTTGGACTGCTCGGCCATGAAGACGGTCCCGAAGCCGCCCTCGCCGATGACTTGCAGCAACTTGTACGGGCCGATGACCGTTCCGGACTTTTCCGTGAGCGGGATGCCGAGGGACGCGGTGCTGACGCCGGCCATGGCCACGCCCGCACCGCCGGTATGCACAGCGCCATGGGTGCGGGCCAACAGGAGTGATTCAACCTCCCGGCGAAGGTCGGCGTCACCGGCGCACGCCTGATCGAGAAACGCGGATCGCGCTGCGGGGGCGTGCTCCATCGCCGCGCCGAAGAGGCTCTTGATCTGTTCCCAGCGTGTGTCACTCATGGCTTGCTCCCAATGTCGCCCCGGCCGTCGTCGTTCTTCAAGGCCCGCTCCAGCCAGGCTCGCGCGAACGTCCAGTCGTTTTTGACCGTCCGCTCTGAGATGCCCAGGGCCAGGGCCACTTGGGCGATCTCAAGCCCCGCGTAATACTTCAGGTGAACAACCCGGGCAAGACGCGGATCTCTGACCTCCAAGCGACGAATGGCTTCATCGAGGGCAAGATAATCGGTTTGGAACTCGGTCGGGTCGGTGGCCCGCTCCTCTTGCCGGTCGGAAACGACCGACGCGACCTCATCGAGTGGAACGTGGGCCTGTTCGCCCCCGCCGCCTCGCTTACGACGCCCGCGAGACTTGGCATGATCGAGCAGGATTTGCCGCATCGCCGCTGCCGCGGCGGCGTAGAAGTGACCGCGATTCTGCCAAGGAATCTCACGGGGTCCGACGAGTTTTAGGTACGCCTCATGGACCAGTGCGGTCGCGGCCAAGGTGTGGCCGACACGCTCACCCGCCATGCGCTTCTGGGCAGCGGCCCGAAGTTGGTCGTACACCAGCGGGAGCAGTTGCCGGACCCTCTCGGATGCCACGGCGGCATCGTTCAAGAGAATCGTCACCGCCTGAGAATCTGCTGGATCGCCCATGGAAGGCAGTGTAAGTGAGGATTGCCAGATGCCCGGCGGGCTGGGAACGACCACTGAAGCGGCCCGTCGTCAGCGCCCTGACTTGCTGCCTTTGCCCATGTGGGCTCTGGATGCTTCTCACCCGCCGTGGGCCGAACCCCTAGGACTTTGGATGCCAGCCTTCGGGGTTGAGCCATTCGCTTCCGATGGCGAGGGCGAGCAGGGCCGACGTGAAGGCCGCGGGTTGGATGTTGACGTAGGGGACATCGAAGATGGAGACGATGGCGACGGCGACGAGGGCGATGGTGGGGCCAGCGCTATAGGTTCCGAGCCATGTTGAGAGGGCGGCGCGGGAGCGCAGAGTGCGGACGGCGGCCCAGATGCCCGCCGCGACGACTCCGCCGCAGAGCAGCACCCCGGGCAGGCCGTTGGTGGCCCAGGCGTGGAGCGGGGTGTTGTGGGCCTGGGGCGCGGTGCGCACGGTGGCCGGGTCGATACCTTGCTCGCGGAGGTGGGTGTGGACCCAGTGCTGATATCCGCCGGTGCCGACACCCAGGAGGGGGTGTTCTTTCGCAGCGCGGGCGGCCCAGACGGCGTAGCGGACTCGGGCCCCCATATCGCTCGAAAGATTCTCTCCGCTGATCGCGCCGGCGAGTTCGGTTTGAGCCGACCGGGCGCGGTAGGCGATTTGGTCGCCCGCGACGAGCCAGCCGATGCCGACCAGAGTCGCCATGCCGACCGCTGCGCCGCCGAGGGCCGCCAAGGCCCGCCGCCGTGGGAGGGTGGCGATGAGAACCGCCAGAGAAAGTGCCACGAGCACGGCGGCGGCGACCCAGGCACTGCGGGTGCCGGTCGCCAACATGCCGACGCCGCAGGTGAGGACGCCGATGATTCCGGCGACTCGTCGCCAGCCTTTGCCCAGGAGCGCAGGTCCGAGATGGAGGCCAAGACCTCCCAGAAGCACGATTCCGCCCATCACCGGGTGGTGCCACCACCCGCTGATGCGGATGACCGGCTGGGGGTTGGGGGGGTGAGGCCAGATGAGCCAGTCGATGCCGCGAAAGTGTCCGAACCACTCGAGGGCTTGGGCGATGTTGCCGATCGCGATGCCGACGCAGAGAGCACCGATGCACCAGCCGCGACGCTCCATGATCGGGTAGACGACGAGCGCGGTCCAAGCCCAGCGGGCGTTCTCGAGTTCATTCCAACCGGCCTGGGGGTCGGGGGTCCAGAGCATTGCCAAGAGCATCCACGCGCTCCACGCGGCGATGATGAGGGTGAGGGGTTGGAGGAGCCGGAGCCGCACCAGCGGCCAGACGGCGTGGATGCGGAAGAGACAACAGGCGAGCACGGGAAGGGTGAAGATTTCGACGGTGAAGATGGGACCGACGGCCCCGGCGAAATAGAGGAGTGCCAAGAGAACGTGGATGGGGTATCCGACGTCCTGGCCCCAGAAACGGAACTGGCGGTCCCAGGCAGCGCGGACGTCGAGGGGACTGGGCCACACGCCCAGAAGGGGTGGCCAGCGGTTTGGTGGACGACTGGCCGGAGGGCCTTCGAGGGTCGGCGAGGGGGCGGGATTCGATTGGGTTCGGGAGGTCAAAGGCCCCATTTTCGTCGGGAACGGCGTTTCGGTTGCGCAAAAAGCGGCGGAAAACTGACCGGAGCGGCTGTTACGTTGAACCCAAACGGCCCGTAGAAGAGTAGAAGTAGCGGGGCTTAGGGGTGGGGCCGGCCTGTCCCGGGCCTCTTGGTGTGCCGATAATGGCTAGGTTGGGTCGCGATCTGGGCTGGATTGTGGCGGAAGTTTGCGGCCGCTCCGCGTGAAAGGTATGTAGCCATGACTGATATTCGCCGGGTGTTGAGGTTGGCCGCGATTCGGCTTTGGATGCTTGACACGGTGCGGCGTTGGTCGGTGTTCGCGGCGGCGTTGTTGGGCACGATTTTGGTCGGGCGGATTGTGGAACAGGTTGCGGGGTTTACATTCGAGTGGACCCTGGTTGCGCCGTTTGTTCCCCCGGGCGGTTTCTACTCGGCGGCGTTGCTTGTGGCGGTGTTGGCGGTCTACGCGGTGGCCGCGGGGCTGGTGCTGTCGGGTGTGTGGTCGTTGATCCGTGCCCGCAAACCCGCGGCGGTGGCCCGGGCGCTGGACGAGCGGGCGGGCCTCAAGGAGAGCCTTTCGACGGCGTTGTACATCGAGCGGTCGAACGATCCGTGGTCTCGGGCGGTCGTGGAGACGGCGTCGCAGAAGGCCCGCGGGGTGAATGTGCCGCAGGCGATGCCGATGGAGTCCCCGAAATTCTGGCCGGTGCCGGTTGCGACAACGCTGGGGTTGGTGCTTGTGTGGCTGCTGATGCCCAAGATCGACCTCTCGGGCAAGCACGCCGAACAGGTGGCGGAGATCGCGAAGAAGCAGGAGATTGTGGCGGTGAAGGCCGAGGTGCAGGCCCAGGAAAAGAAGCTGGAAGACCTGCTCAAGAAGGCAAAGGTTGAGGACGCGATCGCGGACGGAGAGAACGAGGGTGAAGGCGAGACGCCCAAGGAGATGGACCCGGAAGCATTGCGGCGCACGGCCGTCAAGAAGTTGACGAACGTCGCGGAACAACTGGAAAAGATGAAGGAAGACGAGAAGGCGCCGCAGATCGAGGCGTTGAAGGAGCAGCTCAAGCAACTCCGGCAGCCCGGGCGGGGGCCGTTGAACGACTTCAGCCGGCAGTTGTCGCGGGGCGACTTCAACAAGGCCAAGGCCGCGCTGGACGAAATGTCGAAGCAACTGGGCGACGCGGCGATGCCGCCCGAGCAGAAGGAAGAACTCAAGAAACAACTTGAGAACATGTCGAAGCAGATGGAGAAGCTGGCGGACGCCGAGACGCAGGTGGCCAAGGAGATGGAGAAGAAGGGTCTCGACAAGAAGTCAGCGGAGGAACTCGCCAAGAAGGCGGCTCAGGGCGGCGAGGAGTTGAAGAAGGCTCTTGATCAGATGAAGGACATGAACGAGGAGCAGAAGCAGCAGATGATGGAGATGGCCAAGAGCATGATGAAGGCGTGCGAGCAGTGCAGCGGCATGTCGGAATCGATGTCCAAGATGGCGAAAGGGATGAGCCAGGAAGGGATGCAGCAAGAGGGTGCGGAGGGGATGGAGAAGTTGGCGGCCGAACTCAGCGAGATGGAGTTGATGGAATCGGACATGGAGAACTTGGACGCGGCTCTGGACGAGGCGAAGAAACAACTGGCGGAGATGGGCAAGTGCCTGGGCGGCGACAGCGACAAGGAAGGTGAGGGCGACGGCGAGCCGAAGATTGGTTCGTGGAAGCAGGGCGACAGTCGGAAGATCGGCACGGGCTCGGGGGCAGTGGGGCGTGGTGACGGCCCCAGCCCGGACGCCGAGGCCGCGGACTACACGACCGAGAAAAAGAAGGCGAATGTGAAAACCGGGGGCGGGCCCATCATCGGGCAGCGTCTCGTGTATGGCGAACAGATCAAGGGCGAATCCAAGGCGCAGTTCGCCGACACTGTTGAGGCGAGCGTTGCCGAAGCCAGCGAAGCAATTGAATCGAAGCAGATCCCGCGTGAATATCACGACGCGGTCAAGTCGTACTTCGGTCGGCTGCAGGAAAAGGTAAAGAAGGATGCACCGGCCCAGGCGCCCGCCGCCAAGGAAGCGGGCAAGTAGCGTCGAGCGCGGCGCCCCCAATGCGGGCCGGGCTCCCGGAATCTGCCAATGGCAACGCGACGGTTGATGGGTCGGCGAACGGCGATGATGGTGATCGCTGCGGTGGCCGCGTTCGGTGCATCGTGTGAACGAAAGGGAGCCGGCGGGGGCGCTACGACCACGGGGCGGGGCGAGGTGGTGCTGTATTCCAGCGCCGATTCGGATGTGCTGGCCGAGGTCGTCGCGGCGTATGAACGATCGGGCACGAGCAGGGTGCTGGTCGTCACCGACACGGAAGCGACCAAGACGACCGGTTTGGCGCAGCGACTTCTGATTGAGAGAGACGCCCCGAAAGCCGATGTGTGGTGGTCAAGCGAGGCCTTGGGCACGCAGACGCTGGCCGGGCGCGGGGTGTTCCGCGAGATGGACTCGACGGGGCTCCGCGCGGCGATTGGGGAGCGCGCCGGCACACTGGTTTCGGCGGAGAGGTTGTGGGTGGGCTTCGCCGCCCGTGCCCGGGTGATCGCGTTTAACACGAAGGCGATGACTGCGGAGGAGACTCCGCGGGAGATATCGGATCTCGCCCTTCCCCGGTTCAAGAACCGAATAGGTATGGCGCGGCCGCAATTCGGGACGACCCGGACGCATATCGCAGCGCTGGTCGCGGCGGTCGGCGAACGCGGTGCGTCGGAATTGCTGGAATCTTTGAAAGCCAACGGCCTGCGCCTGTATGACGGGAACTCATCGGTGGTGCGGGCAATCGCCGAGGGTGAGATCGATGCGGGCCTGACCGACTCTGATGACGTGTGGGCGGCGAAAGAGAATGGCTGGCCGGTTGAGATGAATTTCGAGCGGGATTCGGCAGCGAAGGAGGGCGAGACGGCGGCGCCGTGGCGTTCGCGCGGGACGCTGGTGATTCCGAACACGGTCGCGCTCGTGAAAGGCGGTCCCAATCCCGAGGAAGCGGGGCGATTGGCGGCGTTCCTGTTGTCGCCGGATGTCGAGCGCATCCTCGCGGCGAGCCGGTCGCGGAACACGCCGACGTTACCGGCCGTGCTGGCGGAATATCCGGACCTGGCGTTTCCGGAGGTGTGGGCGATCAGGCCGTCGGAGATCTTGGAGGCGTCGGACAGCGCTGGCGCCCTCGCGGAACGTCTGTTTCCGATCGGGCAATAGTGGTTAGCCGGGGTGGTCCGAGTTGCCGCGCGAGATGCCGCGCCCAACCGCGCCCAGCCGCGTAGACGGTCGTCGAAACCACAGCGTTGTTCCATTCCGGAGGCGGGAGACGGACGGGCGACCGAACTAGGGGCGGTGAGCCACAATTCAAGAGACGCGATTCCGAGTTTTCGATTCCGCAGCCGGGCGAGGCTGGTGGCGGCCACGCTTCTACTTCAGGCGCTGATAATCGGTTTGGGCGGTTTGGGTGCCGTGCACATGCTCAGGAATGGTGTGTCGGAGAGGGTTCGGGCCGAGCGCTGCGACGAACTCGCCCGCGAGGCGGAGCGATTCGGCGCGGAACTGGAACGGAAGGTGGACGGGAACATCGTCTTTGGAAACAGGGCGTGGCGGATCGCGCAGGACCTTGTTGAAGGGCGGCAGCTCTCCGGCGGGGCGTCGATATTCGTACTGGACGACCAGGCGCGGGTGGTGTGCCACCCGGCGCTGCAACGCAATCCCAACCTGCGACGGATCGATTATTCGGAGCAGGTCGTCTACCTGCAGCCCGGGGGCGAGTGCTGGGAACTCGGGAATCTATCGAGCCGGACGGTGCTGACGGGGAATGCCGAGTTTCTTTCCGGCCCGGTCGCGCTGGCGACCCGTTATGACGCGGATCGGAAGGTTCGGGTCGTGGTCTTCCAGCCGATGCAGGGCCTGATGGCGGCGGGCGATCGGGCGACCGCGGGGGTATTGCTGTGGGGCGGCCAGGCGGCACTGATCGTGCTGGCCATCAGCGCGGGCGGGAGCATTGTGCTGGTGCGGCGTTACGACAACGCTTTGTCGCGGGCGAACCGGAGCCTGGAGGCGGAGGTCGAGCGGCGCACGGAGGCGGGGCTCACGATCCGCAACAGCCTGATCTTCGGGCTTGCGAAGTTGGCGGACTATCGGGATACGGATACCGGCCGCCACTTGGAGCGGATCTGCCGCTACTGCGAGCTGATCGCGATCGAGATACGGCCGCTCTTTCAGGAGATCGACGACGGCTGGATCGAACGCCTGAAACTGGCGTCGTCGATGCACGACATCGGGAAAGTGGGGATCGCCGACCGCGTGCTGCTGAAACCGGGGTCACTGGATGATTCGGAACGAGCGGAGATGGAGCAGCACGTCCGGATCGGGGCGGACACCTTGCGGGCGATCAAAGAAAGGGTGGGAGAAGACGAACTTCTTGCGATGGCGATCGATGTCACGCTGCAGCACCACGAGAAAGTGAATGGTACGGGCTACCCCGCGGGGTTGAAGCAAGCAGAAATCTCGCTCGCCGCGCGGATCGTGGCGCTGGCGGATGTATACGACGCGCTAACCTCGGATCGGGTGTACAAAAAAGCGATGCGGCACGAGGAAGCCGCGGCGATTATCCGAAAGTCGCGCGGGTCGCACTTTGACCCGATGGTGGTGGATGCGTTCGTCCGCCGCGAAGCCGAATTTGCGAAGGTGTGCGCCGAGATGCAGACGCAGACCGGGGAACGGTGTTCGCTGCTGTTGCTTTCGCGTACGGTTCTGAGCCGGGCGGCCTAGCGGCATCAGGCCTCGCGGGAGGGGTCGCCGGCGGTTGTGGCCCCATGTGGGACTGGGAGAGATGGTGGCGGATCACGCGGCGGTGGCACGCTCGACGGAGGCGCAGAGTGCCAGCGATTCAGTAACCATGCGGACAACTTCCGCGGCGGCCGGCGCCGCCTGGTCTATGGGAAGGGCGGCGAGGTTGATGCGAACGTTGCACGCGCTGGCGCGGACGCATGCCTCTGCGGCGATGGCGGCGATGGCGAGGTCGCTGCGCAGGTGGCGATTGGACCGGGTCGAGAGTTGATCGAAGAGGCGGAGAAGATCGAGCCCGACCGCGGCGGCGGCCAGCGGGATCTGGACGGAAACCTCTTGTGCTTCGGCGAGCCGCACGCGGCGTGGATCGCCTTCCGGCAGGCGCGAGAGTTCGTTGACAAGCCCGTATGCCGCGGCGTCCTCGTCGGCCATCGTGAGCAGGAGGAACCGGGCCTTCTCCAATCGGGCAGCGGCGCTTTCGAGGTGGGGCTGGTGCTCCGCCAAGTTTTTCTTGCCGAGGGAGTAGGCGACCACCATTTGCGCCAACGCCGCGGCGAGCGCACCGATCGCGGCGGCGACGGCTCCGCCTCCCGGGGCCGGAGTCTTTGCGGCGGTTTGTGCAAGGAAGTCGGAGAGGGTGAGTTGGGCGAATGACGTGGCGGGTTGCATGCGGGGCTACCTCTCGATCGGCACGCCCACCATGCTGCCGTACTCGGTCCACGAGCCGTCGTAGTTCCTGCAGTCTTTGACGCCCAGGAGGTACTTCAGCACAAACCATGAGTGGCTGGAGCGTTCACCGATGCGGCAATAGCAGACCGTGGGAGTGTTATCTTTGAGCCCCGCATCCTTGAAGTAAATCTGCCGGAGATCGTCGGCGGATTTGAAGGTTCCGTCGGCGTTGACGGTGCGTGACCATGGGATGCTTTTGGCGCCGGGGACATGGCCGCCCCGCTGCGCGGTTTCGGTCATGCCGGGGGGAGCGATCACCTTGCCGCTGAACTCATCGGGCGACCGGACATCCACGAGATTGGCGGCCTTGGATTGGGCGATCGCCAGGACGTCCGGGACTTTGGCGCGGAGGGCGTGGTCAACCTTGGCAACGCGGTAGTCGGAAGGGCGCACGGCGGGGGGCGCGGGCGTCAATTCTTTGTCGTCCTCGTTGAGCCACTTGTTGCGGCCCCCGTTCATGAGGGAGACGTTCTCGTGTCCGTACATCTTGAAGAGCCAGAAGCCGTAGGCGGCGAACCAGTTGTTGTTGTCGCCATAGAGGACGACGTGGTCGCTGTTGCTTATGCCAACGGTGCGCATCAGCGCCTCGAATGCGTCTTTCCCGACGATGTCACGGCTGACCTGGTCCTGCAACTCCGTCTCCCAGTTGAGGCCGACGGCGCCCGGAATGTGCCCGGCGTCGTAGGCCTTGGTGTCGACGTCGATCTCGACGATGCGCACGCCCGGGGTGTTGAGATTTTGCTTGACCCAGTCGGTGGAAACAAGCGTTTCGGGGTGGGAGTACGCGGTCATTTCGGTCGGCCTCCAAAGGTGTATGGGCAGGGTAGGGTAGATCTCGCAAGGTGTGAAATCGGGAGGACCGGCCGTCGCGTACCGTTGTCCGCAAGGGTCACGAAAGGAAAATCATGAACACCACCCCGATTCTCGTTCTCTCGATTGTTTCATTGGTCGCGATGGGCGGCTGCGAACTTTTTCCGATGGATTCCGGCGGAGGGAATGACCGGCCCGCGAATCGGGACGACCGGCCGGCGACGCCGGTGGAGGGGCCGGGGTCTGGCTCTGCCGAGCAATTTGACGGGCGGGTGACGGGGACCGTCACCTATCTTCAGCGGATCGCGATGCCGCCCGACGCCGTGATCACCGTGAAGCTGGTGGACGTGTCGCGGGCCGATGCCCCGGGGGCGACGATCGCCGAGCAGGTGATCCGGAACCCCGGCAACGTGCCCGTGGCGTTCACCCTCGCGTTTGACAACGCCCGCATTGATCAGAAGCACATTTATCAGGTGCAGGCCCGACTCACGAGTGGCGGCAACCTGATGTTCGCGACGGCCAAGTCGTATCAGGTGCTGACGCGCGGCAAGGGCAACAGCGCGGACGTGGTGCTTGAGATGGCGAACTGAAGCAGAGCATCGCTGGTCCCGGCCCTTGGTCACGGTCGGGAGACGGCTCTTGGAGAGGCGGCGGGCACGGGGCACACCCCCGCACCGGCGGCTTGGCCGTCTAGTATTAAGATGGTCAGAGAAAGACGCGTCAAAGCCCATTTTTCGAGGATGTTCACACCATGGTCACTCCGGTCATTCTTGCGGCGAAGCGCACGCCTGTCGGGCGGTTTGGCGGCGGTTTCACGCGGGTCCCGTCGCCGCTCCTGGGCTCGTACGCGATTCAAGGCCTGATGGCGGCGCAGCCGCAGCTGAAGGCGGAGATGGAGGGAGGCCGGATTGACGAGGTCATCATGGGGTGTGTTTTGCAGGCCGGGCTCGGGCAGAATCCGGCCCGGCAGGCGGCACTGAAGGCGGGGTGCCCGGAGACGACGTCCGCCGTGACGGTCAATAAGGTGTGCGGGTCGGGGTTGCAGGCGGTGATGCAGGCGGCCCAGTCGATCAAGGCGGGCGACAACCACCTGGTGATTGCGGGCGGCTTCGAAAGCATGACGCGGGCCCCGCACTTTGCCACCATTCGCGACGGCGTCGGGGCACCGAAGTTCGGCCCGGCGACGTTCGAGGACCACATGCAGTTCGACGGGCTGCGGTGCGCATTCGAGGGTTGGGCGATGGGCAACGCCGCCGACTACATCGCGAAGAAGCATGAGATCAGCCGGGCCGAGCAGGACCGCTTCGCGGCCCGCTCGCACCAACTCGCGGCACAGGCGACGAAAGAAGGCTGGTATACGAACGAGATCACGGCGGTGACCGGGGAACAGTGCCTGGACAAGAAATCGGCGGGCGTCTCGGCGGACGAAGGGATTCGGGCCGAATCGACGGCGGACGGGCTGGCGAAGTTGCGGCCGGTTTTTGATGCGAAGGAAGGGACCGTGACGGCCGCCAACGCGAGCCAGATTTCCGACGGCGGAGCGGCGGTGGTGGTGGCATCCATGAAGAAGGCCGAGGAATTGGGGATCAGACCCATTGCGCGGATCATCGCGTATCACACGTCGGGCGTGGCACCCAAAGATATTTTCAGTGCCCCCGCGGTCGCGGTCCCGGCGGTGATCGCGAAGGCCGGATTGAAACTGTCCGACATCGACCTCTTTGAATTGAACGAGGCGTTCTGCGCGCAGGTGCTTCAGAATATGAAGGCGGGCGGCATCCCGGAGGCGAAGGTGAACGTCGCCGGCGGGGCGATCGCGCTGGGCCACCCGATCGGCGCTTCAGGTGCGCGGTGCCTCACGACGCTGATCCATCAATTGCACCGCACCGGTGGCAAGCGGGGCGTGGTGGCTCTGTGCCTGGGCGGCGGAAACGCGGTGGCGATGGTTATCGAGGTGTGACGGCGAAGTCCGCAGAGGGCGCTGGAAATCACGGGGGCAGAGGAAGTCATTTTCGTCGGAACGGCGCGGGGTACGATGCTGCTCGCTCGCGGGGGATCACGGCTGCAGGTCGCCAGTCACTCGACGGTTGCGCAGGCGTGATTATTTAACACGGGAAAAGGAGAACCCTGCGATGAAACTGGTTGTGAGATTCGGACTGAGTTGCGCGATCGCGTGCGGGTCTGCCGCTTCGGGGCAGGTGGTGGGGGCCGATGTGACCCATCAGGACATTCAGGGGACCAGCAACTACGGGATGGTGAGCGGGGTGCGGGGCTATGCGATCGGCAGTTACACCTGCAACCTCGGCGATACCACGTTGCTGTGGCAGAGCAGCGGAACGCCCGGTTTGGCGATGAACGCGTACCGGCTCAAGAGCGGTCGGCTGGAAATGGTGGGGGCGTCGTGGGTCAAGCACGCGTGCTGCGCGGCCTCGGGATCGGGGTGCGGGAGTTGCAACACCGGTGCTCCGGGGTCGGGGCTGAAGCCCGGCTGCCGCGATATTTATTCGTCGGGGTTTAATGGTGGTCAGAGCCGGCTGGGCCCGCGAACGGGGATCAACCCGTGGACGGGTTCGTTCACGGCCTTGGGCGGCAGTTCCGGGCTGAACGCGATCTCTCGGCGGCTTCAGATTGTTGATGCCGACGTGCAGCCGTCGCAGAACGTGGGCTCGTTGTACTTCCTGGAAGGGGTGTACGTCGGGACCGACGACGCCGCAGCCCGGAACTTCTATAACAACGCCTCGTACAAACGCTGCACCATCGATGGAGCGCTCAATCTTAACGTGACGGGCGGCACGCTGATGGGGACACCGGCGATTCAGGCGTGGCGCGACCACGGCCTGGGCGCGAACACGATTGATACGAACGTCCACATCGCGATGGTGGATGTGCAGAGCGAAGGCCGTTTTTACGTGGCCAACAAGGTGGTTCCGGAGGGGAATCTGTGGAGGTACGAGTACGCGGTCTTCAACCTCAATTCGCACCGCGCAGGCGGAGGGTTTGAGATTCCCATGCCCGCGGGGGTGACGGTGAGCGGCATCGGCTTCAAGGACGTCAACTACCACTCCGGCGAGCAGCACGACAACGCCGATTGGACCGGGGCGCGGACGGCGAGCGGCGTTCGCTGGGCGAGCGGTCGCCTCTCTGACCCGAACAAGAACGTCAACAGCAATGCCATGTTGTGGGGCACAATGTACAACTTCTACTTCCTTGCGGACCAGCCCCCGGCCGACCGGAGCGGCACGATTGTGCTCTACCGTGACGGGGTGGATCCGAACCCGACGATCACTGTCCGCGGCCCGGCGGCACCGCCGTGCGCGGCGGATATCGACGGCGACGAGGACGTGGACAGCGACGACATCTCGGCGTTCTTCGGCTCGTGGGAGCAAGGCGAGAACCGCGCCGACTTTGACGGCGACGGCGACACCGATTCCGACGACATCACCGCGTTCTTCGGCCGCTGGGATGCGGGCTGCTGAATCCGGTTTGAATGCGTTGAGATCATCTGCACCCCGGTCGGCGGTCCGACCGGGGTGTTTTCTCTCGCGGGGTCGGGTACTTCGCAACGTTCTCTTTAAAAACGCGGCCGGAGCACCACTGTGACCGGTGAGCCCAACGGCGGGACGAGTTGGCGGTTGGCGATCCAAACGTTCTCGGCAACGCCGCTGTCGTGGTTGTACATCGTCGTCCATCCGAGGGTTTCGCCGCCGAAGGTGGTGAGGCCGATGAGGGTGCCCGAGCCATCGGCCTCGTACCAGGTCTTGCCTTGCCGGACAACCTCGCGCGAGCCGGCGAAAACCCAGTGGCCCTCTGCGTCGACGGCCGGCAACGGAGCCTCGTCGGTGATCCGCACGACCCACATCGAGGCCGGTTCTTCGACGCTTTCGCCGCCGCGAGTGCATCGCAGCGAGACGTCGATGATGGTGCCGGTCGGTGGGTACGCGACCAGTGCGGGGCCCGACCAATCCCAGACGCCGGGGGTGCCCGCGACGCCGCCGACCAAGAGAAGAGCGGCGTGAACATGCGACGGCTTGGCGTCGGTCACGACGAGGGATTCGTGGTCCTTGGTGTCGCGGGTGCACGCGATTAATTCGAGGTAGGTGGTGGGGGTGTTGGGATTGTGGACGTCGATGGGGACGGTGCAATCGACCTCGACCGTTCGGGCAGCGGCATCGAGCCAGACGTGCGGGAAAAGTTGCCGGCGCGATGGGAATGGGCTCGCCGATGGCGAAGTCGTAATCGATGGTGCCGGCGGGCTGGGGGGCGCAACGGCGGGGGAGCCGGATGGCCCGGCGTCGGCAACCGACGGAGTGGTCCGGCTTGAGGGGGCGTGTTGCTGCGGCGCCGAGACCGTGGGGGCGGTCGGATGCCGATTGCGCTGGGCGCACCCGACGACGCAGAGAACGGTGGTAAAGAGGAGGGCACGCGCGGTTGCTTTCATGGAACGCTCCGGGCCGCTGCATGAGCCGCGACCCATGCCCGGAAGAGGTCTCCCCGGGCTTCAAAGTTTGTGAACTGATCCCACGAGGCGCATCCGGGGCTGAGGAGCACCACATCGCCGGGGCGGGCGCGGTCGGAGGCGCGTTCGATGGCCGCATCGAGCGTTCCGCACTCAAAGGCCGATCCCGGGGCGATGGCGTCGGCCGCGCGGGCGAGTTGTGGGCCGGTCTGTCCCACGGTGTACAGCCCCGCGAGGGTTGAGGCCTGCTCCGAGATCGGCGAGAGGTCAATCCGCTTGTCGTAGCCACCGGCGATCAGGTGGGTTCGCTCCGCGGGGAACGATGAGACGCCGATCAGGGTGGCACCGGGCGTGGTCGCCTTGGAGTCGTTGAAGAAACGCACACGGCCGATCTCGCCGACGAACTCGAGGCGGTGCGGAAGCCCCTTGAACGTCCGCGCGGCGTCACGGGCCTGATGTTCGGAGATCGCGGCGTCCGTGGCGCAGACGACGGCCACGGCGACGGCCGCGTTCCAGGCGTTGTGAGCGCCCGGGATCGCGAGCCCATCGACCCCGGCGTCGGCGGGGATGTTCGCGCAATGCACCCCGGGAACGGTGGGCCAGGAGTGCACGGTCGGGCCCAGCACGGCGCGGTCACCCGCGCGCTGGTTCGCAAGGATGTTCCGTTTGCTGGTGCGGTAGTGGTCGATGGTCCCGTGCCAATCGACGTGATTGTCCTCGAAGGTCGTGACGACGGCGGTGCCGGGCGACCAGCCCGAGAGCCAATGGAGCATCGCGCTCGAGAGTTCCAGCACGACCCGGGTGTCGGTTGCGATGCGGCCCTGGTCAAGATCGGTAAGCAGACTTCCGCCGATGTTGCCACCCGCCACCGAGTCGATCCCGAGGGCCGCGAAAATGTGGTGGATCAGCGCGGTGGTGGTGCTCTTGCCCACCGAGCCGGTGATGCCGATGACGTTGGCGCGATCCGGGAGAAGCGCGGTGACCAAGCCAATTTCGGTGACGATCGGCACGCCCGCAGCCCGGGCCGCCGACAGAAACGGATTTGCCCACGGCGTCGGCACGGCGGCGTTCGCCACCACCAGATCGGTCTGGGTGAAATCGGACTCTACGTGCCCGCCCAGGGCCAGCCGAACCGTTCCGGAGTCGATCAGCGGACGGATCGCGGCGAGGGAATGGGCCAGCGTGCCGGCGTTATCGAGGTCGGTCACGAGTACACGCGCCCCGCGGCCCGCAAGCCAGCGGATCGCACCGACACCGCCGCCGAAGCGGCCGAGGCCCATGACGGTCACGCGCTTTCCATCAGGATCAATCAACACTCTGAACCCCTCTCACTTGGCGAACCACCTGGATGCCGACCCGCAGCGTCACCGTCGCAAGTTTACATCATCGACACCGGGTCGACATCAATCGCAAGCGAGGCGTCACTCTTGAGGCCGTGAGAACTCCGGAGGTGACGCAGCACACGTTGAAGGGTCGAGGCATCGGGGGCCACGACGACAACTTCGACCCGGAACTGCCCGGCGATGCGGGAGATGGAGCACGGGGCCGGGCCGGAAATCCGTAACAACGGTGCATCCTGGTCCGACCGGAGGAGCGCGGCGACGTCGGTCGCGCGCCCGGTCGCGGCGGTTTCCGAACGATCGCGCGCAATAAGACGGACCATCCGGGCAAACGGCGGCAGCCCGGCGGCGTGGCGGCACGCCAGTTCGTGGGCGGCGAAACCCGAGAAATCGTGGCGGGCCGCGAAGAGGATGGCGGGGTCCAACGGGCGGTGGGTCTGGACGATGACCTTGCCCGGGCGGCCTCCTCGCCCGGCCCTTCCGGCGACCTGAGAGACGAGTTGAAAGGTTCGCTCGGCGGCCCGAAAATCGGGGATGCTGAGGGCCGTGTCGGCGTCGATCACCCCCACGAGGCGGACGCCCGGGAAGTCGAGCCCTTTGGAGAGCATCTGGGTTCCGATGAGAACCCGCGCTTCGCCGGAAGCGAAACTTTCGAGGGTGCGGAAGTAGTCGCCGGGGGTGCGCATCTCGTCGGCATCGACCCTCAGCAACGTGGTGCCATCGACGAGGCCCATGGCGGTGAACTTCCGAATGAGTTCTTCCTGGGCACGTTGAGTGCCGCCGCCGAACGCGTTCAGTTTCTGCCCGCACGCGGGACAGAGGCGGGGCACGAGTTGTTCACTGAGGCAGTGGTGGCATCGCACAAGGGCCCCGACGGGCAGGCGCTTGCCGCGATGCAGCACGAGGTTGGAGTCGCATTGATCGCACCCGAGCACGAACCCGCACCGGGCGCTGGGGCAGGCGATGTATTGGGCGAAGCCGCGGCGGTTGAGGAGCAGCACGCACTGCCCGTCGGAATTGAGCGTGTCTTCGAGGGCCGCTTCGAGCGTCGGCCCCAAAAGATGGATGCGGCCGTCGTCTCCCCGCAGCGAGCGGCGGAGAGCCCCCTCAGCCTTGAGATCGACCACAGTCACCGCCGGGAGCGAGGCTCCGCCGACCCGTTCCGGAAGTTCCCACAATCGGTAGCGGGGTGGATTGCGGATCGCGTGATGCCACGACTCGAGCGAGGGTGTGGCCGAGCCCAGCACGACGGGCACGTCTTGCAGTTGAGCCCGCTTGATCGCCACGTCGCGGGCGTTGATTCGCGGCACGCTCTCCTGCTTGTACGACGAATCGTGCTCTTCATCGACGATCACCAGCCCCAGCGATTCGACCGGGGCGAAGACCGCGGAGCGCGGCCCCAGAACGACCACCGACCGGGTGTCTGCGGCGGTTCGCCAAGCCTGATTGCGTTGCGTCGCGGAAAGCCCGGAGTGCATCACAACCACTCTGTCGGCGCCGAGCCGTGAGGCGAATCGGGCGTGCGTCTGCGGGGTCAGAATGATCTCGGGGACGAGCACGATGGAAGATTGTCCGCGGGCAGCCGCCTGCTGGATCAGCCGGATGTAGACTTCGGTTTTGCCCGACCCGGTCACCCCGCGCAGGAGGTGGACGCAGAAGGTGCCGAGCGTCGAACCGATGCCCAAGATGGCCGCAGCTTGGGCGTTACTCAGTTCATGCGAGGTGTTGTCGGAAAGCAGAGTGGGTGCAACGGGTTCAACGGAAACGAGCTCGCGCCGGGTTTCGAGCATGAGAAGCCCGTGGGTTGCCAATTCGCGAAAAGGAGCGGGTGAGCGGGCCAGGCCGGATTCGATCAGCGTGCGGAGGGGGGCGGGCCAATCGCGATCCTTTGATTCGGCGATCGTCGCCCACAACCGCCGCGCGGCCGGTTTGAGTGTCAAGGGGGGTACACCGTTGGTCTCGATTAGCTCCATCGCGCATCCGGTGAGGGCGATCCACTCGACGGCACGCTCGCCGGTGCGTTTCTTGACCGCCGCGGGCATCATGGCGGTGAGGGCCATTCCCAGTGGGCAGGCGTAGTAGCGTGCGATCCACTTCCCCAATTCCACCAGAGTCGGCGAGAGCGATGCGCCGGTGCGACGGGTCAGCGGACGGACGACCGACCGTTTCAGACCTTCCGGTGGCTCGACTCCATCGACGGCAATCACGACGCCCGCGGTTGATTTCCGCGAGCGGCCCAGTGGCACTTCCACTCGCTCACCGAGCCCGGGCACGTCGCCAGCTGCGCACCAGTATGAAAACCCATCGGCACCCGTGCCGCCACGGGCGTCCACGCCCCGTTCGACCGCGACCCGCACGAATACGGCATCGCGGGGCGCGAAGGCAGGGTCGGGAGCGTCGTCAAACAGTGTGTCGCCGGGCATCCGTTACCTACACTCCACCTTTGATGCCCAACCGTACGACTGACATTGTGGCCACCCTGGCAGCTCCGCGAAACCCGCCCCCCCCCGCGCGGCTGGTTCTTGCCAACGGCGCGGTGTTTTCGGGGTCGGCGTTCGGCGCGGTGGGTCGGGGGATTGTGTCGATCGCCGAGGTGGTGTTCAACACGGCGGTATCGGGGTATCAGGAATCACTGACAGACCCCTCGTACACCGGTCAGATCCTGGTTCAGACGTTCCCGCTGATCGGCAATACCGGGGTGAACGATGAGGACGTCGAGAGCCGCAAGGTGCAGGTTTCCGGCTTGGTGCTGCGGGAACTCACACGTCTGCATTCCAACTACCGGGCGTCCCAATCGTTGGGGGACTATCTGGCCGGGGCCGGCGTTCTGGGGATCCAAGGGGTTGACACGCGGGCCTTGACGCGAATCCTTCGGAGCGGCGGGAGCACGACGGGTGTCCTGACGGATCGCACGGACCTCTCGGATGCGGCCCTGCTCGCGACTGCTCGGGCCGCCCCTTCAATGGCCGGGCAGAACCTCGTGCCCGCCGTGGGGTGCAACAGCCCGCAAACGTGGAACGAAACACTGGGTGATTGGAAGCCGGCGGCGGTGGATGGCGGCACGCGGGCCCGTTACCGGGTTCTCACGCTCGATTGCGGGGCAAAGGCCAACATTCTGAGGAACTTGGCCGAACGCGGCTGTGAGTTGCTGGTGGTGCCGCACGACACCTCGGCAGCGACGATCATCGAGAAATTCGAGCGCGGTGAGATTGACGGTGTGTTCATTTCGAACGGCCCGGGCGATCCGGCGGCGGTGGAGGTCACGATCCGAACGCTGCGTGAAATCATTTCGCGCACGGCGGACCCTATTCCAGCCTTCGGGATTTGCCTGGGGCACCAGTTGTTGGCGCTCGCGGCCGGGGCCAAGACGTATAAGTTGCGATTTGGACATCGCGGGCTCAATCATCCGATTCTCGATTCTCGGACGGGACGGGTGGAGATCACGAGCCAGAATCACGGGTTTGCGGTTGATACGGCCTCGCTGGTGGCGGCGGGGGGCGAGCCGACGCACACGCACCTTAATGATGGAACCTTGGCGGGCTTCAGAATGAAGAATGCCCCGGTTTTTTCGGTGCAGTATCACCCGGAGGCGTCGCCCGGTCCTCACGATTCCGGGTACTTGTTCGATGAGTTTGTGGCGGCGATGGCGAACCGGGTTGTGGCGGGAGAGAGGCCGGTGCGGGCCGAGGCGAGCCCCGGGTAATGCGCGATGAACCGCCCGCGATAAGCGTTTTCGGACGTAAGATCCGCAGTGAATCCGCAGAAATGAAGACATTTCAGCGGGAATTGCCGCCATAATCCTCATATTTTGCTTGTGTCCTTTCGGGAATTCGGGTATTCTGAGAGTGTCTGGAAAGTGTTTTCAGGATTTGAGCAGCGGGAGAGAGTCGGGCGACGTACGGGAATTCGAAGGGTCCGGAGTTCGCGTGGAATTTTAAGAACCGCGCCATCCGGACTGCGAATCTTGTAAGATCGGGTGTTCTTCCCGATCGTGACGCCCGAAAGAAACTTGTCGTTCCATCTGCTCCCATTGGGAGGCGTCGACCCATAGGGTCGTCGCTCTCTTGAATGTGTATTTGGGGATGTTGGGGTCCGAGGCCGTCATGTGCTGTGTGTGTCGCCGGGATCGTTTAACCGGCGGGTGCTTTCAGGTCGGGAATCTTTCATGATCCCGGCACGTTTTCAAAAAAGGGGTATTCGTATGAAGAAGTTTGGTCTTATTCTCGCCTGCGTCGCCGGCTCCACCGTGAGCAGCGTCGCCTTCGCCGATCCGGACACGACGAACCTCCCGCCGGTTCGGGCTCTCACTCTTGAGAACATCACCGGTGGCGATTACGTCCGCGGCACCTTCGGCAATCGCGTCGATCTGCCGGTCTATTCGATCGGTGTCGCCGCCGAAACCGGTGGCGGTTTTGCTGGCCCCGGCGACGGCGGCGCCACCGCGTATGACGATGTCACCTTCGGCGGCCCCGGCGCCACCGGCGACGTCCTCATCAACGGTCTGGCGTTCGGCGTTTGGTACCCCATAAATGCCCCCGGCGCGTTGTTCATGCGTGTTCAGTTCTGGGAAACCCACAACAACGCGGCTCCGGCGACGTCTCCCCCCTTCTCCGGCGCCTCGATCGACTACGACCTGAACATCGGCGGCGGCTGGGGCGGCCCCGGCATCCCCGCCGCGGGTGGCTTTTTCGCTGATCCTGTGACCTTCGGCGGCCCGGGCGATGAAGTGACCCTCACGGACGCCTTCATCGGTGTCGACCGCACGGTGGGCGTCAAGATGGACCTCTTCGTCGATGGGGCGTTTACGACCCGGGCCGTTGGGCACGGTCTCATTCGTCGCGCCAATCACGGCATCGTGCCGTTCCCCTCGCACATCGTCGGTGACTCTGACTTCTTCGGCTGGTTCGGCACCGCCGGCGCCACCGACGGCGTGATCCTCAACTCCGCCGCCGCTCCGGCCAATCGTTCCGGCAGCGCCGCCGGCGAGCGCGGCACGTTCCTCAAGTTGCAGGGCACGGGTTACAACCCGCCGGCCCCGGCGATGGACTACAACCTCGGCTGCATCGCCGACGGCACGACCACGACGGCCGTGAACACCAACCTGGCCGGTCCTCAGCCCGGCGTGGCTTGGGCCAGCATCTGCCTCGCGGGCGATGCCTTCGACACCGCCGGCATCACCGGCGAAGGTCAGTTCTTTGACGTCTGGGCCGAAGGCACGAGCAACGTGACCCTCGGTATCTTTGATTCGGTCAGCGGCGAACTCATCGAAGTTGACACCGGCGACGGCCCGGACAGCAACGGTCAGTTCTCCTTCGGCATCGGTCGCCGCGCTGCCCTCGGCAACAGCCTCGTCCAGCGTGATGGTCGCGACTTCTTTGGCGGCCCTGGGCTCGCCAACGGAACCTATTTCGTCGCGATCGCGCCGGAAGGTTCCACGTTCTCGGCTGGTTGGAGCGTGACCCCGGCCGTCGGCGGCGGTTTGGCCACCCTCAAGACCGAAACCAACGTCAACGGCGCAACCTTGGCCACCTCGGTCGCCCCGATCGTTGATCTTGACCTCGACGCCAACGGCACGATTCTCAGCCCGGGCGTTCAGTTGCCTCCCGTCGCCCGTGAGGCCTTCGAGATTTCGTGGTACAAGTTCACGACATGCCAGAACTCGTCGGACGCCTTCCCGATCAGCGTTGATCTTGGCGCTTCGGACTTGGCCCCGGCCGGTTCGACGCACGCCGTGTTTGATAGCACCGGTGACCTCATTGCTTCGGCCACCGCGGCCGACGGCGAGGCCGCCCCGCTCGTCTTCGACGGCACCAACGTGCTTGTCGCCGGCGTGTACTACATCATGCAGTCCTACGAAGGCACGGTCTTCTCGCCCGTGGCCACGACCGACGGTCGCTGGCACGCCCGCGGCACGGTCGGCAATGGTGGCTTCGCCTTCGAGGGCACCCTCAACGTCGCGTACGAAGATTGCGCCGGCGGCGGCGGTTGCGATTCAGACATCACCCCGTGCCGCGCCGATCAGGACGGCGACGAGGACATCGACTCTGACGACATCAACATCTTCTTCGGCAACTTCGAGGCCGGTGATTCCTGCGGCGATCAGGACGACGACGACGACGTCGACTCTGACGACATCAACACCTTCTTCGGTCGCTTCGAAGCCGGCGGCTGCTAAGCCATCTACGGCAGTATCAAGTCACCATCTTTCGTGACTCGACCTGAATACCCGGACCCCCGGAGGGAACGCCCTTCCGGGGGTCTTTTCGTTTTGGACTTGTGAAGCAAAACCTTTTGCGGTACGCTGTGCTTGGGCGGTGGAGTTCGTATCGAACTTCGCGAGTGGCGGAGCCTGTGCCGACCAGAACGCGGACGCGGATGCGGGTGAGCGTGTGGGTCAGCGGCGACGCGGCTTAATTCAGTGGAAATGCTTTAGAAAGGTTCAACATGACACGGCATGGGGTGATGGGTGCGGCGGCAATGCTGATCGGCTCGATGACTAGTGCCCAGCCGGAAGGCCAGATGGTGTTTGCGAGTTCCGAGTCTGGCGAATTTGGCCCGCGGACGAGCGTGGCGGTCTATGACACCGGGACTCCGTCGGAGACGGGCGGCGGCTTTGCGGGGCCGGGTCGAGGCGGCTCGACGTACGACGACGTGACGTTCGGCAACTTTGCGGCTGAGGGCGATGTGTGGCAGACGGGTGCCAGCGTCGGGTTCTGGTACCCCAGTGGACAACTGCAAGGCACCTATTACGGCCGCATCGGGGCGTTCTTCGCGGCCTTTGAGGGCGGGAATGCGTGCGGCGACCAGGATGGTGACACCGATCTCGATTCGGATGACATCGCGGCGTTCTTCACAGGGTTTGAAGCGGGCGGGTGTTGAATGCCCGGCGGCCGACGGGTACCGCTCTGTGTCAGCGTAATAGCCGGCACTTGGCTCCATCGCGCTCATAGCGCGGCAGGGCGGCGTCGGCGCCCATCGACCACGCATCGATGCCGCCCGCAACGCTCATCGTGCCCGGGTGGCCGAGTTGCCGCAGGGCCAGCATCGCCTTCATGGAGCGGACGCCGTGGTGACAGATCACGGCGACTGCTTGGCCCGGTGCCGGGTCGATTTCATCGGCGCGGGCTTCGATGTCGGAGAGCGGGATGTGAACCGACCCGGGGATGTGAACGAGGTCGAACTCGGCTTGCGTGCGGCAGTCGACGAGCAAGATCGAAGGCGTGGCGGCGGCCAAGGCCGCTTGGGCCATGCGGGGCGTGATCTCGAACTGCGGGCGGAAGGCGTAGCCCTTGGGTAAGCCAAGATCATCGAGCGGCGTCGTCACTCCGGCTCTCCATCCACCGGCGGAAGCGAAACGGGCTCAGCGACGGGTTTGGCGAGTTGGTCGGAAGGCCGTTCGGCGGGGACACCTGGCTGCACCGGTCCGCTCGTGGCGTTGGGTGCGATGCGGGCATCGAAGACGGATGACCGCCAATAGGGCTCCTGGCCGCCACGAAGCTCGGTCCAGGGGCGGGTGACAACGGCGCGGGGTAACAGCAGCAGGGCATCCCACGCGGCGACGAACGGGGCTTCCGCGGCCTCGCGGACCTGGGTTCCGCAGGTGCCGCCATCGAGTTCAAGGGCGGTGAGGGCGGTGGGGTGTTCGGCGCGCTGGCGGGCGGTGGTGTCGGTGCGGCGATGATTGGTGGTGTAGGTCGGGCCGTGGGCCACGCCGTAGATGGGCACCACAATGTTGACCGGCTCCCAGTTGCGACGGTCAAGCGAAGTGACGCTCGGGTCGTTTGGTACGGGCAAGGCGATGGGCGGATCGAGCGCGAGCGCCGGCAGAATGATCCCGTCGCCGAGATCGTTGAGGTCGTTACGGTGATAGCAGCCGAACAGGGCCAAGGGGCCCGCCGCGAGGCACGCGGCGAGGGCGGCGAGAGGCATCTTCATGGATCGAAGCGTATTCGCTCGGTCGGTGGGAAGTCAGTCGCGGGCAGGTGGTTCACCCAAGACCGTGCGCACGGCGTGGGTGGAATCGTCTTCGGAAAAACCTCGTGACGCGAGCCATCCGCTGAGCCGCCGGGCCTTGATGTTCCAGGCGAGGTCGGGTCGGAACGATTCGGCCCGTCGTCGGGCTATTTCGATCGCGGAAGAGGAGGGCGGTTCGTCGGGCGATTGATGCGCGATGGCGTCGCCGAGGCCGCGGCTTTTCAGGCGTTCGGTGAGTCGTTCCGCGGAATCGCCCCTGCGGCCCGCGGCGTGTCGCTCCAGCTCGGCGACACCGGCGTCGTTGATCTCGCCGGAGGCGACGAGGCGGTCGATGGCCTGCTGCGCGAGTTGGGGATCGAGGTCGTCCTTGGCGATCCGATCCGAGGCCTCGGCGCTGCTGCGTGGGCGGGCGTGGAGCCATTTGCGCAGGCCAGAAACGGCGTGGTCGACGAGGGAGGCCTCGTGCGCGCGGGTCGCGAGTTCGACGGTCCATGAGGAGCCGACCGTGATACCGAGATCGATCACGGTCCGCGTGTGCAGGCGCACCGCCCGCCGGGCGCCAACATGGACCCAGCACCAGGCGTTGCCGTCCGGGGTGATGCGTTCGACGGGGGCGTCGGCGGGGAAGAGTTCGGGAGTCGGGTTCATTGGAGGTCGTCACGAAGAGCCTGGAGTTCGCTCATGGCGTGGCTGTCTTTCGCGGCCTTTGAGGCAGCCAGCCCGGCCTCGATGGCGGCCAGGGCTTCGGGGATGCGGGTGGCGGCTTTCAGCGCGACCGCTTTGTGGTAATAGGCATAGCAATAGGCGGGGTCGGCGGCGATGCAGCGGTCGTAGAACTCGATGGCGTGGGCGGTGTCGCCCGCTTTGGCGTGCTCTTGCGCGAGGCCGTAGAGCAGGAATGGATCGTTAGGCTCCGCCCGGAGGAGCGTTTCGAGTTGCGGGATTGAGGGCATCGGGAGGAGAGTAGCGACGGAGGGTGGCGGCGGAGGGCCCGCGGCACGCGCTTCGATCAGCCCTGGCGGCCCTCGATGGCGGCGATGAGGCAGGCCGCGGCGAGGACGAGCATTTCGTCGAGCGGCTCATCGACCTTCAGGTCTTTGGAGACCGAGACGCCCATGCGGTAGACGATGGGATTAAAGTGTTGGCGGAGGGTGGCGACGACAGACCCGTCGGTACGCGTCATCGTGAATGACTGCGGCGCGATGATGCTCACATAATCGACGTAGCGGCGGGCGATCGCGAGGAAGCCGGAATTCTCTTTGACGGCGCCGACCTGCACCCCCTTGGGATCGAAGATCATCCATTCATCCCGCAGGAAGGTGCTGGCGGCGCCCTTGCGGCGGAGCGACCCCATGTTGATATCGCCGGGCATCGTGACGTCGTAGGTGGAGGACCAGTCGAGAATGGCCCGGGCCTTCATCGTGACCAGTTCGGTGTTCATCGATTCATCGGTGTAGATGCGGACGTCTTCGCGGAGTTTGAAGGCCTTCTGTTTGCAGTACCCGACGACGGTGTTGTTGCCGTCGTAAATGTGGAAAGCGGCACCGAAGATTTTGAGCACTTTGCGGCGAATCGTGAACTTCTCACCGGGCTGGGGGGTGAAGGCCATAGGGGGCGTTCCTGTTGGGTACGGTTGGACGGAGAGACCACGGCACGAAGACACGAGGAAGAATACCAGGAAGAAAGAAAACGGGCACGACCTGTGGCCGCGCCCGTTCGGAATTGCGACGTTTCTGCCTTGTCCGTCTCTCCGGCGCTTCCGTTAGATCTGTTCGCCGACCTGCCAGCGGAGGAAGCCGACGATGCGGGCGTTGGGGCCGACGATGTCCTTGATCTTCTTCGTGGGATCGATCACGAAGGGCTGTTCGAGGAGCGCGATCTCCTCGAAGAACTTGCGCATCCCGCCCTCGACCATCTTCTCCGCGATTTCCTTGGGCTTGCCGCTTTCGATGGCCTGCTCCAGGCGGAAGCGGCGTTCTTTCTCGACCACGTCGGCGGGGATGTCATCGGCGCTGAGGCCCTGGGGGCGCGGCACGGCGGCGGTGATGTGCATGCAGATCTTGCGCAGGGTTTCGTCGTTGATCGAACCTTCGGCCTGCACCAGCACGGCGGTCTTGCCGTCGTGATGGACGTAACTGCCGAAGGCGCCCGAGCCGGGGTCTTGGGTCAGTTTGTGGCCGCGGGTGTACGAGGCGTTCTCGCCGGTGGTGATGCGGAGTTCATCGATAAGAGCCTGAACCTCGGAAGGGGCGGGCTTGATGTCGCCGGATTGCCCGTTGATGAGCAGGTCGGCGGCCTTCTGGGTGGTGGCCACGAACTTTTCGTTCTTGGCGGTAAAGTCAGTCTCGGTGCGGATTTCGACGATGGAAGCGGCCTCCCGAGCGACGGAGACAGCGACGCGGCCCTCGCCGGCGACGCGGTCGGTCTTGGCGTCCATCTTGCCCTTCATCTGCTTGCGAAGGATCTCCTCGGCTTTGTCGAAGTCGCCCTTGGCCTCGATGAGTGCGCTCTTGCACGCCATCATGGGGAGGCCCGTGCGGTCACGCAGCCGCATCACGTCTTTCGCATTCAAATCTGCCATTGCAATACTCTCCGCTTGTCACCATCCGCCCCAAAAGGAACGGGCGGCTTGGTAGAACTCTGACTTGTGGGGTCGCTCGCTCAAGAAAACGTCAGGGTTGAGGGGTCAGACGGGCGTGCCCGCCGCCGCGGCCGGCTCACCCTCGGGATTGCTTTCGCCGGCCTTGAACTGGGCGCGGCGGCTGCGACGGGGTTGTTCGGGCTGGGCGGAGGACTGATCTTCCCCCTGTTCGGCGGGGCCGTTGCTGCGCAGTTGGCGACCATCGGTGATGGCGAGGCACAATTCGCGGATCACGACGTCGATCGAGCGCATCGAGTCGTCGTTTCCCGGGATCGGGATATCGACGAGTTCCGGGTCGCCATCGGTGTCCACGAGACAGATCGTGGGGATGCCCAACTTACGGGCTTCCTTGAGGGCCGTGGTTTCGCGCCGCACATCGACGACGACCATGACGCCCGGCAACTTCTCCATGTGCCGGATGCCTTCCAGGTTGCGCGCGATCTTCTTCTTCTCACGCTTCAGCTGGCTCTCCATCTTCTTGGAGTAACTGGCGAAATTGTCGGCGAGTTCGATCTTCTCGAGTTCCTCGAGGCGCTTGAGGCGGAGGCGGATGGTGCGGAAATTCGTGAGCGTTCCGCCCAGCCAACGCTCGGTGACGTAGTGCATTTTGGCGTCGGTCACGCGCTGCTCGAGCACGCTCTTGGCCTGGCGCTTGGTACCGACAAAGCAGACGTCCTTCCCCTCGGAGACCGTCTTGGCGATAAAGCGTTTCGCCAACAGGAGGCCTTTGACGGTCTCCTTGATATCGATGATATGAATGCCGTTGCGTTTGCCGTAGATGTACGGCCCCATCTTGGGGTTCCAGCCGCTGGCGCGCTGGCCGAAGTGAATACCGGCTTCGATAAGGTCTTGAACGAGAGTGTTTGCCATGAGACAGGTCCTTTGAGCAGCGACACCGGCGAGGCCATGGCCTTCACAGTTCGTCAGTGATGCCGGAGGCGTCGCGGACGGGAACTGCGGCACACGCACGAGGGCGCTTCGGGGGTTCGTAACGGCGGGGATTCGCCGCTCGGGGTTCAATCGCCGCGAATCGGGGTCGGGAGCACCCCGGAAGGCGGGTCCGGCACGGCCATGGTGACCAGACGCCCGATGGTAGCCCCGTGACCTTGCGAAAGCAGTCGATGCTTCCGGTGGAGTCGAGGGGAGAACCCCGGTTCATGCGGCCGGGCGTCAAGAGGACTGATGTGCGGGTGCCGACGGGTCGAAGACGACGTCTGAGCCGTCGTCCCGTACCTCCAAACCGGACCCAAACACAATGGAAGAATCGCCTCCGGTAATTATCCGCCGATCCGTCCGACACGATGTCGCGATGCGGGCAGCGGTGCGCACCGCTCCGGAACACGTCGGGGTGGTGAGGTTCACCGCCGCGGCCGGGGCAAAGGAGGGGTGGATCGACTGCGATGTGGTGGACTTGTCGAGCGGCGGGTTGGGGTTAATGACCACGTTCTTTGTACCGCGAAGGTGTGTGCTTCTGGTGCGGGTCTACGGGACCGATGCCGCGGCACCGCCGATCGCGGATGCGCCGTGCCGCGTGCAGCGGGTGTGCATGACGGATCGGCGACCGGCGTACCTCTTGGGCACGTCTTTCGAGGCGATGACGGCCGAGGCGGCGGAGCAGATTAACGATCTCCTGACGTTGCTGTCGCAAGAGGACTGAGCGTTCGAGCGACTTTGGAGCGATAGAGCATGCTTGACTCCAGACACTTTGTGATCCGCACGCTTCTGGCCGACGGCTTGATCAAGGACGCCGAGGTGCGGCGGGCCACGGATCACGCGGTAACCTCGGGCGGCGACATTCTGGAATCCATCGTGGCCCTGGGGATCGTCCCCTCGCGCAAACTGGCGATCGCGCGGGCCAAGGTGTGCGAGTATGCGTTTGTGGACCTGGGGATGTTCGACGTTGACATCCGGAACACCCGGCTGGTGGCGCGGAACGTCGCGGAAAAACTGACGGCCTTCCCGCTGTTTCTCATCGACGGCGTGGCGACGGTGGCGATGCTCGACCCGCTGAACCTGCAGGCGATCGATCAGTTGCGGCAATCGCTGAAGTCGGACGTTGACCCCGTTGTCGCGGACGCGGAACAACTGCGGGCGTTGATCTCGCGGGCCTACAGCCTGGCCCGTCCGGACGCGGCCGACGGCGTGGAGGAAGCGGTTTCCGAGAAGGCTCTCACCACGGGCGACGAGCCGATCGTGGCGGCGGTCAATCAGATCGTGTCTGGGGCCATCGACCTGGGCGCGAGCGACATCCACGTGAACCCCGACGAACACGACCTGCATTTGCGGTACCGGGTGGACGGAATCCTGCGGAGCCAGCAAGGCCCGCCCCGCTCCTCGCACGCGGGGCTGGTGCAGCGTCTGAAGGTGCTCGCGAAACTCGACACCACGCAGACCCGGCGGCCGCAGGACGGGAAGTTCCGATTTGCCAGGGGCGGGGAGACGGTCGATATCCGGCTGAGCCTGCTGCCGACGATCCACGGCGAGAACGTCGTGATGCGTTTGCTGCGATCGGCTTCCCGGATTGGAAAAATCACGGACCTGGGGATGACGCCCCGGATGAACGCGTGGTACGAGGACGCGATCGCCCGACCCAACGGCATGATCCTCGTCACCGGTCCGACGGGCTCGGGAAAGACGACCACTCTCTACACCGCTCTCAATCACATCAACAAACCCGAACAGAACATCATGACGATCGAGGACCCGGTCGAGATTCGCCTGCCGCTGATCCGTCAGGTGCAGACGAACGCAGAGATCGGGGTGACGTTCGCGGCGGCCCTGCGCTCGATCCTCCGGCAAGACCCGGACGTGGTGCTGGTGGGGGAGATTCGGGACCCGGAAACCGCGAAGATCGCGGTGCAGGCGGCCCTGACAGGGCATCTGGTCTTCTCGACGTTGCATACCAATAACGCGATCGGGTCGATCGCGCGGCTCAAAGATTCGGGCGTTCCGCTGTTCGCGATCAACAACGCCCTCTTGATGGTTCTGGCCCAGCGGCTGGTGCGGAAGATTTGCCCGGGGTGCGCACGGCCGGAGAGCGAGGACACGCTGGCGAAGGCCGGCGTGCGCGTCCTGCCGGATTCAACCTTCCAGCGCGGCGCGGGGTGCGGCGCGTGCGGGGGGAGCGGCTACAAGGGCCGGCTGGCGGTGTATGAGATGCTGCGCATCACGCCGCGGGTGCAGAAGCTCATCGAGCGCGATGCATCCCAGAGAGAAATCGAGGTGGCGGCCCGGGTGGACGGGATGCGGTCGTTGTGGGAGGACGGGATGCTGAAAGCCGCCAAGGGGCTTACGACCATCGACGAACTCGCCAAACTTCGGGCGATCGTCGAGGACGACGAGCCGGCGACGGGCGAGCGGCCCGGCGAGGTTGCGGGCGTTGCTCAGAGGATCGCGGCATGAGCGTTCTGACCTTCAAGTACAGCGCGATCGACACCGCAGGCAAGGGCAAGAAGGGCTCGATCCGCGCGGCCACCGAGCAGGACGCATTCCGGCGCATCCGCGCGGCGGGGCTGACCCCGCTGAAACTGACCCGGACGGTCGAGCGCGGCCCGGTCTTCTCGTTCCAAAGGGTCAAGGAGGGCGATATTGCGGATTTGACGCGTGAGCTCTGTGTGCTGGTGGAGGCCAGGATCCCGCTTGATCGGGGGCTGGCGTCCATCGCCGAGCACGACGGGAAGCCAGCGCTCACCGACATGGTGCGCGACATCGCCGCTCAGATCGAGTCGGGGTCGGCCTTCACCACGGCGATCGGGAAGTATCGCCAGCATTTCGGCGACGTGTACATCGAGACGCTGCGGGCCGCCGAGAAATCCGGCAACCTGGCGGGCGTCATGTCGCACTTGGCGACGCTGATGGACCGCCAGATCGAGACGAAGCAGCAGTTGAAACGGGCGATGGCCTATCCGATCATCGTGATGACGGTGGTGTTTCTCGCGGTGAGCGTGATCGTCATCTTCGTGGTTCCGAAGTTCGCCAAGATTTTCGGCGATCAGGGCGTGGATATGCCGCTGATGACGCGGGTGATCCAGGCGGTCGGCGAATCGGTCAAGGAGTACTGGTACGGCTACATCGCGGCGCTCTTCGCTATCGTCGTAGGGATCGTGCTCTCATGGAAGTCGCCCAAGGGCCGCCCGGTGATGGAACGGCTCATGCTGCGGGTTCCGTACGTCGGCCGCATCATCGTCAGCGTCACGGCGGGTCGCTTCGCGCGGGTGCTTTCGATCGGGCTCTCGTCCGGTCTCGACGTGATCGACTCTCTCGAGATCGGCGGCCGGGCCACGGGTCGCCCGGTCTTCGCGGCCGAGTGCGAGGGAATCTCGGCCCGCATGCGGCAGGGGCAGCCGATGGCGGAGGCGGTGCGCGACTCCATCTACCTGCCGAGTTTCGCCAAGCGGATGCTGTCGGCCGGCAAGGATTCGGCGGAACTCGCCAAGGCGTGCGACGTGCTCGCGACCCACTACGACCGGGACGCGTCGCACCTCACGAAAAACGTCAACACCATCATCGAGCCGATCCTCACCGTGGTGATGGCGGTCATCGTGCTCGCCGTCGCGCTATCGGTCTTCCTCCCGATGTGGCAGATGGTCAAACTCAACCACTAAACCGTGTTTACACGACATCATGGAGCGGGTCCTCGGCGTTGCGGATCGCGGCGAAACGAGGTCGCCCAGGTGTTCAATCCCGCGCACTGTTACAACGGCCTTACGCGTCCGTCGGGCCGTTGCGGGCTCTGGGGGTGGCGGCCCAATTGAGTTTCGTGATGAGGCGGTACCAATAGTCCGCCGCCGGGTTGCTGACGAAACGGACCGGGCGGTGGTGCTTGGAGATGATGACGCGGTCGCCGGTGTAAAGGCGGGTCTGGAACTGCCCGTCCAAGACGAGGGTGGTGCCGTGGTCGTGCGGCGAGGTCGGCGTTACGCCGCGGCCGTCGTTGACGCGGTTGCAGGAGATCTCGATGGTGCAGGAGGACGAAACCACGATGGGGCGGAAGGAGAGAGAGAATGGGGCGATCGGGGTGATCGCCCACGCGTCGACCATGGGCGACACGATGGGGCCGCCAGCGGAAAGGTTGTAGGCCGTCGAGCCGAGCGATGTCGAGACGATGAGGCCGTCGCCGTTGATGATGGGGCCGGTCCGCCCGTTGATCGTGAGGACGAGCGAGAGCATTTTGTAGGGCGGGCCGGCGGTGATGAGGGCTTCGTTAATGGCCAGGCCGGCCGGGTCGATGCTCCCGGTGGCGTGGCGTCGGATGAAGACCTCGAGGAGGTGGGAATCGTGGGTGCGGCCCGGGTGCTGGCCGAAGAGGACCGGGGCCTGCTCGCGGATGGAAGCCAGATCGAACTCGGCCATGAAGCCAACCCGCCCCATGTTGATGCCGAGGATCGGGACAGACAGGTTCAGACAGCGGCGTGACTGCGCGAGAAGCGTTCCATCACCACCCATCACGACTACGGCGTCGAGAGGGTCCAGATCCGACGGGAGTGCTTCGTCCGTGGCCGAGAGTTGGGCCACGAGCGTGCCGTGAGCTCGGATCAGCGCTGCCACTTCGGTCGCGGCGGCGGTCGCCTCGGGCTTGTCTTGATTGACGAGGAGGAGGAAACGGTGGGGGGTCATGATTCACACCCTGGTGGAGGCCGCGGGCACGGCCATTCACCTATAGGAAGATGAGGAAGCGGCAGAAGGCGGACCGGCGTTCGAGTACGGGTCAGGCTTGGGAGCGGGAGGTGGCGGTCGCCGCGCGGCGGGTGGATTTGGCGGATTCGACGATGGCGGCCCTGATGGCCGCGGCGTCAATACCTGCTTCGGCGAGTTGGTTATTGCGGGAGTCCTGATAGATCCACGAATCGGGGATTCCGAGGCGGACGATGCGGGTGGCGTCCAATCCCATGGTGTGGGCCGCGTCGAGGACCGCCGCGCCAAAGCCTCCGACGAGGCCGTGATCTTCGACGGTGATGACGGGGACGTCGAGGGCCAGAACGGACCGGACGAGATCCGCGTCGATGGGCTTGGCGAAGCGGGCATCAAACACGGCGACCTTGAGGCGGTCAGCGAGGGCATCGCTGACTTGGCAGGCGTGGATGGCGGGCGTGCCGAAGGCAAGGACAACGGCGTCGGCGTCGTCCAGTGCGATGTGCGGGGTGAGCGAACGGGCCTTGCCGAGCACGAAGGGCGGACAGGCGTCTTTGGTGAAGCGTTCGGCGACGGTATCGCGGGGGTAACGGACGGCGGAGAGGCCGGTGTCGTACCCGCGCATGAACTCGAGGGCTGCGCGGAGGGAGGGCTCATCGATGGCCGCAGTGATAGCGGCCCCCGGCAGTGTCCGGAGAAGGCTGATGTCGCAGAAGCCGTGGTGGACCGCGCCATCCCCGCCCACCAGGCCGGCCCGATCGAGGCAGAGCCGAACGGGGAGGCCCTGCAACGAGGACTCCTGGAAGGCCTGGTCGAAGCAGCGCTGAAAGAAGGTGCTGTAGACCACCATGAAGGGCTTGAAGCCGGTTTTCGCGAGGCCCGCCATCATGTCGAGGGCGTGGGATTCACAGATGCCGACGTCCCAGGCGCGATCGGGGAACTTGGGGAAAATCTTGTTGAGGCCGGTGCCGTCGGGCATTGCGGCGGTGCAGGTGACGACCTTGCTGTCGCGCGACATGAGGTCGGTGAGGGCGTCGGCGAAGGCGGCCGTGAAACTGCGGCCCTCGGTCTTGAGTTCGACACGGCAGCCATCGACCTTGAAGGGGCTGGGTGAGTGGAAGCGGCTGGCGTCCTGCTCAGAGAATTCGTACCCCTTGCCTTTGATGGTCTTGACGTGCAGGACCATGGGGCGGTCCAGATCGCGGGCCTCGCGCATGAACTTGATCAACGTCGGAAGATCGTGCCCGTCGACGGGGCCGACGGTGAGGAGGCCGAAGTGCTCGAACCAGCCCCCCTCGTTCACCATCGCCTTGGTGGCCTCGCCCGCCTTGTGATACGCCTCGCGGATGAGCGAACCGCCCGGGACACCCTTCAACACTTCCTTGGCCGACCGCTTGAGATCGGAGTAGAAGTGCGAGAGGCGGAGTCGATCAAAGTGCTGAGCGAGCGCACCCTGGGGCTTGCTGATGGACATGCCGTTGTCATTGAGGACGACCAGGAACTGCCGACCGAGGGTGCCGGCGTTGTTGAGCCCCTCCATGGCGACGCCGTTGACGATCGAGGCGTCGCCGATGAGGGTGACGACCCGCCGGCCCGCGGGGTTGGACTCGGGATCGAACGCTTCCTTATTAAGGGTGTCGCCCCGGGCCATGCCGACCGCCGTCGAAATGCCGGTGCCGGCGTGGCCGACGGAGAACAGGTCGTACAGCGATTCACGCGGCTCGGGGAACCCCGCCATGCCTTCGCGCGTCCGCAGCCCGGAGAGCATGGGCAGGCGGCCGGTGAGCAGTTTGTGCGGGTAGCACTGGTGTCCGACGTCAAACAGCAGGCGGTCGAAGGAAAAATCGAACACGACGTGCAGGGCGATCGTGAGTTCGACGACGCCAAGGTTGGGCGCGAGGTGCCCCCCCGAAACCCCGACCTGCGCGCAGATGGCTTCGCGGATTTCTCCGGCCAATTGCGTGAGTTGCGGGATTGAAAGGCCCTTGATGTCGCCGGGAGTGCGGATGGTTTGGAGGAGGTTGATCATGGCCTTTCGCGTGCCCTTCCGTGAGCGTGTCGGAGAGCGTGTGTGGAGAATCCTATCGTCGCCATACGCCGACGCGGACTATTTCGTTCTGGCCGCCAGATGATTGCAGAGTGCACGAAGGCCGTCGGCACGGGGCGGAAGATCCGCGAGCAGCCCGAGGGCTTGGGATCGGAGCCGCTCGATCTCTCGGATCGATGCCTCGAGCCCGAGAACTCCGGGGTACGTGAGTTTCCCGGCGTCCGCATCTTTGCCGGTTTTCTTACCCGCGTGGTCCGATGACTGGGTGACATCGATCACGTCGTCGACGATCTGGAACATCAGGCCCAAGGCCTCGCCCACCTCTGAAAAGCGTTGCAGGGCCGGACCGAACTGATTGGCCGAGATCGCACCCATCCGGCACGCGGCTCGGATCAGGGCCCCGGTCTTGTTGACGTGAATCAGGCGAACACGCTCGGTATCCGGAAGGGTCGGTTCGAAGCCCCCCAGCGTGTCGTAGACCTGCCCGCCAATCATGGCGAGGGTGGCGTCGGCGAGTTCAGAGGCGAGGGCCCCGCCGTGTTCTCCGGCGGCCAGCACTTCGCGGAACGCCAGGGCGTGCAGGGCATCGCCCGCCAGGATGGCCATCGCCTCCGACGTGGCCCGATGCAGTGTCGGGCGGCCCCGGCGGAGGTCGTCGTTATCGAGGCCGGGGAGATCGTCGTGCACCAGGCTGAAGGCGTGCATGAATTCGAGGGCCGCCGCCGCGAACATCGCCGAAGCGTCCGGGGCCCCCGCAGCGCGGGCGGTGTGAATGCACAGCACCGGACGCAACCGCTTGCCCGGACCCAGGGCCGCATAGGCGACGGCGTCGGCCAGTGCCGGCGGGAGCGCGGCCCGATCAATGGACGCTCTCAGGAAGCGGTCCACGGGACCCGCGGATGAGAACAAATCCTCATCCACAACGCCGGGCGGAGGGGAAAGTGTGGAAGCGGTACGCATCGAGGTCAGACGTGGGGGCTCCGCGATTATGCGGGCTTTTCTTGACTCTTGAGAAGGTCGTAGATCGCTTCGGCTGTGGTCGCGGCGTAGACGCGTTCTCGGAACTCGTTCATGGTCATCAGCCGGCTGATGCGGGCGAGGGCCTGGATGTGGTCGCTGGTGCGGTCGGGGGGGCTGGCGAGAAGGACCACCAGTTTCACCGGCTGGCCGTCGATGGCCTCAAAGTCCATCGGCTTGGCAGGCTTGCCGATCGCCATGGCGAGGCCCGGCATGCCCACGCATTTTCCGTGAGGGATGGCGAGTCCGTGGCCGATGCCGGTCGTGCGCGTCATCTCACGGGTCCACACCGCGTCTTTGAGGGTATCCGGCTCATTGACTTTGCCCGCTCCCACGAGAACGTCCACGAGCTCATGGATAACCGCCTTTTTGTCGGTCGCCAGGAGCGGGGCCTTGATGCAGTTGATCGTGATGATGTCGAGTAGATTCATGCGGTCGGGGGTCCGAGAATGACGGGATCAACCGAGGCGGTTCGGGAGGGCGTGCCGATTTTCCCCTCGCGGAATCGGAGTGTACCCCCGACTAATCGCCCGCACCGTACAATCCTGTCCGCTCACGAACCACGATCGGCAGTAGAGGGATCCCGTCACCATGTCCAGCGATGCCCAGCTCGATGCACTGGTGGTTAGCGCGCTGGCGGGCGACGTCGATGCCCTGGTCAAAGCGTTGGAGGCGATCGCCCCCCGGATCCGGGCTCGTATTTCGCCGAAGATTCCGGCCGCCTACCAGTCGATGATTGATGCCGACGACGTCATGCAGGTCACCTACGGCGAGGCGTACAGCAAAATCCGCCGGTTCCGGGCCGGCGACGCGGATGCGTTTGCATCGTGGATCGCGACGCTCGCTGAAAACAACCTTATCGATGCGCTCCGGTCGATGGATGCGGCCAAACGCCCCGGACCACGCCGGCGGATCGAGAAACCCGGGATGGCGGAAGACTCGATGGCGGCCTTGGTCGACCTGCTGGGCGTCACGGCGACCACCCCCAGCATTGTCGCGATGCGGGGAGAGGCCGGGAACATACTTATGCAGTCGATCAACAAATTGTCGCCGGACTACGCGGCGGTGATCCAGTTATATGATATTCAAGGGATGTCCGCCGCTGAGGTGGCGCTACGCATCGGCAAGAGCGAGGGAGCCATGTACATGCTGCGGTCGCGAGCCCATGAGCGGCTCCGGGAGTTCCTCGGGAAAGAATCTCGGTTTTTTTCGACACCCTCATAAGAATCGCGTGAGTAACGGGTCGGTGCTTGCGTTCCTCAACCGACCCCCCCTTTGTCGCCCCGCGCCGGAGGTACGCTCTTTTGTGGAAGCCGCTTCCCTTCATGCCGATCACGAAAGATCCAAGCCGCGCCTCGCCCGACGACCCCTCCGCGGCCGCCGGTGGCCGCTCGGGTTCGGGGTTCTCATCGTCCTCAGAGGCGGATCCGCCCAAGATCGGGTCCGAGCGGGCGCTCATCGAGGCCGCGCTCCGCAATAAGACCCCGTTTGAATTCATCCCCGGTGTTGACGAGCCGCTGCCGCCCCCGGAAACATTCCCGGGGTACGACGTCATCCGGGAGATACACCGGGGCGGTCAGGGCGTGGTGTATCAGGCCGGACAGCGGACAACGAAGCGGCGCGTGGCCATCAAAGTCATGCACCACGGCCCCTTCGCGGGCTCCAAGGGGAGAGCACGCTTCGAACGCGAAGTTCAGGTTCTGGGGCAACTGAATCACCCCAACATCGTCCGGATTCACGACAGCGGGGTGACCAAAGACGGCAGTTTCTTCTACGTAATGGACTACATCAGCGGGCGAGCGCTCAACGAGTTCGTGGCCGGCAAGCAGCTGTCGGTCGATGAGACACTGGGGCTTTTTTCCAAGATTTGCGCCGGCATCAACGCGGCCCACCTCAAGGGCGTCATCCACCGCGACATCAAGCCCGCGAACATCCGTGTCGACCAGAGCGGAGAGCCGATCATCGTCGATTTTGGCCTCGCCAAGATCGCGGTCCCGGACGTTCTTGACGAAGGCAAAACCACCCCCGAGATCATGTCGATCACGGGGCAGTTTATCGGGTCTCTGCCTTGGGCCAGCCCCGAGCAGGCAGAGGGAGCCCCTTCAAATATCGACGTCCGCACCGACGTCTATTCGCTTGGCATCGTCCTCTACCAGTTGCTGACGGGCAAGTTCCCATACAACGTCATCGGCAACATGCGGGATGTGCTCGACCACATCCTCCGCACCGAGCCCGCCAAACCCAGCACCGTGCGGCGGCAGATCGGCGACGAGGTCGAAACCATTGTCCTGAAGTGCCTCCGCAAGCAGCGCGAGCGCCGCTATCAGACCGCGGGTGAGTTGGGCCGTGATATCGAGCGATTCCTCGCGGGTCAGCCCGTGGAGGCCAAGAGCGACAGCGGCTGGTACATCATCACCAAGACCTTAAACCGCTACCGATTCGCGGCGGCCATCGCCGGCGGGTTCGTCGCGCTCGTGACAATGTCCACGATCGTCCTGGCCGTTATGTACGGCCAGAAGGCGGCCGCCGAAACACGGGCGGTCGCGGCGACCGGTGTCGCCCTCGCCAGCCGCGACTCCGAGAGGCAACAG
>ENA-ORBV01002719-ORBV01002719.1-microbial-mat-metagenome-genome-assembly--contig:-NODE-2719-length-36828-cov-21.015591_pt1 | contig 36828 bp, 37 predicted proteins | sample MGYA00237777_ERZ505514 | MGnify/ENA primary metagenome ERZ505514 (study PRJEB26160, sample SAMN06269048) | microbial mat metagenome | isolation source: Oligotrophic lake microbial mat | place... | reverse complement strand
GGCGTCTGGCTCAATATGAGAAAAACCTGGTAGCATGAAACCCGCCCGATGGAAGACGAAAAACAGAGGGAAGCTCAGAGTTGGTCGCTCAAGCGGCGAAGTTGCATGGCGATTTCAACCAGTTTGCGAAGGCGGCGGCGGTCTTGACGCCGTACGTCTCGGCCTTTCGTTACCCCGGCGGTGGTTCGGATGAACCAATGCCGTCGCCCGAGGAATTCGACGAAGCCTTGCAACAGGCCAAAACCATATACGATTTCGTGTTGAATCTGCTCCCGACGGAAGCGCGACCATGAAACGTGAACCGACAAACACAATGACCGAGGAAACCTGCGGCGACTTGGTGTTCCGAAAAATCTGGCGCATCAAAGATGAGTTGTCAGCCGCACGCGGGCACGACGTGCATCGTCTGTTTGCGACGTCCTCAAACTGCAAGCACTTTCCAGCCATCCGGTCGTGAACCTCCAGAAACAGAAGGCCAGTTGTCGCTGGCATAAACCATAATTAATTCCGAGGTTGGTCACGCAATGCCATTGCGTTCATGCCAAGCCAAGCAACAACCCCGTCAGCACGTGCTGAGAACGCCTCTTGCCGGTTCGTTACGAAGTCTCAAAGGCCGGATAAACCTTGCCGGGTTCTCGCGCCGATTCCGCCGCCCGTATATGTCACATCATTACCGCGTACCGACCAGACCTGGAACACTTCGAACAGGATTTAAGAACGAGGAGGATAAAACCATGAGCGATAACATTGGGCACTGCCCGCTGTGTGGTGGTGAAAAGCAGCCCGGCACCACGACGTTTGCCGTTGACCTGAAATCCGGTGTCGTGGTGGTCAGGGAGGTTCCTGCGTTCGTCTGTACGAAGTGCGGCGATGCGTGGATCGACGACCCGGTGGCGGCGAAGCTGGAAGGTTTCGTAGCCGAGGCGCGCCGCAAGCACACCATGGTGGAGATCATGCAGTGGAAACAGGTGGCGGCGTGATGTCTGTCCATGCTACGCACCGAGAACCTATGCAGGCACCCGTTCCGGGACGAGGATTTCTCCCGGCCGCCGAAATGGCAAAGCGGCAAGCATTAGCCCGCATGATTCATGACGATTCGTCGCGAAATCGTGCAGTCGCCAAGGGAGACAGGCGCGCGGAGCCGCGAGGCGGGGCTTTGCCACGACTGGGAGTTCCGACGGGGGTGTGCCCTCCTTCGTGGGGATGTTCCCAGGGGCTGGCCCCCTTGGGAGGAGTGGGCGAGGCAGGCTTCAAAGCCGAGTCTACGACGGGACAGAGGCCTACGTGACACAGTATGTTGACCGACCGAGCGGCGAGCCCGCTTGCTTGGACGCAGCGCCAGCCGCATCCATGCTTGTCGCAGCGGCGAATTCGCGATTGCAGCAGAAGTGCTCATGAATAATGCGGGTTAGGTCAATACTCATGCCAGACCCCATTGTGTGCGCCAGTCTCGATGACCCCGCCACCCGCGAGCGCGAAACAGGGGCGCTGCTGGAGGCTGCCCGGCAACATCCCCGGGCCAGCCTGCACCTTATCAGCCTCGACATTCCGACAGCCTTCGACATACCCAGGGACATTACCGTACACGCGGCTTGGGATTGGTTGCTGCAGGGGAACGTGCATGCGTGAGATCGTCCGCTCGATTCCGGAAAGAAATCTTGGCGACTTCCGGCGATCCGTCGCCTGTCTCTCATGCTATCAGCAACGGCGAACCTCGAACTTCGAACCATTTCCATGCACCGTCACCACGAGTCGAAATCAATAGCCATACCAGCCCCCATGTTGTGCACACGGGATTCTCCTGCGCAAAGAAAAGCGCCACCGGCTCGTGTTGGGAATCCGCCTCATTCAGCAAGCCGCAGCCGTGGAGATCGATGTAAACGATGTAGTGCCAATATACTGATGAGACCGTCAAAGTGTGCGCGTATAACTTTCTCGAAAGTGCCATTTCTGCGGGAAACCAAGCGATTATTGAGCACAGACTACGCACTATTTGATGGTCGGCTCAGTAAGTCTCTGGAATGACGTAGCCGAATGGTGCATAGAATGTTCGTCATCAACTCATTAACAGCCTCCGAATGGGAACGCGATGCTTAATGATAAGTCAATCTTGGTAACGGGTGGCACTGGCTCCTTTGGGCACACCTTTGTGCCCATGACGTTGGCAAAATACAATCCGCGCAGGCTTGTCATATTCTCCCGCGATGAAATGAAGCAGTGGGAGATGGCTAAGCTATTCGGTAACGACGATCGGGTGCGTTTTTTTATTGGTGATGTGCGCGACAAGGATCGCCTCTTACGTGCGCTGGACGGCATCGATTATGTGGTTCACGCCGCCGCCACCAAGATCGTGCCCACGGCCGAGTACAACCCCTTTGAGTGTGTGAAGACCAACGTGCTGGGTGCAATGAACCTGATCGACGCCTGTATCGATCGAAAGGTGAAACGAGTTGTCGCACTTTCGACTGACAAAGCTAGTAGCCCAGCCAATCTCTACGGTGCAACAAAACTTACTTCCGATAAGCTTTTCGTCGCAGGTAACTCCTACGCGGGCCACCACGATACCCGTTTTGGAGTGGTTCGCTACGGTAATGTGGCGGGTTCGCGCGGTTCGGTGATCCCGTTTTTCCTCTCACTCGCCCACAAAGGAGTATTGCCGATCACTGACGAGCGCATGACCCGTTTTATGATTACGCTTGAGCAGGGGGTGGATCTCGTCTGGCATGCTATTGAGGACATGGTCGGCGGCGAGATCTATGTGAAGAAGATCCCTTCCATGAAGGTGACTGACATTGCCCGTGCCGTTGCGCCCGATGCGCGTCATGAGATCGTCGGCATCAGGCCTGGTGAAAAGCTTCACGAACAGATGATCGGCACCGAGGACGCACTATATACCTATGAATACCAGGATCACTACAAGGTTCTTCCGGCGATTTATAAGTGGAGCGAAGACCCCGAACGTATTAACGGCGGGAAAAAGGTCGCGCCTGATTTTACCTATTGCTCGGACAACAACATCGACTGGATGAGTATCGACACCTTGCGGACCTGGATTGCACAGAGCCGGGACAAGGTTGGCAAGTTCTAAAGGTGATGATTCCCTACGGCCGCCAAGACATTTCCGAAGCCGACATCCAGGCAGTGGTGGATGTGTTGCGTTCTGACTTTCTCACGCAAGGCCCCTCCGTGCCAGCGTTTGAAAAGGCCATTGCCGGATATTGCGGCGCACGGCATGCGGTAGCCGTCAATTCTGCTACCAGCGCGCTTCATATTGCCTGTCTCGCGCTGGGCGTGGGGCCTGGCGATTGGGTATGGACCAGTCCCATCACCTTTGTCGCCAGTGCCAATTGCGCGCTCTATTGTGGCGCGCGGGTCGATTTTGTGGATATAGATCCGCTCACGTACAACCTAAGTGTAGAACGCTTGGCGGCGAAATTAGCACAGGCAGAGAAGGCAGGTCGCCTGCCAAAAGTGGTAATCCCGGTACACCTATGTGGACAACCCTGTGATATGGCGGGTATTCGTGCGCTAGCTAAGCGCTATGGCTTCAAGATCATCGAAGATGCATCGCATGCCATTGGCGGCAAATACCGGGGTGAGCCCATCGGCAACAGTCGCTACAGTGATATCTCAGTGTTCAGCTTTCACCCAGTCAAGATCATCACGACCGGCGAGGGCGGGATGGCAGTAACCAACGATGCACAGCTTGCTAAGCGGATGCAGTTGCTGCGAAGCCACGGTATTACCCGAGAGGCCGCGGATATGACCCAGGAGCCAGACGGCCCATGGTACTACCAGCAGATCGACCTAGGATTCAACTATCGCATGACGGATCTGCAGGCCGCGTTGGGCCTGAGCCAGATGCAGCGGCTGGATGAGTTTGTTGCCAAGCGACATACCATTGCTCAAAGATATGGCGAACTGCTTGCACGCTTGCCAGTTAGCACTTCTTGGCAACACCCGGACAGTTACTCCGGGCTGCATCTGTATGTGATTCGAATCAAGCTCAATGAAACCCGTAGGACTCATCGTGAGATAATTGAGTCAATGCGAGCTGCAGACATTGGTGTAAATCTGCATTACATTCCGGTGTATAGACAGCCGTATTATGAAGGCCTGGGTTTCAAACCAGGGTATTGTCCGGCAGCGGAGCAGTATTACGCAGAAGCGATCAGTTTGCCAATGTACCCAGGCTTGACGGAAGCACAGCAGGAGCAAGTGGTAGACGCCTTGGGTAAGGCAATCCAAGGATGAGGTTAGCCTTGGGTACTGCTCAATTTGGTCGGCCTTATGGGATTGCCAATCAAGTCGGGCAAGTCACCCGATCGGCGGCAAAGGCTATGTTGGGCCTAGCTGCGACCCATGGTATCGACACCCTCGATACTGCAATTGCCTATGGCGAAAGTGAAATGTGCTTGGGTGAGATAGGAACCCAAGGATTCAAGCTAGTGACGAAACTGCCTGCAGCGCCCGATGGTTGCGATGATGTAAAAGGATGGGTGCAAGGACAGGTTGCTGCATCGCTGGCCCGCCTTGGCGTGAATGCTGTATATGGTCTGTTGCTACATCGTCCGGAGCAGTTGCTCAAGTCCGGGGGTAAAGCACTTTTTCACGCCTTGCAAGGCGTGAAAGATACCGGGCAGGTACAAAAAGTAGGGGTGTCAGTCTACGCTCCAAGCGAATTGGAAGAGCTAATTCCTCAATATCGGCTTGATCTGATACAGGCCCCGTTCAATCTTGTGGATCGTCGCGTACAAGCAACAGGCTGGCTGCGACGACTAAAGGATGAGGGGATTGAAATTCACACCCGTTCGGCTTTCTTGCAAGGCTTGCTGTTGATGCCCCAAGCAACCAGACCAGTGAAATTTTCACTGTGGTCTGATTTGTGGCGCACATGGCACGAGTGGCTGTTACGTCATAATGTAACGGCTGTCCAGGCTTGTCTTGCGTTCCCGCTCTCGTTCACAGACATCGACCGTGTAATCGTGGGCGCTGACAGCGTGAGTCAATTAGAGCAAATTGTCAGTGCAACGACCGGTGTCGCGCCGATTGATCTACCCGACCTGCATTCCGAGGCGGAGAATCTGATTAACCCAGCCCGTTGGTGTCATTTATGAAAATTGTAGCGCTTGTCCAAGCACGCATGGGCTCCACCCGTTTGCCGAATAAGGTGATGAAGCCGATTGGCGGCATCCCGATGATTGATCTCTTGCTTTCACGCTTATCCCGTGCCAAAGAGGTGGATCAAGTCGTCGTCGCGACCTCGGTAGATGACCGCAACCAGCCGCTGGTCGAACATGTCCGCAAGCTCGGCTATGCCTGCGAGCGAGGCAGCGAACACGATGTCCTCGGCCGCTATGTGCAAGCCGGGCGCGCACACCAAGCCGATGTCGTGGTCCGCATCACCGGCGATTGTCCGCTAGTGGATCCAGGGCTCGTAGATGAAGTGATACGCCGCTTCAAGGCTGCGGGTGTGGATTACTTCAGTAACATCACCCCGCCGACCTATCCGGATGGATTGGACATCGAGGTCTGCACCTTCCAGGCTCTAGAACAAGCCAGCCGAGAAACTCACAAACTATTCGATCGTGAGCATGTCACACCCTACCTGCGCGACTCCGGTCGGTTCACAACGGCCGCCATGCAGCATAGCCAAAATCTCTCAGCTCTGCGATGGACGGTGGATGAGCCAGCGGACTTCGCCGTGATTGAAATGGTATTCCAGTATTTCCATCCTCGCACCGACTTTACGTGGATCGAAGTGCTCACCTTGCAACAGCAGCGGCCGGAAATTTTCAGTAGTAATGACCATCTCGTCCGCAACGAAGGAGCCACCTTGGGCACAGGACAAAAGCTTTGGAAACGTGCCAAACGAGTCATCCCCGGCGGCAATATGCTGCTCTCCAAACGCGCCGAAATGTTTCTGCCAGACCAATGGCCGGCCTACTTCAGTAAAGCCAAGGGCTGCAAGGTGTGGGATTTGGATGGTCACGAATACATCGACATGTCCATCATGGGCATTGGCACCAATATCCTAGGCTACGGGCACCCCGAAGTGGATGAGGCGGTGCGCAAAACGATAGATGCCGGTAACATGTCGACCTTCAACTGTCCGGAAGAGGTGTATCTCGCTGAGCGGCTGGTGGAGTTGCATCCTTGGGCGCATATGGTGCGCTTTGCCCGTTCGGGTGGCGAAGCCAACGCGGTTGCCATTCGGATTGCGCGTGCGGCTTCTGGAAAAGAGAAGATCGCCTTCTGCGGCTATCACGGCTGGCATGACTGGTACCTTGCTGCCAACCTGGGCGATGAAAAACATCTTGCCGGACACTTGTTGGCAGGACTTGAACCAAAAGGTGTGCCGAGTAACTTACGCGATACTATTTTTCCGTTCACATACAACCGTGTTGACGAACTCGAAGCCTTGGTCAATACCTATGATATTGGCGTGATCAAAATGGAGGTGTCACGCAACCAAGGTCCGGAGAACGGCTTTCTTGAAAAGGTGAGAAAGCTTGCCACCGACCGTGGGATCGTGTTGATCTTTGATGAATGTACATCCGGCTTCCGCCAGACCTTCGGCGGTCTACATAAACACTATGGCGTCGAGCCCGACATGGCAATGTTTGGCAAGGCATTGGGTAACGGCTACGCCATTACCGCCACCATTGGGAAACGCGAGATTATGGAAGCAGCGCAAACTACCTTCATCAGCAGTACCTTTTGGACTGAGCGCATTGGTCCGACCGCCGCACTCAAAACATTGGAGGTCATGGAACGATTGAAGTCATGGGACACCATCACTCAGACCGGCTTGAGTATCCGCCAGGGTTGGCAACAACTCGCCGACAAACACGGTCTCAAGATCGACCACTGGGGATTGCCGGCACTGACAGGGTTTACTTTCCAAAGTCCCAATGCCCTTGCGTATAAGACGCTCATCACGCAAGAAATGCTGTCCAAAGGCTATTTGGCCGGTAACAGCGTGTATGTTTGCACTGAACATACTCCCGAAGTGGTTTCGGGGTTCTTTGACGCGCTAGATCCTGTTTTTCCCTTGATCAAGGAATGCGAGGAGGGTCGGGATATCATGAGCCTATTGAAAGGACCAGTCTGTCATGGCGGGTTTAAGCGGTTGAACTGATGAATAGGTCTATTCTCGTGCTGGCTGCTCACCCCGATGATGAAGTGCTCGGTTGCGGCGGTACAATCGCCAAGCTGGCCCGACAGGGCGCAACGATCCATGTCGCCTTCCTCGCTGATGGGGTTTCCTCCCGGTTTGGCGATCTCACAGCGCAGCAGCCGGAGCTCTCCTCCCGCCGGATAGCAGCTCAAAAGGCATGCGACATCCTGGGCGTGAAATCCTTGTCCTTTGGTGATTTCCCAGACAACCGCATGGACACCATCGCCCTGCTCGATATCATCAAACCCATCGAAGCTCTCGTTGCAAAATTTCAGGCCGACATGGTTTTCACCCACCATGCCGGGGATGTAAACATCGACCATCGGCGCATTCACGAAGCGGTAAGCGCTGCCTGTCGTCCTCAGCCAGGATATCCGGTCAAGACGCTGCTATGTTTTGAAGTGCCATCCAGCACTGAATGGCAGCTATCCGGATCAGCGCCAGCGTTTGCGCCAAATTGGTTCGTCGACATCTCGGATTCGCTGGATCTCAAGCTCGCCGCGTTGGAGGCCTATGCTGCCGAACTACGTCCCTGGCCGCATCCGCGTTCTCGTCAAGGGGTTGAACATTTGGCGCGATGGCGCGGCGCCACAGTTGGGGTGGGTGCCGCCGAGGCATTTATATTGGGACGGCAACTGGCATGAAGATCGTGTTTCGAGCCGATGCGTCGATCCGCATGGGGATAGGCCACCTGATGCGTTGTTTGACGCTGGCCGAGACATTACGGAGCAGAGGGGTTGAAACGCGTTTCATCTGCCGGGCTCATCTCGGCAATATGGTTGAATTGTTAGAGCGGCAGGCCATGCCAGTCACAGTTTTGCCAGCCCCCGCGCAATCGCCCAATGTGAACTCAGAAGACTATGCCAGTTGGCTGGGGGTGACGCAGGATGAAGACGCCGAGCAAACCATTGAGGCACTATTCGGTGATCGCCCAGACTGGCTGGTTGTCGATCACTATGGACTTGATGCCGACTGGGAGCAAAGGCTGCGTCCGCATACCGTAAAGTTGATGGTGATTGATGACCTTGCTGATCGTCGTCATGACTGCGACCTATTGCTGAACCAGAACTATTCAGAGGGGGGCGAGAATCGTTATAGAGACTTGGTTCCAGAAAGCTGCCGGCTGTTGCTTGGGCCACGGTACGCTTTGCTGAGGCCAGATTATGTAGCCTATCGGCGAACTTTGCGGCCTAGGGACGGGATGGTCAGGAGGGTGTTGGTATTTTTGGGCGGCTCCGACCCCCACAACATGACGGGGCTGGCATTGGAGGGACTCTCCGCGCCTGAGTTCCAACATTTGGAAGTCGACGTGGTTGTTGGTGCCAATAATTCACACCGTGTAGCCCTGGAAAAACAAGTGTCCGCACGACCGCTGACGAACCTGTATGGCTCTCGTTCACATCTGGCTGACCTGATGGCGTACGCCGATCTTGCAATCGGGGCAGGAGGCGGGACGACCTGGGAGCGGATGTGTTTAGGCCTGCCATCTCTTGTGGTGAGCATTGCGGACAATCAGCGGCCGGCATGCGAAGCGCTCGATCGGGCAGAGTTGATCCAGTACATCGGCAGTTTCAGGGATGTGCGATCCACGGATCTAGTTGAGGTGCTCAAGCGATCGATTGGAAACCGCGAGCGCCTGTTGGCCCGCTCGACTCAAAATCAGCTATTGGTAGACGGACTTGGCGCGTTGCGTCTTGCTGAGGCGCTCCATCAGACGCCTGCAGATGAGCTTCGACTTCGTCCTGCCTGTCCGGATGAAGTTGGTCTCTATTTTAACTGGGCTAATGAGCCGGAAGTGCGTCGTCAAGCAATTCATTCAGAGCCTATATCCTGGAAGAGCCATCAAGAATGGTTCTCAAACAAGTTCACAGATTCACAGAGTCGACCCTTCGTGCTCTTGGCTGGAGCATTGCCTGTCGGCCAGATTCGGTTTGATCGGCAAGGCGAGGAAGCGCAGATTGACTACTCTCTCGATGCCTTAGTACGTGCGCGTGGCTGGGAAACGCAACTTGTTGCCATGGGTACTGCGCTGTTTCACCAAAGCGAACCCATGAGGATTCGCGTTGAGGGCAAAGACGAGAACCCCTCATCTCATGGTATTTTCGTGCGATTAGGTTTCGCTCATGCTGAGTCTAAGGGGAAGCCATGCTTTTCTATTGCAATCCTGTCTGATCGCACAAGTTGGCTGAATGATTATATTTCCGAACTGGTGTTGGATTGGCTTAGCGCAGGGCATCGAGTGTTGTGGGTCCACGACAAGCACGACCTACGTCCTGGTGATTTCTGCTTCTATCTAAGTTGTGGCCAGATTGTGCCCGTCAGCATCCTTTCGCAATACCGACACAACCTGGTAGTGCACGAGAGCGATCTCCCCAAGGGCAAAGGTTGGTCTCCTCTCTCTTGGCAGATTCTTGAAGGAAGAAACAAAATATCCGTCACCCTGTTCGAGGCAGCGAAGAAAGTCGATAGCGGGAGAATTTATGCCCAGGAATCACTCGAGTTTGAGGGGCATGAACTGATCGAAGAGTTGCGCGTAGCACAGGCGAGGGCGACCCGAAATCTTTGCAAGAGGTTCGTTTCTGAATATCCAGCTATTCTGGCAAAGGCACGCGAGCAGGTTGGTGAAGAGAGTCTCTATCCGCGACGCAAGCTAGCGGATAGCAAGCTGAATGCCAGTCAATCCATCGTAGATCAATTTGCCCTGCTCAGAATCGTCGACAACGAGCGGTACCCGGCATTTTTTGAGAACGATGGATACGAGTATGTGATCGCGATTCGAAAGATTCGCCAACATTAGCAGTGAGTTATGCAGGAGGCCACGAAAGTGAGTAGTCACGTTTGTATCTTGGCATCGAACCGGCGCTGGAACCATGGGATGGTCGCAAGTCTTGTAATGCGCACAGGTTGTCAATTCGAGTTGATCTCTGACCAGCAAGAGTTGACCGCAGAGAGACTTGCATCGGTCAATCCGAGATATGTCTTCTTTCCCCACTGGTCGCATCGCATTGACGCAGGCGTCTTTAAACAATTCGAATGCGTCATTTTTCATATGACCGACTTGCCCTACGGCAGGGGTGGGAGTCCATTGCAGAACCTCATCGTCCGCGGCATCTCCGAGACCAAGATTTCGGCACTTCGATGCGTAGAAGAAATGGATGCAGGCCCGATCTATCTGAAAAAACCGCTCAGTCTTCACGGTTCAGCTGAGGAGATTTATTTGCGAGCAGCCGGGGTGATCGAAGACATGATCGTCGAGATCCTTAATAAGCAGCCTGATCCCGTTCCCCAGGAAGGTGAACCGACGATTTTCAAGCGTCGCAAGCCCGAGCAAAGCAACCTGGCGGGAATTTCGACTTTGGAAGGGGCGTTCGACTTGATTCGGATGTTAGACGCCGACGGGTATCCCCCTGCTTTTCTGGAAATAGGCCCGTTCAAACTTGAGTTTACACGCGCATCACGGAAAACTGACCAGGTGGTTTCAGACGTTCGTATCACGCTGGCAAACCCCGCTGAAAAGGATAAGAAATGATCAAGGTTGCCAACCGTGAGGTTGGGGCAGGCCGAACCCCCTTTATCATTGCTGAAATGTCCGGCAATCATAATCAATCGCTGAAGCGGGCGCTGGAGATCGTCGAGGCCGCTGCCAAGTCGGGGGCTCACGCACTGAAAATCCAGACGTACACACCCGATACAATGACGATTGATTTGGACGAGCGGGAGTTTCACATCAGCGACTCTAAGAGCTTATGGGCAGGCACCTCACTCTATGAGCTCTACGGTAAGGCCTATACCCCGTGGGAGTGGCACAAGTCCATCTTTGATCGGGCGCGGCAGATTGGGATTATTGCGTTTAGTACGCCGTTTGATGACACGGCGGTGGATTTTCTCGAAAGCCTGGATGTGCCCTGCTACAAGATCGCGTCATTCGAGAACACGGACCTGCCGCTGATTCGACGAGTGGCAGCGACGGGCAAGCCGCTGATTATTTCAACCGGCATGGCGACAGTGGCCGAGCTGGATGAAACCGTTCGCGCCGCACGTGAGGCTGGCTGTAAGGACCTGATCCTGCTCAAGTGCACCAGCACTTATCCGGCCACGGCGGCGAATACTAATATTTTGACCATCCCACACCTACGCGAGCTGTTTGGTTGCGAAGTGGGCTTGTCCGATCACACGATGGGAGTTGGCGTGTCGGTGGCGAGCGTTGCGCTAGGGGCCACCGTCATCGAAAAGCATTTCACTCTCAAGCGTGCCGATGGTGGTGTGGACAGCGCCTTTTCCATGGAGCCTGCAGAGATGGCACAGCTGGTGGTGGAGACCGAACGCGCATGGCAGGCCTTAGGGCAAGTGCGCTACGGCCCGATCGAGGAGGAGAAGGGGTCGATCCAGTTCCGGCGCTCGCTGTATGTGGTCAAAGACATCAAGGCCGGCGATGTGCTGTCGCGAGAAAATGTCCGCGCGATTCGGCCGGGTTTGGGCCTGCCGACAAAATATCTGGAGCAGGTGTTGGGGGAGACTGTGAAACATGACGTGAAGAGGGGGACTGCTTTAGGGTGGGAGTTACTGTCGTGATGGAGAGTTCGGTCCACACTGCTCTCCCTCCATATCTTAAGGACGTAATCTCCGCGGCCAACATTCGCACTGAATTCCGGGTGGATCAGCAAGCACAATGGGATGCAACTCTTGACCAACTGACGTATATCCCTGTCGCCTATACTAACGCCAGTATCGACTATCAATTGGCCTATCAACGAGGCCATGGTGGTGAGTGGTGGGACATTTCCATGGTTGTCTTCTGGGACAACAAGCCCAGTGCCATCTGGCCCCTGAGCTTTTCTCTCAAGGATGGCAAGGGCAACTTGAGCTCGCATGGATTGCCGGTAATACCTCCACAGGTTGCACCTGCATGTGCAGTTATCTCCCGTAAACGCATTGCGAAAGGCTGCCTGGATCTGGCTAACGCAATCGCAAAGGCTGCAGAGCTCGGCGTATGGTCTAGCGCCGAATCTTTTTCTGAGTCCATGGGCCTGAGCGATTGGCATACTGAGGCGATGGCACGCGATGCAGAATGTGTCGTACGGCATGAACTATTCTTGGACCTGCGCCCAGACATGGCTGAGATCAAGCGAAATATTCGAAGCAGTTATAAGTCTCTGATAACCGGGGGCATGCGAATTTGGTCTGTTGGGGTTCTGGCCTCTGTCGATAAGTCTATGTGGGATCAGTTTCGTCAGTTACATCTTAGAGTATCAGGGCGCAAGACACGCTCAGACGAAACCTGGGCTCTACAACTTGAAGATATCGGACGCCATGATGCGTTTCTCGTGTATTTGAGAAATAGCGATGGCGAGATGGTCGGTGGTGGCCTCTTCAGCTTCACCCGCGACGAGGGCATCTATGCGGTAGGCGCTTATGATCGTTCACTCTTCGACAAGCCTCTGGGGCATGTCGTTCAGTACCGTGCTATCGAAGAATTCAAGAATCGAGGGGTCCGCTGGTACAAGATTGGAGCGCGACCCTATCGCTCTGAGACGCCGCCACCCACGGATAAAGAAATTTCCATCAGCGAGTTCAAGCAGGGTTTTGCTTCGCACGTGTTACCGCAGTACCGCTTAACGCACAAAGTAGGAAACAATGAAACCAATTGACCAAACTATCGATATCTTCGACCGACAATATCTAGATAAAGGACTAAGCGCGCAGCGACGTTACCCGAACGAATCCCTCATTCAGTTTTTAGCGAGCGGCTATTTCAGTCTCGCTCTGTCCGACAGGAAATCCGTCCGTCTTCTTGAGGTAGGTTGCGGCTCAGGAGCAAATCTTTGGATGATGGCTAAAGAAGGATTTTCCACCCATGGGATGGACAGCAGTGCAAAAGGACTGGACCTGGCGCGTCAGCACCTGGGAGAGAAGTGGGGCGTAACGGCAGACCTGCGCCAGGGTTCTTTTACGGAACTGCCTTACGAAAATGACTATTTCGATGCGGTCGTGGATGTCGTAAGCCTTCAACACTGCAACCTCAAGGATAGCCGTTTGGCAATGTCAGAAATCGCTCGTGTCCTCAAACCTGGTGGCGCATGTTTCAGCTACCGGCTCTCTGATGCCTCGGTGATGTATCAATCCAGCGGTGGAAATTGGATTGATGCCGTGACGGTGGATAACATCGCCGATTCCACGATGCCCCTATGCAATAGTGGGCCGACCTCTTTTTGGTCTCCTGGCCTTGCCCGAGCGATATACCGAGAGATCGGTCTTGACCTGCTTTCCATTGAGCGGCAGGGACGAACCTATGAGAACGGCGCAAAGCATGTTGAGTACCTCGCAATCACGGCGGCTAAACCGTCCTAATTTCGCTCCGGCCAGCAGCGCCTCATTTCTCGTGCATGACAGATCGTTTACCGGCCATTATTACAGGAAAGGCAGGCTTCACCACCGGTCCCATAAGAGCTCCTTGAGACCAATGGAAGCTGTCCTATAAGGACATCAGCTGACAGGTCTTCGACCCATCCATCCATTGCCAAGTTGCTTCGCTAATTCCAACACCCCGACCTTCGCCCTGATGATTTTCTGCTCGGTGGCCATCGTCCTTATTCCTTTCATGGAGGAGAGAGCTCTACGTGACTGTCAGGGTAAGTCCTAGCATCTACAATTGACCTATTTGCTGATTTGTTGAGTTGAGTTCAAATGTCGATCGAGAAATTATATCCCTATGGCAGGCTTTGCCCGATAGGGCAGCCGGCATTCGGAGGTAGGTAGTGCGCACGATTTTATTGATGTTCCGGCTTATTCCGAGTGATTTGACCGCCAAGTTTTTTGGGCTGACCGCTGTTTCTGTGCTTGTCGGCATCCTTGAAATGGCAGGAGTGGCGTCCGTCATGCCGTTTGTTGCGCTGATGTCTGATCCATCTATGTTCAAGAGTTCACTGGTTGGTCGGGTGTTGCCCGTCGAATATGCAATCCCTCCGATCCATATTGTGGGGCTGGTGGTTCTGGGTCTTTTTGTTCTAACGAATTTATTGGGGCTCCTGAGTGTTTGGCTCTCATTTCGTTTTTCCGCATTGCTGGGCGTTCGCCTATCGGAGAATTTGGCTGAGAGCTACTTCTCGAAAGGGTATTTATTTCTTCGTTCGCAAAATCCATCGATCCTTGCAAGTAACGTCACGCATGAGACGGAGAGGGTAGTCTCCTGCGGCGTACTTCAGCTCTGTCTCCTAGTCAGTAAGTTGATTCAACTAGTACTAGTGATTGGGCTCTTGATTGTTGTCTCTCCGATGTTCACGACAGTAATTTTCGTTTTGGTGGTGGGGTTTTACGCCATTACTTATGGGTTACTGCGAGCGCGCATGGCGAGGCTGGGAGGGGAATCGGTAAACTCGATAGCGCATGCGACGCGAGAGGCGAATGAGCTGTTTGCTGCAGCCAAGGAATTGCTGCTCAGTGGGAATTTCCATTTCTTTATTGTCAGAGTTCGCACCTCGTTAGGTAAGGCGTTCAAGGCGGATGCGGTGTCACGCATGGTGCAGGTGATGCCGAAGCATGTCATTGAGTTGGTTGCCTTTTCGGCACTGTTGCTGATACCGATCTACAAATCGTGGGTAGGGGAGAGCTATCGGGATTTTCTTCCCGTCATGGCATTGTTTGCGTATGCAGGCTATCGCATATTGCCCAGTGGGCAACAAGTTTATGCCAGCTTCAGTATCTTAAAATTTTACGATACGTTGGCCGTTCGATTTCTTGATGTGCTCACCGGCCGGCCTGGTCAGTATGCCGTCGAAGGACGTTCAAAGATCAGCCAACTCAGGGATGGGATTCGCCTATCACAGGTGTCGTTTTGTTATCCTGATAAGGAACATCCTGCCATCTCGGGCGTCAGTCTGACAATCAAACGTCACGAAAAAGTGGCAATTATCGGGCCATCTGGTGCCGGGAAAAGCACGTTGCTGGATCTGTTGCTGGGACTCCTCATTCCAACGAGCGGGGAGTTAGTTGTGAATGGGACGGTCATGAGCTCGTCGGGTATTCTCTGGGATGCTCGGGCAATCGGCTATGTTCCCCAGTCGCCTCTGATGGTAAGGGCAACTATCGCTCAGAATATTGCGTTTGGAGTTCCGGACGAACAAATTGATCGGCAACGCTGCAAGGTGATAGCAGAGTTTGCCTGCGTCTATGATGTCGTTGAGAAATTGCCAGATGGGTACGATACTCTCCTCGGTGATGGTGTCAGTCTGTCTGGTGGGGAAATCCAACGGATGGCTATTGCCAGAGCACTCTATTTCTCGCCCGATATATTAGTCTTGGATGAGCCGTCCAGCGCCCTTGATCCAATAATTTCTGCGCGGCTGTTTAGCAATCTGAACTCTCCTGAGTTTGCGTGCACAGTTGTGGTGGTGACTCATGATTGGGATATCCTTGCAGGTTTTGACAAGATTGTCGTGGTTGACCAAGGGAAAGTCGTTGCGGAGGGTAGTTTTTTATCGGTTCGTGAGCATATTGAGAATCTTCGGAAGGCAACTACGAGTCCTTCTATTTTAATGAGAGAGGGGTGAAGAGCGAGGTGTTCGCATCAAGAATTTGAGATTGATTAGAGCATTCAGCTTAAGCTGTTGGCTGCCGTTGCGACGAATGGGTATCTGGGCAGAACTCATTGGCCTTTCTGCGAGGATTGTAAGAAGTGGGCATCGGTTGTGTTGCGTAATCAGGCTGGATACCATTAAATTGGCTCCAGTTGTGCTGGCCGCGCGCTGTTGTGAAGATATGGATGCCTTGTTATGCAATATGGGGCAGCACAAGGAAATGTCTCCTCAGATTCTTGAATTGTTCGGGCATGAGCCGGCTACCGTGGCGTGCCCCAAGTCGTTGCAATTAATGGCGATCGCCAATCAGCTGCTGGTGATCGGTTCTCCTGACAAAAGCAGCGTCTTCCTTCCAAACAAGCTGGTGGGCTACTTGGGAACTGGGGTGCCTATCCTAGGTATCCTCCAGGTGCTTCCGCCGGTCTGATTGGCCGTCCTGGAAGGCGGGTGGCTAATCCCGTGAGGGAGTAAGAAGTGGCCCGTATCCTGAGTGGGCCATTTGATAATTATTGGAGTCGTCGCGCATCAAGGGCAGCTTTATTTCGAGGTCCAGAAGAAGTTCTGGCCGAGTGTCGCGCAGCACAAAACATTCTTAGTATCATTGAAGAGATTGTGGTTTGACAAGTAAGGGGGCACCTATTTCACCCAGGGTATTTTTGTACGGCTATTATGGATTTGGCAACGTGGGAGATGATCTTCTTCTTTCCTGCGTAATTTCAGCGCTCTCCCAATTTGCACCGAAAGCCAGGTTTGTCATTCGAAGCTTGAATCCCGTTTCCAATGTTACCGATGAGCGAGTTCATTACGTCGAGCTAGAGCGAATCATGGCCCGTGCGGGTCGACCTCGGTGGCGGCGTTTGGTGAGTTATGCGCTAGCAATGTGGCGTAGCTTGCGTGGATGCTCTCATCTGGTTTTCGGTGGCGGCACTCTGTTTCATGCCCGAGCAGGTTCCAGTGTGAATCTCGCCCTGATCGCTATGCTGGTGGTCATGGCGCGGCTTCGTGGCGCTCAGGTTTTTGCCTTGGGGGTGGGCGTCGCGGCTTTGCCTACGGGCATGCCGCAACGCTTGATGGGATTCATTTTGTCCCTAGCTTGTGATTTTGCCGTGCGCGATGCGTCCTCGCTGGCGAACTGTCAACATTTATCCGGCGCACCCCATGTGCGGCTTACGGCGGACTTGGTTTTTGCCTTTCCTCCGGAAAAGCTGCCACGAGTATACGGCCTTCGGCCAGTCTTGGGAGTAACACTTGCCGCCAGCGATATCGGGCGCGATGGTCTGGGCCACGAGGTTTTTCTGGAGAACCTGGCTTTAGCGCTGCAGCGTTTGCAAGAGCGGGGGTGGGAGATTCGATTTTTGTCTTTCCAGGAGCTCGATGTGGATGGAGTGAAATTATCCGACTCCGCCTTGTTCTCCACTTTGTATCACTATGGCCTGAGAGAGTCCGTCGAGATCGTTCGGGTTAGTTCTCTCCCCACGGAGATCTCGCGGCAATTTATGGATATCGAGGTCGTTGCCGGCATGCGTTTTCACGGCCATGTTCTTGCCGCCCTTATGGACATTCCGTTTGTAGGGCTTGGGCGGGACAGTAAACTGGTGGATCTCTGCGCGTACTTTTCCATGCCGTTTCTTGAGTCCGGTGACTTGCGGTCAGATCGGTTGGTAACGGTGGTGGAGCAAGTTCGCGGACAGGTTCCGAATCAGCAGAAAACGCGATCGCTCTTGCATGCTGCCGCAGAGAATTTCAGCATTGTTGGAGCATCGATTTCATGAAAGTCATCTTGCACGGCTTTGGATCATTTCCCGTGATTTTCTGGCACATGATTCAGTGCGCGAGGCAAATGCAGGAGTCGGTCGAGTGGGCCATAGTTCTGTCCTCCGATCACCATCTGGCGCTATTCTCAGAGCTGCTTGGTGCCGACCGGGTCATCGTCTTAGATCCAGCGGGAAGCGCGCCATTGGCAGGGGAGGAAGATGGGGTATACCCGGGGGCGCTCTGTCGCGATATCGAGGCCGAAAAAAGGACGTTTAAGCATATCTCTGCAACTCTTCAGCAAGAGCGGGCGATGGGTATGTACCGGCAGATACGCCGGTTCATGAATCGCTTTGCTCCCTCTCACGCTTTGGTATCCCAGGTGGAAGGTTTTGATGGCAAGGCGTTCATTGCCGCGGCGAAGGAGCAGGGGGCCGAGGTCGTGGTTCCAACTTCTTGCCGTAATCTTGGTGGGATTTTCTTTTCGCCGGATGATCAGGAAACGCTCCCAAGGTATGCGTCTGCCGCCACTCCTGAGCATCGACAGGCAGCCGAGGCCTTTATTCAGAGTTTCCGGGAGTCGCCAAAGCCCGCCCGTTGCGCTCCAGATGCCTCCGGCGATGATCGCTTGGAATCCTTTGAGCCACCCTTGCCGGTGCGGGCGATGGCGTCGCTGCGGCGCTGGGTTGGCACCCCCGGGGGGTTCCAGTGGGATTATTTACGCGCGAGTGTTCTCAATAATGTGCCTGTTATACGAGACATAGGTTGGAAGACTCGGCGCCGGTTGAATGAACGCTATTGCGATGTCCGATCGCTGGATGCATTACCGAGAAAGTTCATTTTTTATCCGCTGCAGTATTCCCCTGAATCCTCCATCAACACACCCGCTCCCTATTTTCTAGACCAGTTCAGGGCCATCGACGCCATTCGTTTCGCGATGCCTAGTGACTGTTTGCTGGTTGTCAAGGAACACCCTGCCTGCATCTTACTGCGTAATGCCAGTTTCGTGCGGCGGCTTCAGTGCACGGCTGGGGTGGTGGTGGCCTATTATGCACTCCCCAGCCTGGAACTGGTGAAACGGGCGGGGCTGACTATTTCCGTTACCGGGACGGCCACCTTTGAGGCGCTACTGCTCGGTCGTCGGGCCGTGACGCTCGGGAGTTCCCTGGTTTCTGGATTCCTCGGAGGTGTGTGCCCCTTAAGTAGTCTTTCCACACGAATAGCAACAGACTTCGGCGCGGAGATTCCGCAGACTGAGGTGGTTTCCTCGGTGGCCTCGCTTTTTAGTGTCCGATACGAGGTCGTGTTCGGTTCTCCTGGCACACTTGGGGAGCCCGTTTTACGTCGCAAAAACATCGAATGCCTGACCCAAGCGTTTATCGATCATACTCGGCGGAGTTATTCCACAAAGGTTTTCTAATGGATGCACTTCATGAATCTATCGATTTCTCATGCCTGTGAGCCGGTCTGCCCCATATGTGGCAGCAAGATGTCTTGGCCTATCCCATTTTTTGATCACGAGGCAGATGCAGTGGTTCGGCGAGAGAATGGATATCACTGGCGTCTGTGCCGGGTTTGCGCGAACGGTTTCCCCTCAACTGAGCCGACTCTTGGCGAACTGCAGATCTACTGGAACCAGAATCGGATTGATAACGTCGAAGCCCCTGTGACCGATGAAGTCTGGCGCTATCGCCTAGCCGCGAGCCGTGTGTGGGCACAACGTTCCTATGACTTCGTGGTACCGTTCGTCCATTCCGATTCACGGCGATTTCTGGACGTGGCGTGTGGTCTGGGGGAGACGGTAGCTTTGTTTCAGGAACATGGGTGGCAGGCCGAGGGAGTAGATGCAGATCCCAATGCCAAGGTGTTTCATGAGTGTCTCGGTATCCGTACCATCATCGGTCAGATGGAGAGTGTGGGTACCTCGTCCAGGTTCGATCTGGTCTCAATTGCACACGCGATCTATTTTATTACCGAGCCGCGCCTCTTCGTGCAACGGGTTCGCGACATGCTTGATGACGGTGGGCTTTTTCTGGTGGTACTGAGTGATCTTTTATCGTCCATGAATGCCAACTTTCCCGGTTACGTCCATACTTGGTATCCCACGTCTTATTCCCTGGCGTACCTGCTGGAGCGGGAGGGGTTCGAGATTCTGGGTTGCCGTCGATTCAAGGGCTCTATGATGGTGCTGGCGCGGAGAGGAACTTCGGCATGCCCCCGAGTTCATCCCTATCGCACCTATTTGGCGCATCTTTCCCATGGTTGGCGGTATTGCCTGATTGGCAAACCTCTGTTGGCATCCGCTTCTCTGCTGAAGCGCATGCGTAAAGGGATCTAGCTGATGCGGCGTTTACGAAAGCCTGCCAGAATGCCTCGCCCAGAAGGGCGGGGATGAATGGCAGCCCGTAGCGAAGCGGAGGTAACTTCCCTCTTGGTTTACAAGAGCCCCGCCTGGAAGGGCGGGGTTCTTTACTGGCAAACAGCTGGTCAAGCATTCCAGGATTTGGCAAATTTCATCTTAAGGTATTGGCAAAATGACTATTTCCATGCCATCGTTGGTCATAATGTAGGCGGTGCTGAAGCTATGCTCAAGCGTATGATTTTCGAAGTTGTGAAGTGGTGGCGATCAATTGAGCTGTCCGCGACGTAGCGAGAGCCTCTCGATGCAGTCCACTAAAGGCGTTCATATTTAATGTTGCCTTCTCCAAAGTCCCCTCAACGCCAGCCTGGAGCCCTCAATAATGATAAGAGAAAGACGATTCTCGTCTTTATGGGCACTCGTCCTGAGGCGATCAAGCTCGCTCCAGTTGTGTGGGCGGTGCGCAAGTATCCTAAAGTGTTCAAAGTGAAGATCTGCTCGACCGGCCAACATCGGCATATGTTGGATCAGGCATTATCGGAATTCAATTTGAAACCCGACATCGATTTTTCGGTCATGAGGCCGTCGCAGTCTCTTGCAGACCTCAATTAAAATCGCAAAAGGCAACCTGTTACGTGAAGGCGTGCGTGCGCGCAGCATTGTTGTCACGGGCAATACGGTTGTTGATGCCTTGTGCCGGATGAAAACTTTAATTGCCAATAATCGTCCACCTCTTCCCTCCGTCATTGAACGAGCCACTCAGCTCGAGCGAAAGATTGTGCTGATAACGAGCCACCGCAGGGAAAGTTTTGGGACCGGCTTGAAGGAAATTTGTCTTGCAATCAAGGATCTCGCTGATAAGCACCCATCTGTTCTGTTCGTGTATCCTGTTCATCTCAATCCTTCCGTCCAGAAGCCTGTCCATCAGCTTCTGCAATCAGTGGAAGGGGTAGTGCTGACCCAGCCCCTTTCCTATACGCCGTTCGTATATCTGCTGGGGGAAAGCCGTTTGGTTGTGACTGACTCGGGAGGTATCCAGGAAGAAAGTGCCAGCATGGGGAAGCCCGTGCTCGTGACACGTGAGGTGACGGAGCGACCGGAAGGAATATTGGCGGGGGTCAGCCGATTAGTCGGCACCAGCCGGCAGCGAATCGTCACGGAGGTGAGTCGGCTACTGACAAATCAGTCAGCGTATGCTCGTATGTCAAGGAAGACCCCTGAATATGGTAACGGAAGGGCTGCAGAACGATCATCCGTTCACTAATGGCTTGGCCAACAAAGGGTTTAAGGCCTGCTCGGTCACGCCGCATTGCATCATAGATTCTCACGTTTCTCCCTCTTCGGTCACGGAGCATGTTTCCAATGGCTGTTGTGTTCTTCACCCATGCATTTCCACCACTCAAGTATGCGCAGTCTATTCAGGTGGGAAGATTCGTGAAATACAGTACCCACGATATTCGGGTGATCTGTTGCGACGAGGACTCTGGTAAGGACTATTCCATTGCTGAGGAGATGAATGGGAAGCCGTTCGAGCAATTTACCGTTGAGAGAAGACAGTTAGGAAGTGGCTTTTACCATCGCCTTCTCGCTCATGTGCTCGTGCCGGATCAGTATCGGTCATGGTCAATGAGTGCTGCAGCGCAAGCCTTAGAACGGTCGTGGGTTTCTTCCAAGGATCTTCTTGTTACCTTTGGAGAGCCCATGTCTGTTCACTTGGCGGGTTTAAGCCTAAAGCGGGCAATCGGTATGCCATGGATTGCGCATTTCAGTGACCCGTGGGCAGACAATCCTCATCGGCGGCTTCCAATTCTCCGGCTACTTAACAAGGGATTGGAGGCGAAAGTCGTGAGTGCAGCAGATCGTTTGATCTTTACCTCGGATGAAACCCTTCATCTGGTCATGCAGAAATATCCTTCTCGCATGGCAACGAAGAGTCGGGTCTTGTCACATTCCTTCGATCCTGAGATGTATGGTTCGACGAATGATGGCCATGATGGAATTGTCGTGAGATATCTCGGCAATTTTTATGGGCATCGTAAGCCGGACCCTCTCATTAAAGCGGTGCAACAGTTATATCGGGAACGACCTGAGCTATTGCAGGGGGTGACAATCGAACTTGTAGGGGGTATTCGGCGCATTCCCACGTCTCTCCTCGGCGCACTCCCTTCAACGCTTATTCGTTTCGTGCCGCCGGTGGACTACAAGACTTCTCTGACACTTATGGAGAGCGCCGATTTGCTGTTAGTCATTGATGCACCGTTTGATCAGAGCGTGTTTCTGCCGAGCAAGTTAGTTGATTATATTGGGGCGCAGCGCCCAGTCTTCGCGATCACTCCGCCGGGGACTTCTGCGAAGTTAGTCTCGGACTTAGGTGGATTGGTTGCGCACCCCAAGAACATTGAAGATGTCGCTGGAAAGCTAGCTGAGTCCATCATGCGCTTGCGCATGTCTAAGTCAGTGACAGAGGGAAACTCTATGCTCAGACAAAAGTTCGCAGCCACTTCCGTGGCTTCGCGGCTGGATTTCATTATCGATGAGGTTTGGCAGAGCGCCTCTCAAATACAGAGTTGCGCTCACTGAATTCAAGATCTCGTTAGCACTCGCGCGATGGAATGCGAAATTTGAATTTCCTGAACGCTTAGGCACATCGAGATTTCCATCAGTCGAGGAGTTTGAGCAAAGTCGCTATGCTGGACCACAGATCACCTACCGTGAATATCTGTTCAAGCTGCACTCGCTTCCCACGTTGATTCTCGGACAGGTCAAAGGATGGCTGGAGTCCACTGTGTATATGGGTGTCTCCTTGACCCCAGGTCTCAATAGTCGCATCTTCCTGCTTCAGCCAAGTGGACTCCGGGCAGCGCTGAGAAGTCTAACGCCTTGGATCGTCATCATCTCCGGATTCTCGCTTATCGCGACATTGTGGGGGTGGATCCATTTATGGATGGACCTGCGGTATTGGTGGGTTCCGTTCCTGTCGTTGTGGGGCACAGGGTATGTGGCCTATTTATACAGCGTTCGGTTGGTTGAGCCATTCCGGCATACAGGGCACATCTATCCATTATTATTGTTTTGTTTGCTTTGGGGATGTCTTCTCATGGGTCAATGGTGCAGGAAGTTCTAAAGATGCGAAGCCTTGAGGGCAAATGATTCGCATTGTTCATGTGATTTCAGGTCTGGGTACCGGCGGTGCGGAAATGATGTTGTGTCGGTTGCTGTCTCGCATGGACCAGGAACATTATGAAAATGTGGTGATTTCCCTCACTGATATGGGGACATTGGGCCGACAAATCGAGTCCCTCGGCATTCGCGTGTACACACTTGGGCCGCGGAAGGAGAGTACGACTCCTACCATGGGAGCGATGCGATCTCTTCCCTTGCTCTTTGTCGGGCTATGGAAATTAACGGTGTTACTCAAACGTCAACGGCCTCAGATCCTGCAAACGTGGCTGTATCATGCCGATCTTTTGGGGCTCTTGGCTGGGCGGTTAGCTGGAGTGCCTACGATTGTATGGAACCTAAGATGCACCGAGTCGAATGAACACCGAAAACTTGCCATGTCTTTGCTCTCGCGGATGAGCAGGTATCCCGACGCAATCTTGGTTAACTCCTTGGCCGGACGTCGGTATCATGAAGAAAGAGGATACCGTACAAAGTCTTGGGTGCATATCCCGAATGGAATTGATGTTGAGATGTTTAGGCCGGACTCTAACGCACGAAGACAAGTCCGAGAGGAGCTGGGGGTAGGGCGAGAATGCCTTCTTATTGGGCTGATCGGTAGGAACCATCCGCTCAAAGATATTGAGACATTTCTCCGCGCCGCCAGCTTCATCCATTCGGAGTGTCCCGATGCTCATTTTGTCATGGTGGGTTTAGGGTTGGACAAACAGAACGCAATATTAGTTGAGTTGGTGGTGCAGCTCAAATTGGCACCGTATGTCCACTTGCTGGGTAGGCGAGATGACATTCCACGATTATCTTCCTCTTTTGACATCGGAGTTTTGTCGTCTTGTGCGGAAGGTTTCCCTAATGTAGTTGGCGAAATGATGGCGTGTGGGGTGCCTTGCGTGGTGACGGATGTGGGAGATGCAGGATTTCTTGTGGGTGGGACGGGCCGGATCGTCCTCCCGAAGAGTTCAGCGGCGTTGGGGAAGGCCTGCCTGGAGGTAATTGCCGAAGGCTCTGAAGGCAGACGAATGTTAGGGGAGAAAGCCCGATCCAGGATAATGGAGTGTTTCGACCTTCGTCTAATCGTTCATCGCTACGAGGCGTTGTACTCATCGTTATTCACGCGCGGAGTATCCCAGTCGTAGCGGTCCCTCCCCTCCTTTCACAAAGGCTGTTTGTCTCTATTCAAGATCCTGTTCAGATGAGCGCGACCAGCGCGTGAAACTATGGGGAGAAATTCGTTGCGAGAAAACCTTGATCCACAGACGGTTACGGGTTTTGGCGAGGAGTGGACTCAGTTCGATCAGAGCCAGTTGTCGTTCGAGGAACGTGAAGGCCTGTTTCGTCGGTACTTCGCTATTTTCCCGTGGCATCTTCTTCCCCAGAATGCGGTGGGATTCGATATGGGGTGTGGGAGCGGGCGTTGGGCTAAATCGGTAGCTCCTCGAGTCGGTCGTCTCCATTGCGTTGATGCCAGCGAGGCGGCGATCAACGTGGCAAGAACCAATTTACGGGATGTCACGAATTGCGACTTTCATGTGGCCTCAGTGGATCGATTGCCCTTTAAGAATCACTCCATGGATTTCGGATACTCTCTCGGAGTCCTCCACCATGTTCCAGATACCGAAGCCGGTCTGAAGAGCTGTGTGGAAAAATTGAAGCAGGGTGCTCCATTTCTCCTTTATCTCTACTATGCTTTTGATAATCGCTCCAAGTGGTTTCGCCTGCTCTGGCGCGGAAGCAATGTTCTGCGACAGGCGGTTAGCCGTTTGCCGATGTGGCTTCGGTACAGAATCAGCCAGCTCATCGCTGCGTTTGTCTATTATCCACTTGCCCGATTGGCTCTTGTTCTCGAGAGCGTTGGGGCGGATGTTGCGTTGATCCCGTTGTCAGCATATCGACGGCTATCATTTTACACCATGCAGACAGATGCGCTTGATCGTTTTGGCACCAGGCTAGAACAGCGGTTTACTTTGAAAGAGATTGTCGGCATGATGGAGCGGGTGGGTCTTGATCATATTCTGGTCAGTGAGTCTGTGCCGTTTTGGTGTGCTGTAGGACAAAAGAAGTAGGGTATGTGCGGAATCGCGGGCATCCTGGGCTTTCGGGAAGGCAACCCGTCGCTGCTTGTGGGGGACATGATTGCATCTATTCGTTATCGAGGTCCTGATGATTCCGGGGTCTGGTGTGACGCTCGGTTAGGGATTGGGCTCGGTCATGCGAGATTGTCTGTTCTGGATTTGTCCCCTGAGGGGCATCAACCCATGGTCTCGGCCAGTGGCCGGTATGTGATCACTTATAATGGTGAAGTCTACAACTTTGCTGACTTGCGTACTGAATTGGAACAAGCCGGTCAGAAGTTTCGCGGACATTCTGATACAGAGGTCATGCTTGCTGCCTTTGAGGAATGGGGTATTGAAAAATCGGTGCAACGATTTGTGGGGATGTTTGCCTTTGCCCTCTGGGATCGGGTCGAGCGGCAACTTACCTTGGCGCGTGATCGCCTGGGAGAGAAGCCGCTGTATTACGGTTGGTGCGGCGAAACCTTCCTGTTTGGATCCGAACTCAAGGCGCTGTGTGCCCATCCATCGTGGCGCGGGGATATCAACCGGGGTGCGCTTGCCGACTACATGCGGTATGGGTATGTGCCCTTACCCCATTCAATTTATCTGGGAATATGCAAACTCTTGCCGGGTACCTGGCTCAAGATTTCCGCCGATGACCCACCAGGGCGTATGCCTGTGGCCATCACGTATTGGTCGGCGCGTGAGGTTGCGATGCAGGAGCCGTTCACCGACCTTTCCGATGCAGCAGCAACGGACGCGCTCGATTCCCTGCTGCGCCAGGCGGTGGGCAGGCAGATGATTTCCGATGTGCCGTTGGGGGTGTTCCTGTCAGGAGGCATCGATTCGTCCACCATAGTGGCTCTAATGCAGTGCCAGTCTTCCCGTCCTGTGCGGACGTTCTCAATCGGTTTCGCTGAGTCGGACTATGACGAGGCGCGCTATGCGAAGCTGGTCGCAGCGCATCTGGGCACGGATCACACAGAGCTCTATCTGTCTGCGGAAGAGGCGTTGGGTGTCATTCCGCGGCTGCCTGAAATCTACGATGAGCCGTTCGGCGATTCATCGCAAATCCCGACTCATCTTGTGGCCGCGCTCGCACGCAAGCATGTGACGGTCGCTCTCTCGGGCGATGGCGGCGATGAGCTATTCAGCGGCTACAACCGCTATTTCTGGGGGCGGTCGATCTGGCGCCGCATCGGCCCGGTGCCGCAAGGTGTGAGGCACGGAGTAGGCAGGATGATGACGGCTCTCAGCCCCAGGGCATGGGATCGTATCGGCAAACTTTTTCCGAGGCGTCTCCGGCAACCGGCTTTGGGTGACCGTATCCACAAGCTGGCAAGCGTGATCGATGTCGATGGCCCGAACGAGTTATATCGGCGACTCGTGTCCCAGCACCGGGAACCAGGCTCGCTGATAGTCGGTGCCGACGAAATACCGATCTGGGCTGATGCAGAGGCGGCAGCCTTCGGCCGGAGCGATTTCACCGAACGTATGATGTTTCACGACCTTGTGGGCTACCTCACCGACGACATCCTGACCAAGGTGGATAGGGCTGCCATGGCGGTGAGCCTGGAAACCCGCGTGCCATTGCTGGACCATCGCCTCGTCGAGTTTGCCTGGCGGCTCCCGTTGGCGATGAAGATCCGCGACGGACAGGGCAAGTGGCTACTACGCCAAGTGCTCGACCGTTATGTGCCGCGCGAGTTGATTGATCGTCCTAAGCAGGGCTTCGGAATTCCGCTCGATACCTGGCTGCGCGGACCCTTGCGTGAGTGGGCCGAAGAATTACTGGATGAGGCGCGCCTGCGCCGTGAGGGCTTCCTGCACCCAGCTCCGGTGCGGCAGAAGTGGCAGGAACACCTATCGGGCCGCCGCAACTGGCAGCATTGGCTGTGGAACGTGCTGATGTTTCAGTCGTGGTTGGATGGCCTGACGCACTCGCAACACAACGGAGAATAATATATTGGTGTTCAGGAATTTCCCTATTCGCCGCCTGTCCGTGGTTTTCGTCTCGATACTCCTGCTTGCGCTCGTGTTCTGGTCATCCGGCATTGAGAGCGTTTTGCGGGGGCTGGCCGGATTTCCGTCCTGGGCCGTAGCAAGCATACTGGCGTTGCTGTCGGTGAATCTGTTGCTGGTATCGTTCCGGTTCTGGCAAGTATTGGCGCATTTCGGCATTGCGCTACCCTGGAACATCGCGTTGCGCGCCAGCATTGCCGGTAACGTCGCAGGGCTCATTGTGATTCCACTGTTCGGGCAGATCATGGGGCGTCAATCTGTGCTGAACAGTTGTGGCGTGCAACCAGTGGTGAATGCCAGCCTGGCTGCTTATGAGCGTACGCTGTTGGCGCTTCTCAGCGGATCGCTCGGCGCTCTGGGCGGATTGTATCTGCCAGGGCAGCCGGCGATTGCCGGTTTTTTTCAGCAGATCGCACTCGGCGAGATCGTGCTCGCCGCCTGTGGGGCAGTGGCATTGAGTCTGTGGTTGGGGCGTTCAAGGTTTGAAACGAAATTGTCAAAACGGCTGCTTTCTAGAGCGAATCTCGCTCGCGTGATGCTCATCGCGGGCCTGACACTTGCTGGACAGCTCCTGATGCTGGGGTGCTTCGTGGTAGGGATTCTGGCAGTCAGCCAGGGTCTTCCCATTGCATCCTTGTTCGCCGCCTCGGCCATCATCAGCTTGGCTGCCAGCATGCCGATTACCGTCGGTGGTTGGGGCGTGCGCGAGGTTGCGGCGGTGTACGTGCTCGGGAATCTGGGTATCCCTGCGGCAGATGCCCTCGCGATGTCGGTCATGGTTGGATTGTGTTCCACGTTGGTCATTCTCGCTTCGGCGCCATTCTGTCTCAGGAAACTCTCTCATGTTCATGTCTGAATCGGCCAAACCACCAGCTGTGGTGGTTCATTCGGTGTCGGAAATCGGACAGCTCGCAGCGTGGGTCTTGGCTATGGTAGTGGCGGTCGCGGTGTTTTTCCAGGTTCACGTATCCTTATTGGGTGGGCTGAGCAACCTGAACTTGGCGGATCCCTTCGCTATCCTGGCATTGGCGGCGGTGAGTCTGCACGCGTTGTTTGCCTGGCAGTTACCGCTATGGAGAATCAGCCGATTCAACCTCGCGTTGGGTGCGATCAGTCTGCTGTTGCTGCTGGGGTTCATGCGCGGCTGGCTGGAAATCGGCATCACGCAGTGGGCGTTAGGCGGCCGACTCCTGGGTTGGGTGGTGCTGCTTGGCTATCTCTCTGCAGGGTATGTGATCGTGGCAAACGTCGGTGCCCACGGGCTACGGCGCTTCGCCGAAACCCTGATCGCTACTGCTACCGTCGTCGTGATGCTGCAAGTCGCTCTGCGCCTTTTATCTCACTGGGGTGTGGATACCGGCGCGCACCTGACACCCAATTTCGAAGGCTATGCCGGCAACCGCAATGCCTTCGCGTTTCAATTGCTGGCGGGCATGGCGCTGCTGCTTGGCTATTCTCAGGTTTACGCGAGACACAATTTCGGTTTGCAGCGCCCGGCACGGCCATGGATGTTCTCTTTGCTGTTTGGCATCTTGTTGGCTGGTCTGGTGTGGACCAGTTCGCGCGCGGGCATAATCGTGGGAGTGATCGTGCTGCTTCTTGCCTGGTTCGTCCGCCTGGCTGACCGAAGGATAGTCTGCTGGGGGGTGATATCCGCCGTTCTGCTCTGGGCTAGCGTTTGGCTAATGGCACAAAAAGGACTCATCCCTGGTGCCGACATTCCGATTCAAAGTAACTTGTCCGACGAGAGTAGTAATCTGGAACATTGGGAAACATTGATTCATGGTCTAGAGATGTGGCGGCAATCGCCATTTCTGGGTGCCGGATTGGGGGTATTTTACGAAAAAAGCCCGATGTGGATGGGACACGCACAGGTCATCCACAGTACACCCTTGTGGATTTTGGCTGAGTTCGGTCTGCTGGGAGGGGCGGTGTGTGGTTGGGTATTCTTCCTGCTGGCTCGTTATGCGATCCGGCTCGGCAAGACCCAACCTGCCCGGCGCATGTTGTTGCTACTGCTGGTGGCCTTCGCCATATTTGGCCTCGTCCATGAAATTTTTTATCAGCGCATATTCTGGCTCGTGTTAGGAGCCTTACTGGCGCAGCCTTTTGCCGCCAGGGCGCGAGCATGAACCGATGTCCCAGGCTGCTATTTGTCGTCACTGAGGACTGGTATTTCGTGTCTCACCGGCTGCCGCTTGCCGTGGCGGCGCAGAAGGCGGGCTTCGACGTAGCCGTAGCCACTCGTGTAGGGGCGCATGGCGAGATGATCAGGGCTGGGGGAATTCGGCTGATTCCTTTTGGCCTCTCCCGTCGCCGCGGCAATCCCTTGCGGGAGGTCGCGGCATTGGTGCGTCTGTATCGCCGTGAATGTTCTGCCATCGTACATCACGTGGCGCTGAAACCTGTGCTCTACGGCGCGTTCGCAGCCAGACTTGCCGGTGTGCCCCATGTCGTCAACGCCGTAGCAGGGCTGGGTTGGCTGTTCACCTCAGATGGGCTCGCCGCCCGAACCCTGCGCCCGGTGATGTGCAAGTTGCTGGCGTGGCTGCTTGCCGCGCCGCACAGCCGCACTATCGTGCAGAACCCGGACGACTTCGGTCTGCTGATCAAGATGGGAGTGCCAGAGGATCGTTTGCGCCTCATTCGTGGCGCGGGGGTGGATACGGAGGTTTTCACTCCCGCTCTCAAGTCGCCGCCGGATCCAGTCACGGTGTTACTCTCGGCACGCATGCTGTGGGATAAGGGTATAGGAGAATTCGTCGAAGCCGCGCGGCTGTTGACAGAGGTAGGGGTAAAGGCCTGTTTCGTATTGGTGGGCGATCCAGACCCTGGCAACCCAGCTTCAGTGCCGGTGACGGCTTTACGTGCATGGCATGGGCACCATGGAGTGGAGTGGTGGGGGCACCGAGACGATATGCTGGCCGTGTTCCACACGGCGCACATAGCCTGCTTGCCGTCCTACCGGGAAGGTTTGCCCAAGGTGTTGCTGGAAGCTGCGGCCTGTGGCCTGCCCATTGTGACCACTGACGCCCCCGGTTGCCGGGAAATCGTGCGTGACGGTGATAACGGTTTTCTGGTGCCTGTGCAAGACGCTCAGGCGCTTGCTTTTGCACTGCGCCGTTTAATCGATGACGTCGCGCTTCGCATCAAAATGGGCCGGCGAGCGCGCGCGATTGTTCTCGCAGAATTCTCACAGGAGCGGGTCATCGCGGAAACCCTGGCGGTCTACCAAGAATTGACTCAATGAAAGTGGTAGTGACCGGCGCCTCTGGTTTCGTTGGCAATGCCACATGCGCCAGGCTCGTGACGCAGGGAATGGATGTCATCGGCACGGTGCGGCACCTACCCGTTCGACCGTTGCCGGGAGTGGACTACCGTATTGTTGCTGATGTAAGTGAGAGCACGGAATGGGATGAGGTGCTTAAGGGAATAGATACGGTTGTCCATTGTGCTGCGCGTGTGCATGTGATGCGGGAAACGGCGGCTGATCCCCTGGTTGTATTCCGCGCCGCCAATGTTGCCGGCACCGAGCAACTTGCACGACAGGCGGCAACGGCAGGGGTCAGGCGGTTTGTGTTTATGAGTTCGGTGAAAGTGAATGGGGAGGGTGGTTTGGTTGCGTATCGCGAGACCGATTTACCAGCTCCCCAAGATTCCTACGGCATCAGCAAGTACGAAGCGGAGTTAGGCTTGCGAAGGAGTGCGGCGGAGACTGGTATGGATGTGGTGATAGTCCGCTCACCTCTGATATACGGACCGGGAGTAAAAGCCAATTTTCAGGCATTGATGCGGGTATTGTTACGAGGTATCCCCTTGCCGCTTGGGGCCATCCATAACCGCCGCAGTCTGGTGGCGCTGGATAATGTGGTGGATCTGATGGTCGCGTGCATTCGACATCCCGCTGCGGCAAACGAGACGTTTTTGGTAAGCGACGGTGAGGATCTCTCGACCACGGAGCTGATCCGCCGCTTGGCCCGCGCCATGGGCTGCACAGCTCGGCTGATTCCGATTCCGTCGACGATGTTAATGGTGGTTGCGACGCTTCTGGGCAAACGGGAGGTGGCGAGGCGTCTCTGCGGCACGCTGCAAGTGAGTATCACCAAGGTACGCGAGGTGCTGGGCTGGACCCCGCCAGTGAGCGTGGATGAGGAGTTGCGCCGAACTGCGATTCATTATCTGCAACAGCAGGCATGACTCTAGTATAGCCATCGAAGGAGTTGGGATTGACACTTATTGGCCTCGCTGTTCTCGCCTTTTCAATGGCTTGGTGGGGAACGAGTCGCCTTTGCCGACGCACCTCGAAGCTGTTTCTTCTTGACCATCCCAATATGCGTTCGCTACATACAGTGCCGACGCCTCGGACTGGAGGGGTGGCCATCATTGGGAGCCTCTTTCTTGGTTTGATCGCAGCCAGAGTTCTTGGACTTCAGGTCATGGTCGATGGCCTATGGTGGTCGGGATGGGTACATCTTGAAAGCTGGATTCTTGGCATGACGATCTTATTGGCCATCGTGTCTTTTGTGGATGACCGAGGAGGAGTACCAGTTTGGTTTCGGCTTGGGTGTCAGCTCGCCGCATCTGGTCTTCTCGCCCTTGTTGCTGGCCTTGTCCTTCCGGCCATTGATGTCCCATTCCTTGGAACAATCGAACTTGGATGGGTGGGAGTCCCTTTCACCATTCTGCTCTTGGTATGGCTTGCCAATCTGTACAACTTTATGGATGGAATGGACGGATTCGCAGGGGGGATGACTGTTTTTGGGTGCGGGTTCCTGGCCTACTTTGCCTGGAAAGCGGGGCACGATTTTATTTTGGTCTCAGCACTCCTCTTGTCCGTCTGCTCAGCGGGGTTTCTCTGGTATAACTTTCCTCCAGCCAAGATTTTCATGGGAGATGTGGGGAGTGTCACAAGTGGGTTCTTGTGTGGCGCCTTGATCATTTTGGGCTGTCGGGATCGAGTGTTCGACTTGTGGGTTCCTTTTATCTTGTTCTCACCCTTCATTCTGGATGCCACCATCACGCTGATTAGTCGGGTCTGGCAACGAGAGAAGATATGGGTCGCCCATCGAACACACTATTATCAACGGCTGGTGCTCAGCGGATGGGGACATCGAAAGACCGTGCTGGCAGAATATGCCGTCATGGCTCTGTGCGGAGGTCTTGCGGTGCTCTATCATGAGGTATCGGAAGAATGGCGGCTTGTCATTCTGGGGTTCTGGGGCCTGCTGTTTCTCTCCCTCGCTCTTGGGGTAAAGGGGGTTGAGCAACGGGTACAACCAGTCGGTTCTTGAAAGATGTAACTACTCAGGTAGATAGACCGAAGGTGTTCAGGCTGAAGTATTCGGATCTTCGGCCGTCGGCCTAAAAGCCTTCAGTCTGTGCCCGGAGCCTTCAGCCTGAACACCTAAGTAGTTACGAAAGGATAGTGTGCCAACCACTTCATCAATTGCCATGCCGTCATCCGAGCGGGTGCCCTATTTGGATACCCTCATCCGCGTGGTCTTGGCTATCTATATCGCTGTGCTCCCTTTCAAGTTGCTCTTGGTCGTGGAACGAAACGGGTTTATTCTCCTACTTGGTTTGCTGGTTGGGTGGTGTGCCGTCAATCGGCGCCTGTTCTATTCTCAGACCGAGTACGACATGCTCCTGCTGGCCTTTGTCGTCTGGGTCGGATTCACGATCCCATTTTCCGTGGCTCCGTCCTATAGTGTGATGGAGTATGGAAAATTAGTGCAGCAGATGGTGATTTTCTACGCGGTGATTTATTTCTTCAAGGGGCTGATCTATCGGCAGGTTCTCTTGGGTCTGATCGGGATACTGGCAATCGTAATCGCCGGCTATGGCCTCTCACAGTTCAACCTCACGAATCCTCAGGCGGTGGTCTCGTTTCTTCCCGCTGAGGTGTGGCTGACCACATTTCTGGTCATGATCATTCCTTTCGGGCTGGCTCTGTCATTTGGAGAGGGGCCTAGAGAAATACGAATTGGTGGTGCGCTTGTCGTAGGAATGATGACGGTCTGCTTGCTCGCCACGCAATCGCGCGCAGGCCTGGTTGCACTTGTTGGGGAGCTGTGGGTCATGGCCTGGTTTATCCGCTCGGCCTCCGTCAAGGTTGTCGCCGGACTTGCGACGATATTAGTGATCGGAGCTATCGGGCTGGTATTCAACGATGGTGCATTACCTGTCGCGGGCGTGAGTGCCGACATTACCACCGCGCTTCCTGTCAAAAAGGGTTTTGCCTCCGTGATTCATCGCTTCGATATTTGGTGGTTTACCCTGTCCGAGATCGCCAACCATTGGCTGGTTGGGATCGGCTATGGGAGCCAGAGTTATTTTTTTCTCTATGGCCAGAGCCAAGAAGTTATCATGCCTGGACATGTTGCCATCAAAGATCAAGGGACACATAATATCTTTCTCTATCTGGCGCTCCACATCGGGCTTCCTGGGATGTTGCTGTTTGGGTGGTTTGTTGTTCGGGTCGTTCTGAGGACTGCCGGAGAATACCGGCAGGCTCACGATTGGCTGTCAAAAGCCGTGCTCGCGGGATCAGTTGTCAGCGTCACAGGGTTGATTCTACGGTTGCAGTTCGATCAAATGTTGGTCGGGTCCTTGGCCGTACTCTTCTGGGTACTTCTGGCGATGGCGGTCTTGAGCTATCCATCATATAATCGGGGAGTTAGTCAGGTAGATAGACTGAAGGCTGTTAGGCTGTAGGAGTTCTGAGGTCCAGACACTTCAGCCTTCAGCCTGTGCCTGGATCCTTCAGCCTGAACACCTGAATATTTACCACCGGAGCCGCCACAGAAATCTCATGCGAAAAGTCGTGATCCCACTGTTTCATTTTCTCGTCGGCCGATACGGCGAAGTCGTGCTTCGGTGCAGATCGGTCCTTGTGATCTGTACACAGCTTGGACTGATAGCAGTGGCGAATGTGACGGCCTTTGCCCTCCGATTCGAGGGGGACATTCCCTCTGACCACGCACGATTATTTCTCCTGGGCCTTCCTCTCGTATTGGCCATCTATGGTGTTGGTCTCGTTGCCTTCGGCATTCAGCGAGGGCTCTGGCGTTATGTCGGGCTCCATGATTTGGCCCGTATCCTCTGGGCTTCCGTCACCAGCACAGCCGTGTTCTACGGTGTGGTGCATGGTCTCCTTGGATGGGTAGGCTACCCTCGCTCGGTCATTATTCTTACCGGCATACTGAGCGGACTCTTTCTCGCCGGTATCCGGTTGGTGGTGCGTTGGTGTCGTGAATGGCTTCATGTCGTGAGCCCTTCAGCTCGAAGAGTGTTGGTAGTTGGAGCGGGCAATGCCGGTGAGTTGTTGATCAGGGACATGCTGAGCAGCGCGGGCTCTCATTACCGACCGGTTGGGTTAGTGGACGACGACCCGATCAAGCGGAAGATGAAGATCCACGGAGTTCCCGTTGTGGGGACTATTGCAGAAATCACAAGTCTGGCGCGAGGCCTCGTTGCGCATGAGATCATTGTGGCGATTCCCTCTGCGTCAACAGCAGTGAAGCAGCGCATCCTCGCCGCGTCGGAGGGATGTAAGGTTCCCATTAAGACCTTACCGAACGTGAAACAACTGCTGTCGAATCCGGAGGCGCTGAGACAGGTCAGGCCGATGAGCCTGGAGGATCTGTTGCAGCGTGAACCGATCCAGATGGATCGGCAGGAGTTGCATCCGTTGCTCGAAGGAAAGCGAGTGCTCGTGACCGGCGCCGGGGGATCGATCGGGTCTGAACTCTGCCGGCAGATCGCTCGATACCGCCCGGCCACGTTGGTCCTCTTTGAGCGCTATGAGAACGGATTGTATGCGTTAGATCTCGAGCTGCGGAGACAGTTTCCGAACGTCACGATCGTTCCGGCCATCGGAGATGTGACGGTTCCTGAGCGAGTGGCGGAAGTGCTGCGGCAGACGGACCCGGAGCTGGTGTTTCATGCTGCTGCGCATAAACATGTGCCGCTCATGGAATTGAATCCGAAAGAGGCTGTTCGCAATAACGTGTTTGGAACGAAGACGGTGGCCGAGGCGGCGTTAGCTCATGGGGTCGATCGTTTCGTGCTCATCTCCACCGATAAGGCGGTGAATCCAACGAGTGTCATGGGCGCCACAAAACGGGTGGCCGAAGACCTGCTGCAGAGCCTGAGTGATAGAGGAAGGACGAAATTTACGGTGGTCAGATTTGGGAACGTGTTGGGCAGTAATGGCAGTGTCGTTCCTCTGTTTACGGAGCAGATTCGAATGGGAGGACCGGTCACGGTGACCCATCCGGATATCAAACGGTTCTTCATGACGATTCCGGAAGCGGTGCAATTGGTGTTGCAGGCCAGCCTCTTGGGGCAGGGCGGTGAGGTGTTTGTGCTGGATATGGGGGAGCAAGTGAAAGTGGTCGATCTGGCCAGGAATATGATTGTCCTGTCCGGTCTTGTGCCGGACCAGGATATTCAGATTGTGTATAGCGGCTTGCGTCCAGGAGAAAAACTGTACGAGGAACTCTTTGAAGAGACAGAACAAGTCGAACCCACGGCGCACGTAAAGATCCGGCGTGCGATCAGCGCGTCAGCGGTTCAATTGGATCGCCTCGATCGAGCGATCGCGCATCTTGAGGCTGCCGTGAGTCATGGCGATGAGGATGAACTCATTCGGCGGCTTAATGAGGCTGTCCCGACCTATACACCGATGTCGCCCCGCAGTATTGAGCATATCCATTGAGTGATGTTGCTCACAGACTTAGAATGCTGAAAAAGTTTCCCGGTCTGTCTGGTCTATCTGGTCTGTTCGGTCTGTCTCGTGTGTTTGGTTGAACGAAACTAACCAGATAGACCAGACAGACCGGATAGACCAGGCTTGTGCCACACGTAGGCTGAGAGGAGTGTGTAGAGGATGAGAGGCGTCGTGCTGGCCGGCGGATTAGGCACCAGGTTGCTCCCGCTCACCAAAGTCACCAATAAACATTTGCTGCCGATTTACGATCGGCCCATGATTTACTATCCCCTCCAGGCGTTGGCCAATGCCGGGATCGATGAAATCATGCTGGTCACCGGAGGCAACAGCGCGGGAGATTTTCTGAAACTACTGGGCAACGGGAAAGACTTCGGCCTGAAGCGGCTCAATTATTCCTATCAAGAAGGCGAGGGAGGCATTGCCGATGCCCTGCGATTAGCCGAACACTTTGTAGCAAGTGCGCCTGTCTGTGTGATCTTGGGCGACAACATTATCGAAGGCAACATCGCCCGCGCTGCCGATGCGTTTCGGAAACAGCAGCAGGGGGCAAAAATTCTCTTGAAAGACGTCAAGGACCCGCAACGGTTCGGTGTGCCTATCCTCGAAGGGAACCGCGTCGTGAAGATTGAGGAGAAGCCGGCGAATCCTCGATCGTCGTACGCGGTGACGGGGATGTATTTTTATGATGCGCGCGTATTCGACATCATCAAGACCCTCAAGCCGTCGGGACGAGGCGAGCTTGAAATTACCGACGTGAACAATGCCTATATCGCGGATGGAACGCTGACCTGGGATATGTTGGAGGGTTGGTGGACCGATGCGGGGACGATCGAATCCCTCCATCTGGCCAACCAATTGGTGAGCCGGACGGGAGCGAATAAGATGGGGGTAATGGGGGTAGAGGGGTAGCTGTCTCTTATACACATCTCCGAGCCCACGAGACTAAGGCGAATCTCGTATGCCGTCTTCTGCTTGAAAAA